>Ga0335078_10002220_pt1 | contig 29427 bp, 27 predicted proteins | sample Lox_Sample_32_FD_206711 | JGI IMG/M metagenome (GOLD analysis project Ga0335078, IMG submission 206711) | Soil microbial communities from Loxahatchee National Wildlife Refuge, Florida, United States - Lox_Sample_3.2 | ecosystem: Environmental > Terrestrial > Soil > Wetlands | place: USA...
ATCGACAACACCGACTCGGACTACGACCGCGAGAAGCTGCAGGAGCGGCTGGCCAAGCTGGCCGGCGGCGTCGCCGTCATCAAGGCGGGGGCGGCCACCGAGGTCGAGTTGAAGGAGCGCAAGCACCGCATCGAGGACGCGGTGCGCAACGCCAAGGCCGCGGTCGAGGAGGGTGTCGTGCCCGGCGGCGGCGTCGCGCTGCTGCAGGCGGGCCGGAGCGCCTTCGAGAAGCTCGACCTGTCGGGCGACGAGGCGACCGGTTCGTCGATCGTCCGCCGCGCGGTGGAGGAGCCGCTGAAGCAGATCGCCGTGAACGCCGGCCTCGAAGGCGGCGTGGTGGTCGAGAAGGTCAAGACGCTCTCGGCGAACGAGGGTCTCAACGCCGCGACCGGTGAGTACACCGACATGTTCAAGGCCGGGATCATCGACCCCGCGAAGGTCACCCGGTCGGCGCTGCAGAACGCGGCGTCGATCGCGGCCCTGTTCCTCACCACCGAGGCCGTGATCGCGGAGAAGCCGGAGAAGGACAAGGCCCCCGCCGCGCCCGGCGGTGGCGGCGACATGGACTTCTGATCCGCAGAAGCCGAGTCAGCCAGACGGCCCGGGGGTTCCCCCGGGCCGTTCGGCTGCCGGGGCCGCCGCGGGAAACCCGGCCTTAACCAAGCTGCGATCCGGCGTCCCGGACCGATAGCCTTAGAAGTGCCCAGAGCATCCTGTCGGTCGCCAGATCGCTGGTTGTTGTTAGTTCTCTTCGACGTGAGGTCTGCGCGTGCCTACCGGCAAGGTCAAGTGGTACGACTCCGACAAGGGGTATGGCTTTCTCGCCCGTGACGACGGCGGCGAGGTGTTCGTGCACTCCTCGGCGCTGCCTTCGGGGACGACTTCGCTGCGGCAGGGGCAGCGGGTGGAGTTCGGGGTGGCCGAGGGACGCCGTGGCGCGCAGGCGCTCCAGGTCCGGATCCTCGAGCCGCCGCCGACCGTCGCGGTCGCCAAGCAGGCCCGCAAGAAGCCCGACGAGATGATCGTGATCGTCGAGGATCTGATCAAGCTGCTCGACGACGTGTCGACGACCTACCGCCGCGGTAAGCACCCGGATGCCCGCGACGCGAAGAAGATCGCTGCTGTGCTGCGCGCCGTCGCCGACGACATCGAGCCCTGACCGGACGTAACCCGTGATCGTGGCCAGTTCCGGCCGCTATCTGGCCATTTCTGGCCATGAAATGGGCTGGCGGGCGTGCGGGTCAGGCGGGGTGGGCGGGGAGCAGCACGGAGACCTCCAGGCCGCCCGCGGGGCGGTGCCGGGCGGTGACCTGGCCGTGGTGCGCGACGGCGACGGAGCGCACGATGGACAGGCCGAGGCCGGCGCCATCCGGTGACCCGGCCCGTTCGGACAGGCGGCGGAACGGCTCGAACAGCGACGGCACGACCTCCTCGGGGATCAGCTCCCCGCCGTTGGCCACCTCGATGAACGTCATGCCCTCGCGGGTGCCGGTGGCCACCTGAACCCAGCCGTTCGGGACGTTGTGCCGGACGGCGTTGTCGACCAGGTTGGTGACCAGCCGCTCGACCAGCACCGGATCACCCAGGGCAGGCCCGGGCCGCAGCGCCGCCTCGATGGTGACCGGGCAGGCCCGGATGGCCGGAGCGGCGGCGTCCAGCGCGTCTTCGGCGAGCACCGCCACGTCGAGCGTCTCCCGGGGCCCGTTGCCGCGGTCGCTGCGGGCCAGCGTGAGCAGTGCCTCGATCAGCGCCTCGGCCCGGTCGGCGGCCTGGCGCACCTCGGCCGCCATCGCCTCGAGCTGGGCCTGGGTCCGGCCCGGCTTGGCCAGCGTGACGTCGATGGCGGTGCGCATCACGGTCAGCGGGGTCCGCAGCTCGTGGGAGGCGTTGGCCACGAAGCGGCGCTGGCTGGCGAAGGCGGCGTCCAGCCGCCCGAGCATGGCGTCGAAGGTGTCCGCGAGTTCCTTCAGCTCGTCCTCGGGGCCGGCCAGCGCGATCCGCTGGCCCAGGTTCTCCTCGGACGCGGCGCGCGCCGCCGCCGTGATGGCGTGCACCGGCCGCAGCGCCCGCCCGGCCACGATCCAGCCGAGCCAGGCCGACACCACGGCCACCACGGCCAGGGCCGCGAGCGAGTAGTCCAGCAGGCGCCCCAGGGTCTGGTCGCGCTGGGCGGCCGCGCTGGCCTCGGTCAGGCTCTTCAGGGACCGCTGGGCCTTCGCCTTGCAGTTGGCCACCTGGGCCGGGCTGGCCGCCTGGGATTCGCAGATATCGAGCGCCTGGGCCTGGTAGCTGCCGGGATGCGAGCTGACCGCCGCGGCCAGGCCCGTGTTCAGGCTCTGCGCGACCAGGCCGTAGGTCACCGCGAGCAGCGCCGCCCCGGCCAGCAGGAACAGGCCGCTGTAGACGAGCGTCAGGCGCAGCCGGATCGGCCGCCTCCGGATCGGCTGCCGCCAGGCCGGCCGCGGCTTCACGGGGTGTCCCGCAGCCGGTAGCCGCTGCCGATGAGCGTCTCGATCGGCGGCGGGTCGCCGAGCTTGCGGCGCAGCCGGGAGACGGTGACCGAGACCGTGTTGCTGAACGGGTCGGCGTGCTCGTCCCACACCCGTTCCAGTAGTTCCTCGGCGCTGACCACCCCGCCGCCGGCGGCGACCAGCTCCTCAAGGACGCCGAACTCCTTCCTGGTCAGCGTCACCGGCCGGCCGGCCCGGCTGACCCGTCGCCGGACCCGGTCGATGACCAGGTCGCCGCGGACCGCCACCGGCGCCGCGGACGGGCTGCGCCGGGCCAGCGCGCGGACCCGGGCGACCAGTTCGGCGAAGGCGAACGGCTTGCCCAGGTAGTCGTCGGCGCCCAGGTTGAGGCCGTCCACCCGGTCCTCCACCGCGGCCGCCGCGGTCAGCATGAGGATTCTCGCCCGGGCCGGCCCCCCGGAACCAGCCACCAGGCTCGCGCAGACCGCGTCGCCGTGCACCCGCGGCAGGTCGCGGTCGAGCACGATGACGTCATAACCGGTGAACGCGGTGAGCTCCATCGCCGCCTCGCCGTCGTAGGCCACGTCGACGGCCATGCCCTGGTCCCGCAGGCCCTCCGCGATGCGGTCGGCCAGCACCTTCTGGTCCTCTACCACCAGCACCCGCACGCTCCCATAGTGCCTCCGCCGAGATGACAAGGACATAACAGGCCGGGGCGGGCTCCCGCCCGGGCCCCGGCCCGCGGCCGGGCCAACCCGCAGGTCGCCGCCGGACCGGCCGGCCAGGGCCGGCCGCGGCGGCCTGGTTCTGTTGGGTTCGTGTCATGGGCCGGGTCCTACAACTGGTCCCGAACGGCCCGGTGCGGGCCTGTCGGGAGGTCCAGATGAGGAACACCAGGTACGTCGCCGCGGCGCTGGCCGGCGCGCTGCTGCTGGCCGGCTGCGCCGGCCCGGGGCCGGGCTCCCCGGTGGTGCCGGCCGCGACCCAGGCCGGCGGCGGGGCGGCCGCCGGCCAGGGGACGGCCGGCCAGGGGGCCGGGAGCAGCCGCGCGGCCGCGCTGCACGCGGCGGCGCAGTGCATCAGGCAGCACGGCATTCCCTCCTACGCCGATCCGGTGCTCACCTCCAGCGGCCAGGTCTACAGCGACAGCCGTAGCATCCAGGACGCGCCGGAAGGGACGCTCAACGCCGTGCAGCAGGCCTGCGGCGCGCTGGCCGCGCGGGCCGGCCTGGACCCGGGCCGGGAGCCGCCCGCACCGCCGCAGCTGGTCCAGGCCGGGGTCCGGGCCGCCGGGTGCATGCGGGCGCACGGCCTGCCCAACGACCAGGACCCGACGGCGCGGACGCCGTACACGCCGGGTCACGGGTTCGGGATGACCGCGAGCGAGGTGCCGGCCGGCGGCAAGGCGAGCCCGGTCTACCAGCGGGCCGCGCAGGCCTGCCGGTCCCTGCTCGACGATGAGATCCGCGCCTCCACGCTGGCGAGCCTCGGCGATGACGGCTGACCGGGCAGCCGGGCGGTCCCGGCGGCGGGCCGGCCTGGCCGCCGCCCCGATCGTGCTGGCCGCGGTGGCGGCCGGGATCGCGCTCGGCGGTCCGGCCTGGCGGCCGGGGCACCAGGCCGCCGCGGCGGCGGTGGCGGCGGGATCCGCCCCGGTGGTCCGGGCCGACCTGACCACGACCGTTCAGGTCTCCGGGTCGCTCGGCTACGCCGGGTCCTACACGATCGTCAACCAGGCGCCGGGCACGGCGTTCACCGTCCTGCCCGCGGCGGGGGCCACGATCCGCCGCGGCCAGGCCCTGTACGAGGTCGACGGCGCGCCGGTGAGCCTGTTCTACGGGGCCAGGCCGGAGTGGCGGGCGCTGTCTCCCGGCGTCGCCGCCGGGCGCGACGTGGCCCAGCTCGACCGGAACCTGATCGCCCTCGGCTACGGCGCCGGCCTGGCCGTCAGCGACTGCTTCACGAGCGCGACCGCCTACGCGGTGGAACGGTGGCAGGCGGCCCGCGGGCTGCCCGTCACCGGGACGGTGCCGCTCGGCCAGGTCGCCTACGCGCCGGGCCCGCTGCGGGTCACCGCGGTGACCCCGGCCCTGGGCTCGCCCGCGCAGCCCGGCGCGAGCGTCCTGACCGCCACGTCGCCCGCGCCGGTGGTGCTGGCCATGGTCCCGGTGAGCCAGGAATACCTGGTGGGGGCCGGGGACGACGTGACGGTGACGCTGCCCGACGGGGTGACCACCACGCCGGGGATCGTCACCTCGGTCTCGCCGGTGGCGTCCGCGGGCAGCGGGTCTTCCGTCTCTCCCGGCGGCCAGGCCACCGCCGCCGGAGGCGGCCAGGCGACCGTGCCGGTCACGGTCCGGCTGGTCCGTACCGCCGCGGCCGGCCATCTGGACCAGGCGCCGGTGACCGTCAGCATCGTCTCCGCGCGGGCCCGCGACGTGCTCGCCGTCCCGGTCAGCGCGCTGGTGGCGCTGGCGGGCGGGGGCTACGCGGTCGAGGTCGTGGACGGCCCGGCGAGGCACCTGGTCGCGGTGCGGACCGGCCTGTTCTCCCAGACCCTCGTCCAGGTCAGCGGGCCGGGCCTGGCGGCCGGCCAGCGGGTGGAGGTGCCTTCGTCATGAGCGAGCCGAAAGGGCGCGGCGCCGACTGGACAGTGTTTGTCCCCCCTGACCTACCCCAGGAGCGAGGCACGAGCGACGAGGGAAGGAGGCGCCTCAAGGCGCCCGGAGGCGAGCGGGAGGTACTGTCATGAACCCGGTGCTCGAGATCACCGACGTCGTCATGACCTACCCCGGCTCGCCGCCGGTGACGGCGCTGGCCGCCATCACCCTGCAGGTCCATGAGGCCGAACGGGCGGCGGTACTCGGCCCTTCCGGATCGGGCAAGAGCACCCTGCTGCACGTGGCGGGGACTCTGGAGCGGCCCGGCCGCGGCAGCGTCAGGATCGGCGGCCGGGAAGTCGCCGCGTTGTCCGACGCCGAGCTCTCCGCGGTCCGGGCCCGCCGCCTCGGCTTCGTCTTCCAGCAGTTCCACCTGCTCGACCATCTGGACGCGGTGCAGAACGTGGCGCTCGGGCTGCTCTACCGGGGCGAGCCGGCCCGGGCGCGGCGGGCCGCCGCCGTGGCCGCGCTGGACCGGGTCGGGCTCGGCCACCGGCTCGGCCACCGGCCTGCCCAGCTGTCCGGCGGCGAACGCCAGCGGGTGGCCATCGCCCGCGCCGTGGCCGGCCACCCCGAGCTGGTCCTGGCCGACGAGCCGACCGGCAACCTGGACTCGGCGGCCGGCCAGCAGATCATCGAGCTGCTGGCCGGGCTGGCGGCCGACGGCACCGCCGTCGTCGTCGTCACGCACGATCCGGCCGTGGCGGCCGCCATGGACCGCCGGGTCGTGATGCAGGACGGCCGGATCATCGCAGATGAAGCGGTACCACGATGAGCGCGGGGCCGCCCGCGAGCCAAAGGGGCGCGGCGCCGGCTGGACTGACGAGCGAGGAACGAGCGAGGAGGGAAGGAGGCGCCTCAAAAGCGCCCCGGAGGCGAGCGGGGAGCCTTTCCGCGGAGCTGGTGCTGGGCGGCTGGCGCGGGCTGCGCGCGCGCAAGCTGCGGACGGCGCTGTCCTGCCTCGGCGTCGCCATCGGGATCGCCGCCGCGGTCGCGGTGCTCGGCATCTCCGCCTCGTCCAGGGCGAACCTGATCGCCGAGCTCGGCGCCGAGGGGAACCTGCTCACGGTCAACGCCGGGCAGTCCTTCGACGGCTCGCCCGCGCCGCTGCCGCTCACTGCCGAGCCGATGATCGCCCGCATCCCGCCGGTCGAGTCGGTGACCGCGACCGGATACGTGGCCGGCGCCACCGTGCGGCGCACCGCCGCCGTGCCCGCCGTCGACAGCGGGGGGATCTCGGTGCTGGCGGCCCAGCCCGGGCTGCTGGCCACCCTCGGCGGCCGGGTGGCCGCGGGCACGTTCCTCAACGCGGCCACGGCCAGGTATCCCGCCGTGGTCCTCGGCGCGGTCGCCGCGCAGACGCTCGGCATCGACCAGGTAGCGCCCGCCACCCAGGTGTACCTGGCCGGCCGGTACTTCACCGTGATCGGCATCCTCGCGCCCGTGCCGCTCGCGCCGGAGATCGACGAGGCGGCGCTGGTGGGATTCCCGGCGGCCGACTCGCTGCTCGGGCTCGGCGGCCACCCCACCGAGATCTACCTGCGCGCCGTCCCCGACCAGATGCAGCCGGTGGCGAGCGTCCTGCCGTTCACCGCGAACCCGGCCCAGCCAGAAGCGGTGCAGGTCAGCCTGCCGTCGAGCATCCTCGCGGCCCGGGCGGCGGCGCGCACCGCCTTCACCGGCCTGTTCCTCGGCCTGGGCGCGGTCGCGGTGCTCGTCGGCGGGGTCGGCATCGGCAACATCATGGTGATCTCGGTGCTCGAACGGCGCGCCGAGATCGGCTTGCGGCGGGCTCTCGGCGGGACCCGGTCGCAGGTCGGGCTGCAGTTCCTGACGGAGTCCCTGCTGCTTTCCGGGCTGGGCGGGGTGGCCGGGGCGGCGATCGGCGCGGCGGCCACGGCAGGTTACGCGGCCGCCGCCGGGCAGCCTGCCGTGATGCCGCCGGCCGACCTGGCGGCCGGCCTCGGCGTCGCCCTGGTCACCGGGGTCCTGGCGGGCGTATACCCCGCGGTGCGCGCGGCCCGGCTCCCGCCCGCCGAGGCGCTCCGCGGGTGGTGACTGCTAGCGGAGACCCGGCCCGGGATGTCTGGGGGGACGGCGCGGCGGGGGCTCTTCGGCCGCCCGCTGCGCGAGGATGCGCCGCCTGCGCCGGCCGACCAGGATGACCAGCGCGGCGGTCAGGCAGGCGGCCGCGATGGCCAGGCCGGCCGGGCCGTTGTCCAGCATCGAGACCAGGACGCCGGCCAGGCTGCCCGCGACGTTCGCCACCTGGTTGAGCGTCTCGGAGACCGCGAACGCCGAGGACCGGATCTCCTCGCCGATCTCGCGCTGCACGATGGAGTCCAGGGACAGCTTGGCCAGCCCGGCGCAGAGCGCCGCGGTGCACGCCACCGCGATGGCCGCCGTCAGGCTGAAGAACCAGGCGCAGACCGCCGTCACGATCGGCGCCAGGATGAGCATGGCGAACAGGATGAACTGCGGGGCCCGGGCCCGGACCACGGATCCGATCGCCATCGCGGCCAGGCCGCCGGCCGCGGCCGCCGCGACCAGGGCACCGAGCGCGACGTTGTGCGACACGCCGAAGTGCTCGCCGCGCAGGAAGAACGCCAGGAAGAAGACCATGTAGCCGGAGAACGCGCGGAGTACCGCGTTACCCCGCATGGCCTCGGCCACCACCGGGCCGACGTTGGTCAGGCTCCGCCATCGCCGGGCGCCCGTCCCCGTCTTGCCCCCCGCGGTCCCGGGGACCGCGGTGGCGTCACCTCCCGTGCCTGGCGGCAGGGCGGCAGGCTCGAACGGAATGGTCCGGCCGTCCCGCCCGGGTCCTGCCGTCCAGGGCTCGCGGTCATGGGCCGGAGCTGATTGCCCATGCCCGTTCGGATAAGAATCGGGCGGCGGCGGGCCAGCCGGGGCCGGCGGCGGGCCGGCGGCGGCCGGCGGCATCACGTCCACCTGATCGGGGAGCCGCAGCGCCAGGAACATGGCGGCCAGGTAGATCAGCGTGCCCGCCCGGAGCACCCAGGCGGCCCCGGCGGCCACCTGGATCCCCGCCGCCAGCGCCCCGGCGAGCATGGAGGCGGACAGGGTGATGAGCTGGGACCGCGCGTTCGCGGTCACCAGGGTGATCTCCGCGGGCAGCAGGCGTGGCGTGACCGACGCGCGCACAACCCCGTACGACTTCTGCAGCACCAGGATGCCGAACGCGGCCGGCAGCAGCGTCACCGGGCTGTTGATAGCGGCCGACATCCCCCAGCAGAGCAGGCCGCGGGCCAGCAGGGTGCCGGCCAGCAGGTAGCGCCGGCCCTGCTGCATGCGGTCCAGGGCCGGCCCGATGAACGGCGCGAGCACCGCGAACGGCGCCATCGTGACCAGCAGGAAGAGCACCACCCGGCCGCGCGCCTGATCCACGGACGTGCTGAAGAAGATCGTCCCGGCCAGCGACACGGCGACGAACGCGTCCCCGGCGCCGCCGGCCGCGGTCAGCTCGATGAGCGTGGACAGGCCCGTCCGCCCCGCTCCCGAGGCGCCGGTCACCCGGTGCACCAGGCCGCCCGTCCTGCGGCCCGCGGTGGCGCCGGCCCGCGCGCCGGACCGTACCGCGTCGCCCGTGGCGCGGGCCGCGTCACCGGTTCGCCGCATCGCCTCGGACAGCCGCATGTAACCAGTATTCTTGGTGGCGGCCACTGCGGCGACCCGGACCCCTTGGCCCGGAGCCGGGAACGGCATGCAGGCGCAGAGGCATCACGCGTGATGAGTCAGATTGGTAGCCGTGAGTCCCACCCGCATCCGAACCAGGGAACCAGATCAGGCGTCCGCCGAGGCCGTTGACCTCGCACGGGACGCCGTCATCGCCGTCGTGGGCGCCGGCCAGGCCGGCGGCCATCTCGGCGTGCAGGCAGAGGGCGAGCGCATCGTCACTCACCTGTTCGAGTGCACCGACCCGGCCTACGCCGGCTGGAGATGGGCGGTTACGGTCGTCCGGGCCCCCAGGGCCAAGGCGGTGACGGTCAGCGAGACGGTGCTGCTGCCCGGCCCCGGCGCCCTGCTCGCGCCGGACTGGGTGCCGTGGCACGACCGGCTGCGGCCCGGGGATCTCGGGGTCGGTGACCTGCTGCCCGCGCCGCCGGACGACGAGCGGCTGGTGCCGCTGGCGGTGCTGGAAGGCGACGACGCCGTCACCGACTGGTTCGGCGGCGACGGGGACGAGGGGCCCGCGGAGCCGTCCGAGCTGCCCGCGCCCGGGCGGTCGCGCGTGCTGTCCTCCATCGGCCGGGAAAGCGCGTCCGATCGCTGGTACGCCAGCGAGCACGGCCCGCGGACGCCGCTCGCGCACGCCGCGCCCGCCCACTGCATCAGCTGCGGCTTCTTCGTCCCGCTGAGCGGGGAACTGGGCCGCCTGTTCGGAGCCTGCGCGAACGCGTACGCGCCGGACGACGGGCGGGTGGTATCGGCCGACCACGGCTGCGGGGCTCATTCGGAGTCCTTGGCCGGCGCGGCGGCCGCCCGCGCGGTCGCGCCGGTCATCGACGAGTTCGGTTACGACCTCGTCGACCTGCCCGGGGTGTCGGTCGAGGAGACCGTGTTCGAGCCGTTGTCCCGCGGGGCCGACTGAACCTGCCCGCCCAGCCCGCCCTGCTCATTCCCGGCGGCCGTCCGGCTGGCCGCGGCCCTGGCCCTGGCGCGCTTCAGCCGCGGCACGTACCACAGCGCGAAGAGCCCCATCGCCACCCCGCACACGCAGGTCCAGATCCACCAGCGCTCGCCGGGCGGGAGGCTGTCGCGGACGATGAGCAGGACCACCAGCGCCACGGCCCACGCGGCCGTGCCGGCCACGGTGACCATCTGGTCGTTCGCCTCGAGCGGCGGCGGCGGCGACGGGCGCGCCTGTCGCCCGCGGGTTAGCTTCACCCCTTCAGGCTACGAGGTCGGGCTGCTCAGCCGGACGAGAGCGGCTGAGCCCGGTTGTTGGGTCACGGCGGCTGCGCACGGTTCGCCAGCGTGATGTACTTAGTCCACGCCCTTGGCCGGCCGACGAAGGTTACCCATGATGACAGCAACGCGGACCAGGACTGATGCTGGGCTGGCCACCGCTCTGCGGATCTCCGTGAGCAGGCTGGCGAGGCGCCTGCGGGCCCAGCGCACCGCGTCGGGCATGACGGAGGCGGTGCTCTCCGAGACCCAGCTCGCCGCGTTGTCGGCGCTGGAGAAACACCAGGCGATGACCCCGGGTGAGCTGGCGGAGCACGAGAAGGTCCAGCCGCCGTCCATGACCCGCGTCATCGCCGTGCTCGAGGAGCGCAATCTGGTCCTCCGTTCGCCGCACCCGACCGACCGGCGCCAGGTGGTTCTCACCGTCACCGAGGAGGGACGCGCGCTCGTCCAGCGCGTCAGGCGGCGGAAGGACGCGTGGCTCGCCCGGCGGCTGGCCGAGCTGACCGCCGAGGAGCGGGCCACGCTCCGGGCCGCGGTGCCGATCCTGGAGAAGCTCAGCCAGTCGTCGTGACCGGCGGCGCCCGCAGCGGCCAGCTCGCGAGCGAGGTGTACCGGGGGTGCTCGGTGGCGCCCAGGCGGCTGCGGACCAGGTGAACGCGGTCCGCCGTCCACGGCTGCCCCTGGTAGCCATCCAGCGCGGACACCAGCTCGGTGACGTCGGCGGGCATGCGGCACCGGGCCAGGGTCAGGTGCGGCTGGAAGCGGCGGCCCTTGTCGGGCGGGGGCGCGCCCGCGCGGCTCGCCCCCGCGGCGACGGATTCGGCCAGCCGCGCCAGGGCACCCCGGTCGCCGGACAGGCCGCTCCACAGCACGTTCGCCCGGGCGACGCCGGGGAAGGCGCCCGCGCCCGCGAACGCCAGCCGCACCTGGTGATGCCGCCGGGCGGCGCGCTCGAGGCGCGGCAGCAGCCTGGCCGTGGCGGCCTCGTCGACCTGGCCGAGGAAGGCCAGGGTCACGTGCCAGGCTTCCCGGTTGGTCCACCGCAGGTCGAGCCGCCGGTCGCGGAGCGGCTCCACCAGGGCATCGAGCTCATCGAGCACCGCCGCGGGCGGGGCGATGGCTACGAACAGGCGCATGAGCTCACCCGGGCCGGCGTTCGGTCCGGGGGCCCGCTTGATCCCTTCCCGCCCGGTCCTTTCCTGGGACCGGCGGGTCTTCGGGACTAAACCGGTCCGCGGCGATTGCGCGGGCTGGCTCGCCAGGCCGGCCCGGTGAGCGTTGTCACCCATGCCCCAACCCTTTTCCTCGGATCTTGTCTGGTGTGCAGGTCTATAGGCTGTCATCGTGAACCGGCTGCCCCGATGGCTGCTTCCGGCCGTACTCGTGCTCCTCGTGCTTACGGTGCTGATCGGGTCGATCATCCGTTAGCCGCTTGTGTGCCAGCCGCTTCCCCTGTCAGCCGGCGATGCGTTCGGCCACGTAGTCGATGCAGGCGGTCAGTGCTTCCACGTCCGCCGGATCGACCGCGGGGAACATGCCGATTCGCAACTGGTTGCGGCCTAGTTTCCGATAGGACTCCGTGTCGACGATGCCGTTCGCCCGCAAGGACGCCGCTATGTCGTCAGCGGACAGCCCACCCGTGACGTCGCCGGTGATGTCAATCGTGCCGACGACCTGCGAGCGCTGCGCGGGGTCGGCGACGAACGGGTCCGCGAAGGCCGCCTTCCCCGCCCACGTATACAGTATGGCAGCCGATCGCGCCGTCCGGGCGGTGGTCCAGGCCAGGCCGCCGCGTTCGAGCATCCATTCGACCTGATCGGCCAGCAGGAACAGGGTCGTCACCGCCGGCGTGTTGTAGGTCTGGTTCTTGGCCGAGTTCTCCAGGGCGATCCGCAGCGACAGGAAGTCGGGGATGTAACGGCCGCTCGCGGCGATCTGGTGCACCCGCTCCACCGCGGCCGGGGACATCAGGGCGATCCAGAGCCCGCCGTCCGAGCCGAGGCCCTTCTGCGGGGCGAAATAGTACACGTCGAACTCCTCGGCCCGCACCGGGAGGCCGCCGGCCGCGCTGGTCGCGTCGACCACGGTCAGCGCTCCGGGATCGGCCCCCGGGACGCGGTGCACCGGCATGGCCACGCCCGTCGAGGTCTCGTTGTGGGTCAGCGCGTAGGTATCCGCCCCGCGGTCCGGCCGCGGCACCGGATGGCTGCCCGGGGCGGATTCCACCACGGTCGGTTCCGACAGCCAGGGCGCCCGCCCGGCCAGCGCCGCGAACCTGGCGGAGAACTCGCCGAAGCTCAGGTGCTGCGAATGCTCGCGGATCAGCCCGAACGTAGCCATCTCCCAGAACGCGCTGGTGCCGCCGTTGCCCAGGGCGACCGTGTAGTCCGCGGGCAGGCCGAACAGCTCGGCCAGCCCGCTGCGGACCCGCCGCACCAGCGACCTGACCGGCGGCTGGCGGTGTGACGTGCCGAGATAGGCGGCTCCCGATTCCGCGAGCGCGGCCAGCTGCTCCGGGCGGATCTTGGCCGGGCCGCTGCCGAACCTGCCGTCCCCCGGCTTGAGCCGCGCCGGAATCACGATGTTGCTCATTGCCGCAGCCTACCGGGGGCACTGACGCCGGCCGGCGGCCGCGGCCCGGCGGCGGGCGCTAACACCTGCCGGTCGAGCACCTGGTCCGCGCCGGGGACGTCGCGGACGGCCCGGCTGGGGGGACCGATGTACCTGGCCGCCGGCCGGACCAGCCGGCCGGTCTGCTTCTGCTCCAGGATGTGCGCCGCCCAGCCCGCCGTCCGGGCACAGGTGAACATCGAGGTGAACATGTGCGCGGGGACTTCCGCGAAGTCCAGCACGATCGCCGCCCAGAACTCCACGTTGGTCTCGAGCACCCGGTCCGGGCGCCGCGCCCTGAGCTCGGCCAGGGCCGCCTTCTCCAGGGCCAGCGCGACCTCGTACCGCGGCGCGCCCAGCTCCTTGGCCGTACGGCGGAGCACCCGGGCCCGGGGGTCTTCGGCCCGGTACACCCGGTGCCCGAATCCCATCAGCCGCTCGCCCCGGTCCAGCACCGACGTCACGTAGCCCGCGGCGTCCCCGGTCCGCTCGACCTCCTCGATCATGTACAGGACACGGGCGGGCGCGCCCCCGTGCAGCGGGCCGGACATCGCGCCGACCGCCCCGGACAGGGCGGCCGCCACGTCGGCTCCGGTGGAGGCGATCACCCGGGCGGTGAACGTCGAGGCGTTCATGCCGTGCTCGGCCGCCGACGTCCAGTAGGCGTCGACCGCCTTGACGTGCCGCGGGTCCGGCTCGCCGCGCCAGCGGATCATGAACCGCTCGGTGATCGTCGCGGCCTGGTCCACCCGGCGCTGCGGCACCATAGGCAGCCCGACGCCGCGGGCGGCCTGCGCGACGAAGGACAGGGCCATGACCGAGGCCCGGGCGAGGTCCTCACGGGCCTGCTCGTCGCTGATGTCAAGGAGCTGCCGCAGGCCCCAGGCGGGCGCGAGCATGGCCAGCGCGCTCTGCACGTCGACCCGGATATCGCCGGAATGGACCGGTATCGGGTAAGGCTCGGCCGGCGGCAACCCGGGGGCGAAGGCATCGTCGACCAGAAGACCCCAGACGTGGCCGTAAGAGACATGGCCGGCGAGTTCCTCGATGTCAACTCCGCGGTACCGGAGCGCGCCGCCCTCTTTGTCTGGCTCGGCGATTTCGGTCTCGAAGGCGATGACGCCTTCAAGTCCGGGCTTGAAGTCCGACATCGGTGTTTTCCTCGCCTCTTCCTCTTGGGTGTCAGAGGGCACCTCACAGCATGTGCTGGGCCGAACCCGAAGAGCCGCGAAGCGCCGCGCGGATGGGCGGCGGGGACGATTCCAGCGCTACCATTCAACCGCCCTGACCAGGGTTGCGGTAGCCGTAACAGGTGTGAGGATCATTACCAATGAGTACGACGCAGCGTGATCCAGATCCGGGCGGCCTGTCTGCGGACATGATGGCCGGTGACCCCATGACGCAGTTCGCCCGGTGGATGTCGGACGCCGAGGCGCAGGGCCTGCCTGAGCCGACGGCGATGGTGCTCGCCACCGTTTCCGCCGAGGGCCGCCCGCGCGCCCGCACCGTGCTGCTGAAGGCACACGGCCAGGCCGGCTTCACCTTCTACAGCAACCGGACGTCGCGCAAGGGCAGGGACCTGGCGGAGAATCCCCGCGCGTGCGCGGTCTTCCCCTGGTACCCGATGGGCCGCCAGGTGACCGCCGAGGGCGGCGTGCGCGTCATGTCACAGGCCGACAGCGAGCCTTACTACAGGTCCCGGCCGCGAGGATCGCAGATCGGGGCGTGGGCCAGCAGGCAGTCGCAGGTCATCGGTTCCCGCGCGGAACTCGACGGCCGCGTCGCCGAGCTGGAGCAGCGCTGGGCGCCGCCGGCCGCCATCCCGATGCCGGACTTCTGGGGCGGGTACGTGCTGGTGCCGGAGACCGTGGAATTCTGGCAGGCGGGCACGTTCCGGCTGCACGACCGGCTGCGCTACCGGCGCCAGGATGACGGCTGGACCATCGAGCGCCTGTCCCCTTAGTTCCTGGGCATAGCATCACAATCAGGAGGATGAGGAGTTGACAGCCCAGGGGCTCATTGACACGACGGAGATGTACCTCCGGACCATCTTCGAACTCGAAGAGGAGGGCGTCGTCCCGCTGCGGGCGCGCATCGCCGAGCGGCTGACGCAGAGCGGCCCGACCGTCAGCCAGACGGTGGCCAGGATGGAGCGGGACGGGCTGCTGCACGTCGCCGGGGACAGGCAGCTCTCGCTGAGCGACGTCGGCCGGACGCTGGCCACCAGGGTGATGCGCAAGCACCGGCTGGCCGAGTGCCTGCTCGTCGGCGTCATCAAGCTGCCGTGGGAAGAAGTGCACATCGAGGCGTGCCGCTGGGAGCACGTGATCTCGGAGAGCGTGGAGCGCCGCGTGCTCGAGCTGCTCGAGTACCCGGTTCGCTGCCCGCATGGCAACCTGATCCCTGGCCTGGCCGAACTCGGGCTGCCCGCCGAGGCGCTCGGCCGGGTGCACGCGGCCACGAATGAGGCGGGTGAGGCGATGACAAAGGTCGCGTCCCCAGACGATACACGGGTCGTCATCCGGCGAATTGGCGAGCAAATTCAGAGCGATCTAGTTTTGATGCTTAAACTCAAGCGCGTCGGGATACAACCCGGACGCGAGGTGATTCTCATGGCAGGCGACGATGGTGTGCGCGTGACGGCCGGCGACTCGGCGGACGCCATCCCGGCCGAACTGCCTCCTGCGATCGCCGCGCACATTTTCGTGTCCGTCAGCAGCCGGTACCAGCCGGTGGCCGGAGCGTGATCATGTCAATCGGCAACGCTGCCTGGGTCGGGGAGCGCGGGCGTGACGGGCTGGGGTGAGGCGGCTTCCGACGCATACCTCCCCGCGGACATGGTGCTCGGCCAGGCCGATATAGCGGTCGTGGTCACCGACCGGCTCAGCAGCATCCGGTACGTCAACGATTTCGCGGCCAGGCTCTTCCGGGTTTCCGGTGACCTGGCGCGGCTGGCCGGCTGCCCGGTCCTGTCCCTGGGCCTGTTCGCCGACGACGGCGTGCGCAAGACCCGGGACCTGGCCGGGCAGGTGCTGCGCGGCCGGTCCTGGGAGGGGACGTTCGAGAGCGTGCGCGGCGACGGGTCGCGCGTGCTCATCCGGGCCTTCGCCGTGCCGCTGCGTCACTCCGGCGGTGACATCGACGGGATGGTGATCCTGGCCCGGGAGGCCGGCAAGCGCGACGGCCAGGGCCATCAGGACAGGATCGCCCTGCTGGAACGGGTGGGCGAGCGGCTGGCCGGCTCGCTGGAGATCGGCACCACGCTCAAGCACGTGGCGGAGATCTTGGTGCCGCAGTTCGCCGATCACTGCTTCATCGACCTGTTCGCCGGTGATCAGCTCATCCGCCGCGCCATGCGGCACGCGAGCGACTGGGTGCCGCCGCCGGGGACCTGGGCCCAGGTGGGCGAGCAGATCCACTACCCGGACGGTCACTTCTGCCAGCAGGCGATGGCGCGCCTCGACACGATCGCGGTCAACGACCTGGACAGCGAGTACTACCCGGCGCCCAGCCCGGAGAGCATGGCGGCGGCGCGCGAGGCCGGGCTGACGTCGGTGATCGCGGCGCCGCTCTACGCCCGGGGCGAGCTTCTCGGCGTGATGAGCCTGGCCCTGTCCAGGCTCACCGACCGCGGCGAGCACCACTACGACACGCCTGACCGGGATCTCATCGGCGCCATCGCCAGCCGGGTGGCCATCGCGATCGACAACGCGATGCTGTTCGAGACCGAGCGGCAGACCGCGCTGGCGTTCCAGAAGAGCCTGCTGCCGCAGGCCATCCCGGAGCTGGACGGCCTGGAGGTCGCCTGCCGGTACGTGCCGGCCAAGCCGCTCGAGACGCAGGGTCAGGGGATCCAGACGCAGGTGGGCGGCGACTGGTACGACATCATCCCGCTGGCTGCCGGGCGGGTGGGCATCGCGATCGGCGATGTCGAGGGCCGGGGCGCGCGGGCAGCGGCGATCATGGGCCAGCTGCGGGCGGCCCTGCGGGCGTTCGCCCAGGACGAGAAGTCACCCGCGGACATCATGCGCAAGCTCGACGACTGGTGCCGCGCGCTCGCCCCCGCCGACGAGAACGGGGTGACGGCCGGGGACCCGCCCACCGCCAGCTGCATCTACATGATCTACGACGCGTGGTCGAGGGAACTGACCTTCGCCAACGCGGGCCACGATGCCCCGCTGCTGATCAGCGCCGGGCAGGTGCGGCAGCTCGAGTTCCTGCACAAGGGCGTCCTGCTCGGCGTGCGCGGCAAGGGCATCCGGGGGCTGCCCACGTACAAGGAACAGACGATCGGCCTGCCGCCGGGGGCCATCCTGGTGTTCTACACCGACGGCCTGACCGACCGGCGGACCCGTGCGGACGGCTCGGGCCACTACTCGGAGGCCGAGGCGGTGGAGATGCTGCGGCACGCGGTCCGCGCCGCCGCGACGAGCGGCGACGCCGACGCCGTGGCCACGGCGGCCGAGTACGCGGTGCCCGGGGACATCGATGACGACATGGCCATCCTGGTGGTGAAGTCCTCGCCGTCCGAGCTCGCCTCGACCGAGCGCAGGTTCCCGGCCGAGCCGATCGTGGTCTCCGAGGCGAGGCGGCTGGCCGCCCAGACGTTCCGGTCCTGGGGCATGGACCCCGGCCAGGCCGAGCTCGCCTGCCTGCTGGTCTCCGAGGTGGTCACCAACGCCGTCCTGCACGCCTCGATCACGCCGAGCCCGGGCCGTGACCTCGACTTCGACATGGAACCCCTGCTCGTGCCCGCCCAGGCAGGTCCGCTCCGGACGGCTCCCGGCCAGGGGGGCGCCGGGCCGGCCTGGCCTGGCGTCTCGCCCGATGCCGTCCCGGCGCCCGGGCACGCTTCCGTCAGGGAGTTCGCGCTGAGGTTGCGGCGCGGCGCGGCCTCGGTGTGGGCGGAGGTATTCGATCCCGACCTGAGGCTGCCCAGGATCCGCACCGCGGGGGAGACCGACGAAGGCGGCCGCGGCCTCTACCTGGTCGAGCAGCTGGCCACCCGGTGGGGATCCAGGCCCACCCCGGAGGGCAAGGCGGTGTGGTTCGAGATGCCGCGCAGCGGCAGCCCGTCCTAGCCGTCTCAGCGGCGTCCCAGGGGGCGGCGGCTAGTGGCCGACGTGCACCGACCACATCAGCAGCAGCACCAGGCCGACGATGACGATCGGCCCCAGCCAGTGCTTGCCTGACACGCTTAGCTTCATCTTGCCGCGCAAGCGCGTCCATCCGTACGCCACGAGGACGCAGATGAGCACCAGCAAGATGAGTCCGGACATAGCCGCCTCCTGAGCCCTGCGGTTTGGCGAACCCGTTCCGAGACTACGGCATTCGGTGCCCGGGCGCGAGACGAGGTACCGTGAGGTCCTGGAGCGAGAAGCCGGCAAACGGGTCAGCCGCGACGGGCGGATCCCGGAGCCCGCAGACGGAGGCCGTGATGGCGGAAGCATTCATAGCCGGTGCGGTGCGCACCGCGGTCGGCAAGCGGAACGGATCCCTGGCCGGGGTGCATCCGGTCGACCTCGGGGCGCACGTCCTGCGCGGGCTGGTGGACCGGACCGGGATCGACCCGGCCGCGGTCGACGACGTGATCATAGGGTGCGTCTCGCAGATCGGCCCGCAGACCTTCGACGTGGCCAGGAACGCCTGGCTGTCGGCGGGCCTGCCGGAGAGCGTGCCCGGCGTCACCATCGACAGGCAGTGCGGGTCGTCCCAGCAGGCGGTCCATTTCGCCGCCCAGGCGGTAATGTCCGGCACGCAGGACCTCGTGGTGGCGGCCGGGGTGGAGAGCATGAGCGTCGTCACCATGGGCTCGACCGTCACCTTGGCCGCTCAGGCGGGCATGCCGGTCCCGTTTGGCCACGGCTGGCGGGAACGCTACGGTGACCAGGAGATTACCCAGTTCCGCGGGGCTCAGATGATCTGCGAGCAGTGGGGCATCAAGCGGAGCCGGCTCGAGGAGTTCGCCCTCGAGAGCCACCAGCGAGCGGTCCGCGCCATCGACGAGGGCCGGTTCGAGCGGCAGATCGTGCCGCTGGACGGCTTCAGCAAGGACGAGGGCCCGCGCCGCGACACCTCGCTCGAGAAGATGGCGGGGCTCGCGCCGCTCCGCCCGGACTGGGAGATCACGGCCGCGGTCTCCTCCCAGATATCCGACGGCGCCGGGGGCCTGCTCATCGCCTCGGAGGCGGCCCTCGACCGGTACGGCCTGACCCCGATGGCGCGGGTGCACGCGCTGGCCGTGGTCGGCTCGGACCCGGTGATCATGCTCACCGGCCCGATCGAGGCGACCAGGAAAGCGCTGGCCAAGGCCGGGATGACGGTCGGGGACATCGACGTGTTCGAGGTCAACGAGGCGTTCGCGCCCGTGCTGCTGGCGTGGTCGGAAGACACCGGGGCCTCACTCGAGCGGGCCAACCCCAACGGCGGGGCCATCGCGCTCGGGCATCCGCTCGGAGCGACCGGAGCCATCTTGATGACCAAGCTCGTCCACGAACTCGAGCGGACCGGAGGCCGGTTCGGCCTGCAGACCATGTGCGAGGGCGGCGGCCAGGCCAACGCCACGATCATCGAGCGGGTCTGACCGCCTCGGACGTCCGGCCCGTACGGATCGGATCAGCCCGGATCGGCCCAGCCCGGATCGGCCCAGCCTGGATCGGGGCTGGCTGGATCGGGGCTGGCTGGATCGGCCCAGCCTGGATCGGGGCTGGCCGCGTCCTGGCCGCGCAGCGTGTAGCCGGCGCCCCGGCGGGTGTGGATGAGCGGCGGCCCGAGCCGGTGGAGCTTGCGCCGCAGGTAGCTGACGTAGGTTTCCACCACCTGGGGCTGGCCGGTATAGCCCCGGCCCCACACGTGCGCCAGGAGCTGGGTCCTGGTCAGGACGCTGCCCTGATGGCGCAGCAGGCAGGCCAGTAGCCGGAATTCGGTCGGCGACAGGTCCACCGGCGTTCCCGCCCGGTGGACCGTCCACCGGGACTCGTCGAGCACGAGGTCGCCGCAGCGCAGCATGCGCCGCCCGCCGGCCTCCCCGTACCCGCCGGAGTCCCCGTGAAAGTCAGGAGCTTCTGCCATGGCGTATGCGGGATCGAGAGCGTATGCAGGGTGACCGGGTTTTACGGGGTCAACGGGCGCAAGCCGGCGCACCCGCGCGGAACGCGGGTGCGCCGGCGAGGCTGCCGCCGTTACCGGCTGGCCGGCTGGACTCACCAGTGGGTCGCCGCCGCGGTCGGCGTGGCGGCCGACGTCGCGCCGACCGCCGGGGTGAAGGCCTTGCCGCCGACCACGGCGGTGCTGAGCGGGGTGAACAGGATCAGCTGAGCGTGCAGCGTCCAGTGCGAGCGGGTTCCGGCGATCAGCGCCAGGTCACCGCGGGCGAGCGTGTTCATGGGCATGAACGCGTTCTGGGTGAACGTGGTGGGGTTCCACGTCGGCAGGCCCGTCAGCGGGGTGGTCGCGGTCTGGTTCACCGTCGCCGTGGTCCTGGTCACCGTGACGGTCACGGTGAGGTTGGTGTCGGCCACCTGGACGGTGACGGTCTGCGGAGCGGGCGTCGGCGTCAGCAGGGCCGCGGCCGTGGTCGGGCTGCCGGCCAGCAGCGTGGTGGCCGGGATCATGTTGCCCGAGGCCATCGCCTGCCGCGTCGCGCTGGTGTTCGCGGTCAGTGCCTGCGTGCCGGCCGTGGTGTTCGACACGTTCTGGATCGTCGTGTTACCGGACAGCAGCCACAGGTGCAGCGAGCCGTTGGCCGACTGCAGGATCAGGAACTTCGGTGTGACCAGGACCACGATGCCGCGCTGCACGGCGAGCGTCCTGCCCTTGTGGGTGGTCTGGCTGAACGTCCGGGCCTGGGTGAGCTGCGCGAGCGCGGAGTAAGAACTCTGCCTCGAGCTGCCCCAGCTGTTCAGGGCCGAGCTGATGGTGGTTCCCTCGTTGCCGAAGCGAGATGCGTAAGCGGCCGACGTGGCCACCGATGCCGCCCCGTGGCTGCTGGCGAGTACCGCTGCCGCGGCCACCGCGCCGCCGGCCAGAATCGCGGTCGCGATGCCGACCCGGGTCTTCACGGGGCTCTTCCCGTAACGCCGATCGCGGGCCATCATGGATGCCTCCTTGTTCCGTGGCTCTGCCTGCTATGGACGGCACGCCCGCTTCGCGCGTCCGGGTAAGACTGTCCGGGCCTATGGGGTTCTAGGTAGCCGATGGACGGCCCGTTCGTATCCATGGGTCGAGACTGCCCGATCGGCCGCATCCGGGCCCGGGATCCGGGGCTCACGTAAGCAGTACGTTCGTGAGTTCACATGCTCGCGACGCAGGCGGCCGGGGCGTTCCGGCGGGCGGCGGAGTAGTTCAGCGCTCGGTTACATCCGCTCGGGGATGGGCACCCCGAGCAGGCCGAGACCCTTGGTCAGCACGTCGAGCGTGAGCACGCAGAGCGCGAGCCGGCTGGCCCGCAGCGACTCGGGCCCGGCCTTGAGAACCGGGCACTCCTCGAAGAACGTGGTGAACAGGCTGGCCACGTCGAACAGGTACGAGCACAGGCGATGCGGTTCCGCGGTCTCGCCGACTCCGGTGATGGCCGCCCCGAAACCGAGCAGCCGCAACGCCAGCGCCCGCTCCGGGCCGGCCGTGATCGCGATGGCGGAACCGCGGGCGGCGGCCTCCACGTCGGCGCCCGTGACCGCGGCGGCTCCGGTGCTGGCGGCCCGGCGGAAGATCGACCGGATCCGCGCGGCCGCGTACTGCAGGTACGGGCCGTTGTTGCCGCGGAAGGAGATCATCCGCTCCCAGTCGAACAGGTAGGCGCTCTCGCGGGCGGTGGACAGGTCGGCGTACTTCACCGCGCCGATGCCGACAGCCTCGGCCACCGCGTCCAGTTCGGCCGCGTCGAAGCGGTCCGCCGCGTCCAGTTCGTCCAGGATGTCGCGGGCCCGGTCGACGCCCTCCTGGAGCAGGCCGCTGAGCTTGGGGGTCTCGCCTTCCCTGGTCTTGAGCCGGTTGCCGTCCTGGCCGAGCACCATGCCGATCTGGGCGTGCTCGAAGCGGGTGCCCTCGGGTATCCAGCCGGCCTCACGGGCCACCGCGAAGACCATCTGGAAGTGCAGGGCCTGCTCCGAGCCGACCACGTACACCGAACGGTCGCAGCTGAGCTTGTCCACCCGGTACCGGACGGCCGCGAGGTCCGTCGAGGCGTAGTTGTAGCCGCCGTCGCTCTTGCGGATGATGAGCGGCAGCGGCCTGCCCTCGCGGCCGGTGAAACCGGCGGGGAACGCGCACAGCGCGCCGTCGCTCTCGGTCGCGATACCCTCCTCCTCGAGCTGGCCGACGGTGTCCGCGAGCATGTCGTTGTAGAAGCTCTCGCCGCGGATATCGTCGTCGGTCAGGCTCACGCCGAGCCGGGCGTAGACCTGGTGCAGGTATTCCCGGGAGATGTCGACGAGCCGCTGCCAGATGGCCAGGGTGTCCGGATCCCCGGCCTGCAGCCGCACCAGCCGGCTCCGGGCGCGCTCGGTGAACTCGGGCTCGTTGTCGAACTTGCGCCGGGCCGCCTGGTAGAACGCGTTCGGGTCGGTCGTCAGCAGGGCCGCTTCGGCGGAGTCCGCGCCGACGTCGAGCAGGTGCTCGATGAGCATGCCGAACGGGGTGCCCCAGTCGCCGACATGGTTGTCCCTGATCACCCGGTGCCCGGCGAACTCCAGGACACGCGCGATGGCGTCCCCCACGATGGTCGTGCGCAGGTGCCCGACGTGCATCTCCTTGGCGACGTTCGGGGAGGAGTACTCCACCACCACCGTCTGCGGGCTGGCGGCCGGCGCGAGTCCCAGCCTGCTGTCGCCGAGCAGCTGCGAGGCCTGGGCCGCGATCCAGTCGTCGCGCAGGGTGAAGTTGATGAAGCCGGGCCCGCTGACCTCGGGCGCGGCGCACATGTCCGCCACGTCCAGCCGGCCAGCCAGCTCGGCGGCCACCTCCCGCGGCGCGCGGCCGAGCCGCTTGCCGAGCGGCAGCGCCGCGTTGGCCTGGAAATCGGCGAACGAGGAAGGCCGGATCAGCGGGTCGGCATCGCCGTACCCGGGTCCGAACGACGCGACGATGGCGTCGTGCACCCGCTGCGCGAGAACCTGCTGTGGATCGGCCATGACCCAAGCCTACAAGGGGGTCGTCCCCGGCCAGCACCTTTACGGACGGCGGAGGAAGTGGCCGCCCCGGCCGGCCGACCGGCCGGGCCCGAGGCGCTGAGTGATCTTCTCGGTGATCTCGCCGCGGGCCAGGTCCGCCGCGAGCAGGCAGGCGGAGGTGACGCCGCGGGCGGTGCTCGCGCCGTGGGCGATCACCACGGTGCCGCCCAGGCCGAGCAGCACGGCCCCGCCGTAGCTCTCGGAGTCGAGCCGGGCGGCGAGCTCGCGCAGCCCGCGGCGCTGCAGGAACGCGCCGATGCGGGCGGTCCGGGTGCCGGTCACCGCGGCGCGCAGCTCGGCCGCGGCGAACCGGATCGAGCCCTCGAGGGTCTTCAGCGCGACGTTCCCGGTGAAGCCGTCGGTCACGATCACGTCGAGCTGGCCGGCCAGCAGGTCACCGCCTTCCACGTTGCCTGCGAAGCTCAGCGGGAGCGCGCCGTGCGGCGGATCGCTGGCCAGCAGTTCATGCGCGCGCCTGGTGAACTTGTTCCCCTTGCCCGGCTCGGTCCCGATCGTCAGCAGCCCCACCCTGGGAGCGGGCACGCCCAGCGTGAGCTGGGCGTAGGCCACGCCGAGCTGGCCGAACTGGACGAGCATCTCCGGCTTGGGATCGGCGGTCGCGCCCGCGTCGATGAGAACCGTCCGGCCGGGGCGGGTCGGCAGCACGACGGCGAGCCCGGGCCGCAGCACTCCTGGCAGCGACCGCAGCCGCAGCCGCGCCGTCGCCACGATGCCGCCGGTGGACCCGGCGGACACCACGGCGGCCGCGTCGCCGCGCCGGACCGCCTGGCAGGCCACCGCCACGCTCGACCGCGGGCGGCGCAGGCTGGCCAGCGCGCCCTCGTCCATGGCCAGGTTGTCTTCGGCCGGCACGACCTGGACCTCGTCGAGGGCGCCCAGCCCGCCGAGCACCTCCCGCAGCCGCGCCGCGGGCCCGGTCAGCAGCACGCGGACGCCGTGCTCGCGCTGGGCCGCGAGCGCTCCGGCGACGATCTCGCCGGGAGCGTGATCCCCGCCCATGGCATCGACCGCGATCACCGGGCCAGCCGCGCCCGGTCCCGGCCGCGTCGCACGGTCCGGCGGCTGCCCGGGATCCGCGGCGCTTCCCGGGTTCCCCGGGCCCCGGGTGCTTGCCGGATGCCCCGTGCTCAGCGGAGCACCGGGGTGCGCGGCCGCGGATGATGCCTCATCCTTCGTGTGCCCTTCAGCCAGGAGTGCCGGTCTGGTGGCCCCATTATGGCCCTGACGAGGAGTCCGGGCGGGGCTGGCCCCGTGGCCCGGCTGGCCTCCGGGCCCCCGGCATTGTCCGGCTAAAAGCGCGCAGAATGGCTCGCCGGGCAAAAACGGCGGGTCTTGGAAGTTGCTGTGATCCGGCCGGATACTTCCTGCGAATCATGGTAATTGACTGAGCGGTTGAAAAGGCGGGAGGAGAGGCGGAACTATCGAGGCTGCCAGCACGTAAATAACCATGGGAGGCAGTTTGAGCCACGCGTTAGAGGGGGAACGCGGCCAGGCGGGGGAACCGCTGGGGAGCGGATGTCATTGGGCTATTTTCGCGCGTTTTACGTGGTTTCATCGACCGCGCGGCGCGCCAAAACGGAGGGAGAAGAGGCGTGACTGACATCCAGCAGGTCCTGCCGTCGGCGCGGTCAGCGGGCCGCGGGTTCCGTGCCTATTCGGCGAAGCACCTGGATATGCTCGTGCGGCGGGCCGGCCTGCCGCCCGCGGAACGGCTGGCGGTGCGGGCGGTGGCGACCGTGCTCCCGTTCCGGACGAACTCGTACGTGGTCGAGAACCTCATCGACTGGGACGCGGCGCCCGACGACCCGATCTACCGGCTCGTCTTCCCCCAGCCGGACATGCTGCCCGAGGCGGATGTGCGGCGGCTCGCGGACCTGATCAGCGGCGGCGCTCCCGAGGCCGGCCTGCGCGCCGCCGCGCACGAGATCCGGATGCGGCTGAACCCCCATCCGGCCGGCCAGCTGCTGCTGAACGCGCCCAGCCTGGGCCGCAGGCCGCTGCCCGGCCTGCAGCACAAATACCCGGAGACCGTGCTCTTCTTCCCGCGGCAGGGCCAGACCTGCCACGCGTACTGCAGCTACTGCTTCCGGTGGGCGCAGTTCGTGGACGAGCCGCAGCTGAAGATGGCGACGGACGACGTCGGCACGCTGGTGGCCTATCTCGGCGAGCATCCCGAGGTGACCAGCGTCCTGATCACCGGCGGCGATCCGATGATCATGGGCGAGACGGTGCTCCGCCGGTACATCGCGCCGCTCATCGACCCGGCGAACCGCCTGGATCATCTCGAGTCGATCAGGATCGGCACCAAGTCGCTGGCCTACTGGCCGCAGCGCTTCGTCACCGACCCGGACGCCGACGCCACCCTGCGGCTGTTCAGCGAGGTCGTCGCCTCCGGCCGGGCGCTGGCGCTGATGGCGCACTTCTCGCATCCGCGCGAGCTCGAGCCGCCGGTGCTGGCCGAGGCGGTGCGCCGGATCAGCGGCACCGGCGCGGTGATCCGCACCCAGGCTCCGCTGATCCGGTCGATCAACGACGACCCCGGGGCCTGGCGGGCCATGTGGCGGACCCAGGTCCGCATGGGCATGGTGCCCTACTACATGTTCGTGGAGCGGGATACCGGCCCCCAGGACTACTTCGCCGTGCCGCTGGCCCGCGGATACGAGATCTTCCGCGAGGCCTACCAGGGCGTTTCCGGTCTCGGCCGCACCGTCCGCGGGCCGTCCATGTCGGCCACGCCCGGGAAGGTGTGCGTCGACGGCGTGACCGAGGTGGGCGGCCTCAAGGTCTTCGTGCTGCACATGATCCAGGCTCGCGACCCGCGGCTGGTCGGCACGCCGTTCTTCGCCAGGTTCGACCCGGCGGCCTGCTGGCTCACCGACCTGGAGCCGGTGTTCGCGTCCCGGTTCCCCTTCGAGCCCGCCAGCTACGAGGCGGTCCCGGACGAACTGCCCGGGCTCTGGCCGGACGAACCCAAGGACCCGGGCGAGCTGATGGTCCCGGCCATCTGACCGGACTCCGCCCCGGCCAGCGCCGCACGGTCCTGGCCGCCGGCCTTGTCCTGGATGGCAAGGCAGCTGACCGCGGCCAGGGCCACCACGGCGATGGGCAGGAGCATGGTCCACCGCATCGCCAGCACGTAGCCCTGGCTGAAGACCTCGGCGCCGAGCCGGCGCAGTTCCGCGGCGAGCGCCGCCGGGGCCCCCGCCGGGCCGCTGCCAGAGCCCGAAGCGCCACCGGTGAGCAGCCCGGAGGCCGCGGCCTGCCGGAAGCCGTTGATGAACGGCCCGCGGGCCTGCGGCGGCAGCGCGGCGGCATGGCTGGTGGCCTGGCTGGTCAGCGAGCTCACCAGCCGGTTCTGCAGCAGCGCGCCCACCGCGGCGGTGCCGATGACCGAACCCACCTGGCGCGTCGTATTCAGCAGGCCCGACGCCGCGCCGGCCATCCGCGGGTCGACCTCGCGCATGGCCACGGTGGTCAGCGGCGCGAACGTCCCGCCCATACCCAGGCCCGCCACGATCAGCGGCGGCAGGAAGTCATACCAGGCGGAGTGCGGCGTCGCGATCAGCACCGCCCAGCCCATGCCCACCGCGAACAGGGTCAGGCCGCTCATCAGGATGTACTTGCCACCGGTCTTGTCGGTCAGCCGGCCGAGGAACGGCGCCGCGAAGATCATCACCACCGAGGCGGGCGCCATGGTCAGGCCCGCCTTGAGCGCGGAGAAGCCGAGCGCGGACTGCAGGTAGATGGTGAACGGCAGGAAGATGCCCAGCATCCCGATGGACAGCGTGAACGACACCCAGTTCATCAGCGTGAAGTTCCTGCTGCGGAACAGCACGAACGGGATGAGCGGCTCGCGTTCCTGGCGCATCTTCTGGACCAGACCGAACACGGCGATCAGCACGACGCCGGCCGCGATGATAAGCGGGATGGAGACGAACGAGGCGACCGTGCCCCAGTCGTAGCGCTGCCCCTCTACCAGCCCGTAGCAGATGGCGAGCAGCCCCAGGCTGGCCAGCGTCACGCCGAGGACGTCGAACCGGTGCCTGCGGCCCGGCCGCACGCCCGGGATGATGACGAAGGTCAGGGCGAGGACCGCCACCCCGACGGGCAGGTTGACGAAGAAGATCCAGCGCCAGTCGAAGGCGGTGACGAGCAGCCCGCCCAGGGTCGGCCCGGCGATGGTGGCCAGGCCGGCCACCGCGCCCCAGACGCCGAACGCGGCCCCGCGCCGTTCCGGCGGGAACGTCATGGTGACGATGGCCAGCGTCTGCGGCATGAGGATGGCCGCGCCCAGCCCCTGGACGGCGCGGAAGCCGATCAGCCAGGCCGCTCCGGGCGCGAAGCCGCAGGCGGCCGACGCGGCCGTGAACACCGTGATCCCGATCGCGAACATGGTGCGCGGCCCGACCAGGTCGCCGAGCCGTCCCGCCGTGATGACCAGGACGGCGAGCACGAGCGCGTAGGCGTTGAGCACCCAGAGCACATCGTCGAGCGACGCGTGCAGCCTGTCGATCATGTTGGGGATCGCGATGTTGACGATGGTCAGGTCCAGCAGGGTCATGAAGAACCCCAGCGACACCACGACCAGGACCGCCCACGGGTTCCCGCGCAACTTGATCACGTAACCGACCTTAGCTCACCAGGTGAGAACGAACAAGATATATCTCGAATCGGACAGGCTGGGTGATGGCCTTTTCCCCCGTGCGGCGGGACCATGGTCCTGAAGCGCCCGGGCCCCGGCGGAGTATGCTCCGCTGCATGAATGTGAACGGTACTTCAGCGGTCGTATCCGGCGGTGCGAGTGGCCTCGGCGAGGCAACCGCGCGGATGCTGGCGGCGGCCGGCGCCACGGTCGTCGTCGCCGACCTGAACGAGCAGCGCGGCAAGCAGGTCGCGGACGAGATCGGCGGTATTTTCGCTCTTACCGACGTAGCCGACGAGGCAGCGGTGCAGGCGGCGGTGGACGCCGCCGTGGCCACCGGGTCCCCGTTGCGGGTCGTGGTCAGCTGCGCGGGCATCGGCTGGGCCTCGCGGACCGTCTCGCGCGACGGCAGCCCGCATGACCTGGCCAGTTACATGAAGGTCATCAACATCAACCTGGTCGGCACCTTCAACCTGATGCGGATCGGCGCCGCGGCCATGGCGAAGACCGAGCCCGCCGACGCCGACGGGCAGCGCGGTGTCATCGTCAACACCTCGTCGGTGGCGGGCATCGAGGGCCAGACCGGCCAGGTCGCGTACTCGGCCTCCAAGGGCGGCATCATGGGGATGACCGTGCCGGCCGCACGGGACCTCAGCGCCATCGGGGTCCGGGTGAACACGATCTGCCCGGGGATCATTGACACCCCCATCTACGGGTTCCACGAGGGGGCCGAGGAGTTCAAGGCCCGGCTGGTGGCGCCGATCGTCTTCCCCAAGCGGATGGGGCGGGCCGACGAGTTCGCTCACCTGGTCCGGATGCTGGTCGAGAACGACTATATGAACGCCGAGATCATCCGCTTCGACGCCGGGGTCAGGTTCCAGCCGAAGTAAGGGTCATCCGGGACCGGCCAGCGAGTGCGGGCGCCCTCTCCGGTGCCCGTACGAGCGGCCGGCCTATGCGTGGCTACGCCAGAAGCAGCACGGGAATCTGGATAACCCCAACTGTCTAAGGGGAACAGTAGGCTGGTCGGGGCATGTATTCAGGTACCCCGACCGTTTGGCGGCACGCATGTGCGGAATCGCCGGCTGCCTGGCGCTGGCAGACGGAGCAGGGCCCGACACCGAGTGGGTGGGCCGTGCCGCCATGCGCATCGCGCACCGGGGGCCGGACGACGAGAGCTTCTTCGCCGATCACGACCTGGCGCTGGGCTTCCGGCGGCTGGCCATAATCGACACCTCGCCGGCCGGCCGCCAGCCGATGCAGTCGGCCGACGGCCGGTTCGTGCTGGTCTTCGACGGCGAGATCTACAACTACGTCGAGCTGGCCCAGCGCCTGGTCAGCCACGGTGTCCGGCTGCGCAGCAGGTCGGCGGCCGAGGTGCTGCTCGAGATGTACGCCTGGCTCGGCCGGGACGTCGTCCGCCACCTCCGGGGCATGTACGCGTTCGCGATCTGGGACCGGCGCAGCCGCGAGCTGTTCTGCGCGCGTGACCCGTTCGGCATCAAGCCGTTCTTCTACGCACTGACCGCGGGCGGTCACCGGCCCAGGTCCGGGCCTCAGCTCAGGTTCGCCTCCGAGCGCAAGGCGCTGGCCGATTCCGGCGAGGTGACCGCGATCGACCCGGACGCGCTGCGCCGGTACCTGTCCTTCCAGTACGTGCCCGCGCCGGCCACCCTGGTGCCGCCCGCCCGGTCGCTGCCGCCGGGGCATGTGCTGATCGCCAGGCCCGGCGGCCGGGTCGACGTGTTCCGGTACTGGCGTCCGGAGTTCCGGCCGGCCAGGTCCCCGTCGTCGAGCTCGCCGGAGAAGATCCTGGCCGCGCTGCGCGACTCGGTGGCCGTTCACCTGCGCAGCGACGTGCCGGTCGGCGCGTTCCTGTCCGGCGGGGTGGACTCGGCCACCTTGTGCGCGCTCGCGGCCGA
>Ga0335078_10002221_pt1 | contig 29418 bp, 22 predicted proteins | sample Lox_Sample_32_FD_206711 | JGI IMG/M metagenome (GOLD analysis project Ga0335078, IMG submission 206711) | Soil microbial communities from Loxahatchee National Wildlife Refuge, Florida, United States - Lox_Sample_3.2 | ecosystem: Environmental > Terrestrial > Soil > Wetlands | place: USA...
CGCCCCGCCGAGCGAGCGCATCGGATGGCCGCGGCCGTCCCAGTGGTTGAAGTCACCGATCAGCCGGACGCCGCGGGCGTTGGGCGCCCACACCGCGAAGGCGGTGCCGGACACCGACCCGTACCGCCTGACGTGCGCGCCGAGCACCTGCCACAGATTCTCGTGACGGCCCTCGCCGATCAGGTGCAGGTCCATATCACCGACGGTGGGCAGGAACCGGTACGGGTCGTCGGTGAGGATCTCGGGCAGCGCGCCGCCGTTCCCGTCCGGGTAGCTGACCGCCACCCGGTAGTCGGGGGACGGCCCGGCCGGCACGGTAGCTGCGAACACCCCCTCGTGGACGTGCTCGGCAGGGAACCGGCTGCCGTCGGGCAGGACGATCGTCACCGTCTTGGCCAGCGGGCGCAGCACCCGGATCAGCACCCCGTCCGGTCCCGGGTGCGCGCCGAGGATGGCGTGCGGGTCGTGGTGCGTACCCGCCACCACGCGGTCGATTTCCCCCAGGCTCACGCCCGCCTGGTCACGTTGGCTCACCATGTTGTCGCTCATGCGTCTGCGATGGATCCGAGTGGGATGGCCAGCCAGCCGGGCCGGTTCCGGGCCTCGTACATCACCTCGTAGACCGCCTTATCCAGGACGAGGGCGCGCAGCAGTGCGACGTGCGTGCCCGGATCGATTCCCCCGGCGGACGCGTACCCAGCGCAGAACGCGGCCTGGTTGCGGCGCACCCAGTCCAGCGCGCTGGCGTGCAGGTGCTCACTGTCGGGGTGGTTGAGCAGCTGGTAACGCGCGGCATAGTCGAAGGACCGCAGCATGCCCGCGACGTCCCGGAGGGCGGGTGCCAGGCCGCGGCGCTGGGCCAGCGGGGTGGCGGGCTCGCCCTCGAAGTCCAGCACGACCCAGCCGGTCTGGGTGCGCATCACCTGGCCGAGGTGGTAGTCGCCGTGGATCCGCTGGACCGGCAGCGAGCCGTCCAGCTTGGCCAGGTCGGCGAAGGCCGCGCCGAGCAGGTCGGCGTGCTGGCCGAGCTCGGGCACGGTGGCGATGGCCTGGTCCAGCCGGTCGAACATCTGGTCAGTCAGCTGGCTGATGGCCTCGGCTGGCAGGTCCTCGGTGCCGAAGGCCGCGGCCAGGTCGCGGTGCACTTCGGCGGTGGCCTCACCGAGCCGGCTGGCCTCACCGGAGAAGTCGCCCCCGGCCTCGCCCGCGCTGCCCCCCTCCGCGTACAGGTCCCGCACGCTGGTCTCGACCAGTGACCAGCCGTCGGACGCGGCCCGCAGGTAGCTGGACAGGATGCCGAGTACGGTCGGCGCGCCGCCCAGCGTGGTCTCGATCCAGCCCAGCGGCTCGGCCACGTGCTTGGAGCCGCGCCGGGCCAGCGCGCGGGGGACCTCCAGGTCCGGGTTGGGCCCCGGGGAGGGCCGGCGGAACATCTTGAGGATGCTGGCCTCGCCGAAGATCAGGCTGGTGTTGCTCTGCTCCCCGGTCAGCACCAGGCTGTCCAGGTCGGGCTGCACGTCCGCGCCCGGCTCCCGGTGAAAGTGCAGCGGGCCGGACCGGCTGCCGTCGGCGATGGCCCGCAGCAGCAGCCTGGTCAGCTCTGGGTCGTGCAGCGCGTCATAGGCGATCCGCCCGTCGTCAGCCACGCCGACCAGCACATGATGCAGATAATCCGGGACTTCGGTCCGCATGCCGAGGAGAACCTGGTACGAGTCCACGCCACCGCTCTGGGTCACGGCCACGATGAGGTGGCGCAGCCCGGGCTCGCCGCTGGCCAGCACGGTGTCCTCGGCGATCGTCAGATCGAGGATCCGTGCCCCCTTGCCGGCGAACCAACGCTGGGTGGGCATCCACTCGGCCAGCGTTTCCTCAAATGTCATATTTCCGGTCTACCCCGTCCCCGGGGATCATGCAGCATGATGTCGATCATCATCTGCCCGGCTTCCCCCTCGGCTGGGGGGCGGGCCTGGTCAGCCGGGCCCCGGTTACCGTCCGTGATCGGGCCGTGGCTCGGGCAGCTGGAACCAGTAGAATCCGTGCCCGGGCAGCGTGAGCAGGTAGCTGAGGTCCCCGATCGGGGGGAAGATGACGCCGCCCATGCATTCGACTGGGGTCACTCCCTTGAACCGCCTCAGGTCGAGCTCGACCGGCTGCGGAAACCGGGACAAATTGTTCACGCACAGGATGCGGTCGCCAGTATCCAGGCCGTCTGTCCGGTCACCGGAACCCGCGGGCTCGCGCACGAACGCCAGCACGCTCGGGTTCGACGAGTTCAGCTCCTCATAACCGCCCAGCCCGAAGACCGGGTGGCGCTTCCGGATCTCGATCATACGCTTGGTCCAGTGCAGGAAAGAGCCCGGGTTGCGCTGCGCGGCCTCCACGTTCAGCGCCTGGTAGCCGTAGATCGGGTCCATCAGCAACGGCAGGTAGAGCCGGGCCGGGTCGCACGAGGAGAACCCCGCGTTGCGGTCCGGGGTCCACTGCATCGGGGTGCGCACGCCGTCCCGGTCGCCGAGCCAGATGTTGTCGCCCATGCCGATCTCGTCGCCGTAGTACAGCACCGGGGAGCCGGGCAGCGACAGCAGCAGCGCGGTGAACAGCTCCAGCTGGTTGCGGTCATTGTCGAGCAGCGGGGCCAGCCGGCGGCGGATGCCGATGTTGGCCTTCATCCGCGGGTCCTTGGCGTACTCGGCGTACATGTAGTCGCGTTCGTCGTCGGTGACCATTTCCAGCGTCAGCTCGTCGTGATTGCGCAGGAAGATCCCCCACTGGCAGCTGGACGGGATGGGCGGGGTCTGGGCCATGATCTCCGAGATCGGGTAGCGCTGCTCGCGGCGCACGGCCATGAAGATCCGCGGCATCAGCGGGAAATGGAACGCCATGTGGCATTCGTCGCCGCCCACCCCGGGATCGCCGAAGTACGGGACCACGTCGGCGGGCCACTGGTTGGCCTCGGCCAGCAGCACCCGGTCCGGGTACAGCCGGTCCACCTCCGTGCGCACCCGCTTCAGGTACTCGTGGGTCTCCTTGAGATTCTCGCAGTTGGTGCCCTCCCGCTCGTACAGGTAGGGCACCGCGTCCAGCCGGAACCCGTCGATACCCAGGTCCAGCCAGAAGCGCAGCACCTCCAGCATCGCGTCCTGGACCTTCGGGTTCTCGTAGTTCAGATCGGGCTGGTGGGCGAAAAAGCGGTGCCAGTAGTACTGGCCGCGGACCGGGTCGTAGGTCCAGTTGGAATGCTCGGTATCCACGAAGATGACCCGTGCCTCGGGATACCGGTCGTCAGTATCCGACCAGACATAGAAGTCACCAAACGGGCCGTCCGGCTCGCTGCGCGACGCCTGGAACCAGGGATGCGCATCGCTGGTGTGATTCATCACCAGATCGGCGATAACCCGAATGCCGCGCTCATGGGCAGAATCGACCAATTCCACAAAGTCCCCGATCACCCCGAAATCCGGCAGGATCGAGGTGAAATCGGAAATGTCGTACCCGCCGTCGCGCAGCGGTGAGGCGTAGATGGGCAGCAGCCAGAGGCAGTCGATGCCGAGCCACTGGAGGTAGTCCAGCCGGGAGGTCAGGCCGCGCAGGTCCCCGGTGCCATCACCGTTGGAGTCATGGAACCCGCGCACCAGCACCTCGTAGAACAGCGCGCGCTTGTACCACTGGGGGTCGCGTGGCCGCTCGAAGCTGAACGGGTCGGGGATCGGCTCACCCGGTGGCCCGGAGAACGTCGGCAGATGCTCGGGGAGCGGCAGGCCGGGGAGTGGGGGGCGGCCCGGCTCAGGCTCTGTGACCACTGATGGCTCCTGCGCGCGTATCGGGGGGCAATTCAGGCAGACGGTGAGGTCTTCACCTGAAAGATGTGGGCTGGCTCGCTTGCTGGGTCAAGACGCACGTAATTGGCCTGGCCCCACCGATACACCTGGCCGGTTAGTTCATCGATGACGACGAAGTCATCATTACTCTCCATGCCGAGTGCGGGCAGGTCAAGCCAGACGGTCGCCTCTCGCGCCTGGTGCGGATCCAGATTCACGACGACCAGAACCGTGTCCTCCGCCTTGGCTGAGCGCTTCGAGAAGCAGATCAGCTCCGGCTGATCGACGTGATGGAACCGTAGGTTACGCAGCCAGTGCAGCGCCGGGTGGGCCTTTCTGATCGCGTTAAGCCGGGCGATGTACGGGGCGATCCCGCGTGGCCCGTGCTGGGCCCCTGCCCACTCCCGCGGCCGGTATGCATATTTCTCAGAATCCAGGTATTCCTCGCTCCCCGGGCGGACCGGAGTGCCCTCGGTCAGCTCGTAGCCGGAGTAAATGCCCCACGCCGGGGACAGCATGGACGCCAGCACCGCCCGGATCTTGAACGCGGGCGGCCCGCCGTGCTGCAGGAACTCATGCAGGATGTCCGGCGTGTTGGCGAAGAAGTTGGGCCGCATGTACGCGGCGGCCGGGCCGGACAGCTCACGCAGGTAGTCGGTAATCTCGGCCGCCGAATTGCGCCAGGTGAAGTACGTGTAGGACTGGTGGAACCCGATCTTGGCCAGGGTGTGCATCATGGCCGGCCGGGTGAACGCCTCGGCCAGGAACAGCACATCCGGGTCGGTGCTGGCGATCTCAGCCAGCAGCCGCTCCCAGAACTGCAGCGGCTTGGTGTGCGGGTTGTCCACCCGGAAGATGCGCACCCCGTGCCGCGTCCACTGCCGGACCACGCGGAGCACCTCGGCGTAGATGCCCTCCGGGTCGTTGTCGAAGTTGAGCGGGTAGATGTCCTGGTACTTCTTGGGCGGGTTCTCCGCGTAGGCGATCCGGCCGTCCGCCCGCTTGGTGAACCACTCGGGGTGCTCGGTCACCCAGGGGTGGTCGGGCGAGGTCTGCAGGGCGAGGTCGAGCGCCACCTCCATGCCCAGCTCGCGGGTGCGCCGGACGAACGCGTCGAAGTCCCCCATCGTGCCCAGGTCGGGGTGCAGGGCGTCGTGGCCGCCCTCCGGGGAGCCGATCGCCCACGGCGAGCCGGGGTCGCCCGGCCCGGCCTGCAGGGTGTTGTTGGCTCCCTTGCGCGCGGTCGTGCCGATCGGGTGCACCGGGGGCAGATAGACGACGTCGAATCCCATCTCGGCGATGCCGTCGAGGCGGCGGGCCGCGGTGCGCAGCGTGCCGCTCTGCGGCTCGCGCCGGCCCATCGGGTCGATCTCCACCCCCTCGGACCGGGGGAAGAACTCATACCAGGCCCCGAACAGCGCGCGCACCCGGTGCACCACCACCGGAAACCGGGGGGACCGGGTGACCAGATCGCGCAGCGGGTAGGCGGCCAGGATGGCGAGCACCGGCCCGGCCGAGGCGGCCGCCAGCCGGTCCCACGGCGGGATGGCCGGGTCCCGCAGCACCGCCGCCACCTCGCGCAGCGCGGCCCGCGCCTCCCGTGCGGCCTGAGCCAGCTGGGCGGTGCCGGCCCACCGCTGCCCGTCCGCGGGCCTGGCCTGGCTCGCCCCGGGCGGGCGCCCCGCCGGATTGATGGCGCGCGCGGCGCGCTCGAACAGGATCGCGCCCTCGGTGAGCATGAGCTCGGTCTCCATGCCGCGCGGCACCTTGATCGCGGCGTCGTGCCGCCAGTGCGCGATCGGGTCCCCCCACGCCTCGACCTGGAACTGCCAGTGCCCCTCGGCGGTCACCGTCACCTCGGCGCCCAGCCGGTCGGTGCCGGGGGCCAGTTCACGCAGGTACGCCAGCTCGGACCGCTCGCCACCCGGCCCGTACAGCACGGCGCCGGCGCCGAGCATCTCGTGGCCCTCGCGGAACACGGTCGCCGATACCTCGAAGCTCTCCCCGGTCACCGCCTTGGCCGGGCGGCGGCCGCACTCCAGCACGGGCTGCACGTCCAGGATGGGGATGCGTCCGATCACCACTGCACGCTACCTAGTCGTCCCGACCCGGCGCGAGTTGGCCGGCTCTTCATGGCCAGCCAATACCCAGGAGATTGGCCGGCTATCACCGGGCGGGCCGGCGCGCCAGCCGGCGCCCGGCTGGGCAGGTCCGGGGCGCCGGTTCCGGCTGCCCGGGGCGAGCCGTTAGGTATAAATTGGTTCACTGGCGGTAACGAAGCCGTCCTGGTCCTGCCGCGGCCGGATTCCGCACCCGGTTCGCGGCATCAAGTCATGACGGTTAGGGTCACTGCCCGTGAGAGCCATCCGCCGCTTCACCGTTCGCGCCGCGCTGCCGGAATCCCTCGCCCCGCTGCGTGACCTGACCCTGAACCTCCGCTGGTCGTGGCATGCCGAGACCCGGGAGCTGTTCGAGGCCATCGACCCGGCCGGCTGGGAGGCGTCCGGCCACGACCCGGTCGCGCTGCTCGGCGAGGTCCCGCCGGCCCAGCTGGAGAGCCTGGGCCACGATCCGGCGTTCCTGCGTCGGCTGGACGAGGCCGCCCAGGAACTGGACCAGTACCTGTCCGGGGCCCGGTGGTACCAGCTCAGCGCGGGTGGCGGCGCTGGCCGCGCCGCGCCGGTCGCGGGCAGCAGCGGGGTGGTCGCCGCCCCGGCCCCGACGCCCGCCGCGATCGCCTACTTCTCCCCGGAGTACGGGATCACCGAGGCGCTGCCGCAGTATTCCGGCGGCCTGGGCATCCTGGCCGGGGACCACCTCAAGGCCGGCAGCGACCTGGGGGTGCCGCTGATCGGCGTCGGCCTGCTCTACCGGCACGGCTACTTCACCCAGTCGCTGTCCCCCGAGGGCTGGCAGATGGAGCGCTACCCGGCCAGCGACCCGAACGGGCTGCCGCTCACCCTGCTGCGCGACGCGGCCGGGTCCGCGGTCCGGGTCAGCGTGGCGCTGGCCGAGGACAAGACGCTGTCCGCGCAGATCTGGCTGGCCCAGGTGGGCCGGGTGCCGCTGCTGCTGCTGGACTCCTACGTGGAGGACAACGAGCCCGCGCTGCGGGAGGTCACCGACCGGCTGTACGGCGGTGGCGGCGATCACCGGCTGCGCCAGGAGCTGCTGCTGGGCATCGGCGGGGTGCGCGCGGTCCGCGCGTTCTGCGCGCTGACCGGGCACGCCGAGCCGGAGGTCTTCCACACCAACGAGGGCCACGCCGGCTTTCTCGGCCTGGAGCGGATCCGCGAGTACGCCGGCCAGGGGCTGTCGTTCGAGGAAGCCATCGAGGTGTGCCGGGCCGGGACCGTGTTCACCACGCACACCCCCGTGCCGGCCGGCATCGACCGGTTCAGCCGGGAGCTGGTCGAGCGGCACTTCAGCGGGACGGCCGCCGACCCGGCGCTGCCGCTGGACCGGGTGCTGGCGCTGGGCGCGGAGACCTACCCGGGCGGGGACCCGGCCATGTTCAACATGGCCGTGATGGGCATGCGGCTGGCCCAGCGGGTGAACGGGGTCAGCCGGCTGCACGGCCAGGTCAGCCGGGACATGTTCGCGGGCCTGTGGCCCGGTTTCGACCTCGCCGAGGTGCCGATCGGGTCCATCACCAACGGGGTGCACGCCCCCACCTGGGTGGCGGGCGAGGTGCTGGACCTGGCCAGCGGGCAGCCGGAAGAGGCCGCCGCTGTCTCGCAGCTGCCCGAGGACGGGCACGCCTGGGAACGGGTCGCGCACACCGCGCCGGCCCGGCTATGGGAGATCCGCCGGGCGCTGCGCAGCCGGCTGGTCGCGCAGGCCCGGGAGCGGCTCCGGGCCTCCTGGCGGCAGCGCGGGGTCAGCGACGCGGAACTCGCCTGGACCGATGAGGTGCTCGATGAGGACGTGCTGACGATCGGGTTCGCCCGCCGGGTGCCGTCCTACAAGCGGCTCACGCTGATCCTGCACGATCCGGCGCGGCTCACCGAGCTGATGCTCGACCCCGACCGGCCGGTGCAGTTCATCATCGCGGGCAAGGCCCACCCAGCCGACGACGGCGGCAAGCGGCTGATCCAGCAGATGGTCCAGTTCGCCGACGACCCGCGGGTCCGGCACCGGATCGTGTTCCTGCCGGATTACGACATGGCCATGGCGCGGGCCCTGGTGCAGGGGTGTGACGTGTGGCTGAACAACCCGCTGCGCCCGCTGGAGGCGTCCGGCACGTCCGGCATGAAGGCGGCGCTGAACGGCGGGCTCAACCTGTCCATCCGGGACGGCTGGTGGGACGAGTGGTACGACGGCGCGGACGGCTGGGCCATCCCGTCCGCGGACGGCGTGGCGGACCCGCGGCGCCGCGACGAGCTGGAATCCACCGCCCTGTACGACCTGCTCGGGCTGACCGTGGCCCCGCGGTTCTACGACACCGGGCCGGACGGGCTGCCCCGGCGCTGGCTGGAGATGGTCGGGCATACGCTGCGCGCGCTCGGGCCGCGGGTCCAGGCGTCGCGGATGGTCCGGGAATACGTGGAGGACCTGTACATCCCGGCGGCGCAGTCCTCCCGCGCGCTCATCGACGGCACGGCCGGTGCGGCCGGTGTGGCCGGCCAGGCCGAGCCGTTCGCCACGGCCCGGGAGCTAGCGGCGTGGAAGCGCCGGGTCATCCGCGCCTGGGGTGGCGTGCGCATCGAGCACGTCGAGGGCGAGGACGGCGATCAGGGACCCGGCGGCAGCCTGGTCGTGCGGGCCAGCGTGGCGCTGGGCGGGCTGTCCCCGGCCGACGTGAGCGTCGAGGTGGTGTCCGGCCGGGTCGGGGACGCCGACGAGATCGTCAACCCGGTGATCAGCCAGCTCACCATGGAGGACGGCCCCGAGGACGGGGTCACCCGGTTCGCGGGCAAGGCCGAGCTCGGCCGTCCCGGGCCGTTCGGCTACACGGTCCGGGTCGTGCCCCGGCATCCGCTGCTGGCGTCCGACGCGGAGCTCGGTCTGGTCACGGTGCCCGAGGCGCCGGCCGGGCTGACCACCGGCGACCTGCGCTGACGTCGGCCCGGGCGGTTGTCCGAGGTTGTCCGAGGGAATCCGGTCGGGGGGTAAACCGGGCGGTTCCCGTAGTAACGTGCGAATCGTGCCAGTTCTCGCAAGTTGCCTAACGTAGGCCGCTCTGCGTGTCAGAGCGTCTACAGTAGGCGACAGGCCCGGGAGTACTTGGTCAAAGGTGCTTACGGGCGCATCATTAGATGCAGGTTCAGGCGCGCAAGTTCGAAGCCCGGGGGGGCCCATGAGACTCCGCTACACGTTATGCATGCCGCATGACGCCGGCGTGTCACTTTCCGTGGACGTTGCCACCCCCCACGCGTGAAAGGACACTCCCGTCATGAAGAACGACACCAACGCAGAAAACCGGCTGCTGACCCCGTCAGAGGTGGCGGCCCTGTTCCGCGTCGACCCGAAGACGGTGACCCGGTGGGCGCAGCAGGGCAAGCTGCACTCGATCCGGACGCTGGGCGGCCACCGCCGGTACAGCGAGGCGGAGATCCGGGCCTTCCTGGCCGACCCGCAGGGGGTGCCGTTGCCCCGGCCCCCGGAAGAGTAGCCTCCACCTGGGCCCTGGGCGGGCAGTGTGCCTGCCCGGCGGGACGTGTCGCCGGGCACGTCTTAGCGCCTGGCCCGGCAGGAGGTTACATCATGGGTGAGTTCGTGTCCGTCCATGTCGACCAGGCCATTGCCACGATCCGGCTGGACCGCCCGCCCATGAACGCGCTGAACGCCCAGGTCCAGGACGAGATCGCGGCGGCGGCCGCCGGGGTGTCCGGCGACAGCGCCGTCCGTGCCGTGGTGCTCTACGGCGGCCCGAAGGTGTTTGCCGCGGGCGCCGACATCAAGGAGATGGCGGACGCCAGCTACGCGCGGATGGCGGCCGACTCACGGCGGCTGCAGGCGAGCTTCACCGCGGTCGCCAAGATCCCCAAGCCAGTCGTCGCGGCGATCACCGGGTACGCGCTCGGCGGCGGCCTCGAGCTGGCCCTGTGCGCGGACTTCCGGGTGCTCGGTGAGGGCGCCCGGGTGGGCCAGCCGGAGATCCTGCTCGGCGTTATCCCGGGCGCGGGCGGAACCCAGCGGCTGCCCCGGCTGGTCGGCCCGGCCCGGGCCAAGGACATCGTTTTCAGCGGGCGGTTCGTCGGGGCGGCCGAGGCGCTGGCCATGGGCCTGGCGGACCAGGTGGTACCGGACGCGGAGGTCTTCGCCGCCGCCCGCGGCCTGGTCGAGCGCTACGCGGCCGGCCCGGCGCTCGCCTTGCGGGCGGCCAAGCAGGCCATCGACGATGGGCTGGAGACCGACCTGGCCACCGGGCTGGAGATCGAGCGGCTGCAGTTCGCCGGGCTGTTCGCGACCGAGGACCAGCGCACCGGCATGCGCAGCTTCATCGAGAATGGTCCTGGGAAGGCCACGTTCGCCGGGCGATGAGACCCGGTGGGCCGGGCCCGCCGATCTGCCCGCCAAAGCTGGCGAGCCGCGCCGAGGAGCCGTCACGACATGCGCAACCCACAGCCGCCGCGCCGCAGGCAGGCCCGGCCATGACCGAGCCAGCCGAGAGCCCAGACCTGGAGATGGTCACCGCCGCGCTGCGCGCGGACAGCGCGGACGCGGCCGTCTACGCTCAGGTGCTCACGCAGTCCTTGGGTGACTCACTGCCGCCCGGATGTGTGACCATAGAGCGGGACCGGTCCGTGTCCGACCGGATGCGCGGCCGGCCGGGCTCGGTGTCCAGGATTACCGTGCGGCTGGGGGAGCGGGTCATGTCGCTGGCGGTGCGTAACGGGGAACCAACCGCGGAGATCTGCCGCGAAGTGCGGGGCGTGGTGCTGTCCCGCCAGCCCGTGCCGGTCCAGGAATGGGCGGCCGAGCTGGCCCGGGCCCTGGTCGGGTATGCCGAGCAGAACGCCCGGGCCGCCGAGGCGCTGCGCAAACTGGTCACCGGCGGCTAGGCGACGGATGCGTACCCGGCTGCTGGGTAGTGCCCCGGCTGCCCGTGCTCCGCGATCTTCGCTGCCTGCGTTCTGGCTGTGTTCTGTCCCGTCTGGACCGGGCGGTGCGAGGGTAGTTCGTAGGCTGGGGGAACGATGACATCAGCTGACCACACACCGGACCGGCTCGGACCCTACCGATTGCTCGACCCCATCGGTGAGGGCGGGATGGGTGTTGTCTACCTGGCCCGTGACCCCGAGCAGCGGTCGGTGGCGGTCAAGATCCTGCGCCCGGCGGTGGCCGGGGACCCGAACGCGCGGCGGCGGCTGGCCCGCGAGGTGGAGACGATGCGCCGGGTGCGCAGCCCGTACGTGGCCGAGGTGATCGACACCGATGTGACCGGGCCCGTGCCGTACATCGTGACCCAGTACGTCCCGGGCCGCACGCTGGACGAGGTGGTCACCGAGCATGGCCCGCTGAGCGGGGCCCGGCTGATCCGGCTGGCCTCCGGGCTGGCCGAGGCGCTGACCGCGATCCACGCGGCCGGGGTGGTGCACCGGGACCTGAAGCCGGGCAACGTGATGCTGGTCAACGGTGACCCGGTGGTGATCGACTTCGGCATCGCCCAGGCGCTGGACTCCACCCGGCTGACGATGACCGGCATGTTCATGGGCACACCGGGTTACCTGTCCCCGGAGGTCATCGAGGGCCACAACAGCACGTCGTTCTCGGACGTGCACGCCTGGGGGGCCACGGTGGCGTTCGCGGCGACCGGGCGCCCGCCGTTCGGCTCCGGGTCCTATGAGACCATCTTCTACCGGATCATCAATGGCCAGCCGGACCTGGTGGGGGTGGCCCCGCCCGTGGCCGACCTGCTGGGCGCCGCGCTGCGCCGGGACCCGGCCAGCCGCCCGGCCGCCAGCCAGCTGGTCAGCCGGGCCACCGCCCTCGACCCTCGGACCGTGTCGGCCGTCCCGGTGCCCGCGGGCAGCCCGTGGCCGACCGGGCCGGACGGCCCTGGCCCCTGGGCTGGCCAGGCCGGCGCCCAGGGCGCCGCGGGCACCCGGGCCGACGGGCCGCCCCGCTCCCCGACCGCGGACGCGTACGCGGCGGCCCGGGCGGCCGCCCGGCCGGGTAATCAGCCGATGGCGGGCGGGAAGATCCGGGCCGAAGACTTCGCGGACGTGCTGCCTCCGGTCAGCTACCCGCCCGCGCAGCAGGTGGGCAACGGCTACCCGGGGGCGGCCGGGCCCGCCCCGGCCGGGGCCGCTGGCCGGGCCGCCGACCGGGCCGGGTTCGCTGGCCGGGGTGGGGCGCCGGTCACTCGCGGCCAGCCCGGTGTCGCGGACCGCGCCGGGGACGCAGCCGCGGCCCCGCGGCGGCAGCAGCCGCTGCTGGTCCTGGCCGCCATCGTGATCGGGGTGAGCCTCGCGGTCGTCCTGCCGGTGGCGGGCACGGTGCTCGCGCTGGCCGCGCTGGCCCTGCTGCGCGCGGGTGACCTGGCGCACAGCGCCGCCGACCAGCGCAGCCCGTTCGTGACCGCGGCCGCGTTCCCGTTCTACGTCATCCGGGCGCTGCTGACCACGGCCCTGCTGGCCCCGCTGGCGATCACCGCGGCCGTGGTGGCAGGCGGCGCGGCCTTCGTCGTGACGCCCACCGGAACGCTGGCCCGCGCGCTGTCGGTCGCCGCGGGCGCCCTGGTCGCGTTCTACGGTTACGGGCCCGGCTCGGGCAAGCCACGCCGGCAGCTGAGCCGGATGTTCTCGGCCGTGGTCCGCAATTCCGGGGTCCAGGCGGTTGCGCTGCTCGCCATGGGCGCGCTGGCCTTCGCGGCGATCGCCGCCGCACTCACCGCAGCGGCTGCGTTCTGGCCGCTCGCCGCGCCGACGGGGGGGCTGCTGCACCTGCCCTCGCTGCCCGGATTGTTCGGGCAGGTGCATGGCCAGCTGCCCCGGCTGCACCTGTAGCCGGTACTTCAGCCAGGCGGGAGTCTGCTGGCCGGTTGACCGGGCGGGGTCGGTGGGACCGGTGACCGGGCGGGATCGGCGGGGCCGGTTGACGGGCGGGCCGTCAGCTGGCGCGCCGCTCAGACAGGTTCCCGTCCGCCGGGCCGCGCCCTGCTCCGGCGGGGACCGGAGGGCCCGCTGGCCGGCCCGGAGCGGGCCGTGATGGCGGGGGCGGCAGCTTGTCCCGGCCGGCCGGCGGCAGCGGGCGGACCAGGCCCAGCGACACCACCTCGTTGGCCAGCCTGACCCGCCGGTTGGAGCCTTCGGGAATACGGAACTTCTGATACAGCCGGAGCAGGTGCTGCTTCACCGCCGCCTCCGTCACGACCAGGTCGGCCGCGATCTCACGGGCGGTGGCCGGCGCGACAAAGGCCTCATCGGACAGGGCCGGCCGGCACAGCGAGGTCAGCACGTCCAGTTCGCGCCGGGTCAGTTCCGGGCTGGGGGATCGGCGCAGCTCGACGTCGGCGCCCAGATCCTCGCTCGGGATCCCGCCGACCCGGCACCGGGCGTTCCCGAACGTGACCACGTCGCCGTCGTCCAGCACCCGGCGCGCCACCAGGCGCCCGTTGACCCGGGTGCCGTTACGCGATAACCCCAGATCGGTGACGTACGCATAAGGCCCGCGGCGGACGATTTCGGCGTGCAGCCGGGACACGCTCGGGTCGCTGAGACGGACGTTCACCCCACTCCCGCGCCCGACGGTCGTTACTGCCTCCGCCAGCGGGATCACCTCTCCGCTGTCCTCGATGCGTAGATACGGCCCTTCCACGTCCGTTCCTCCCGCTTGCCCGAGCAGTCACACATCTCTCCCCGTGCAGTTACCCTCCCCCGGCCCTCTCGTACCCCGTTTTACGTACGCGGTTTCTACCGGGTGGCCGGATGAAATCCGCTGATCCGCCGACCGGGGAGCTGACGGGGCAGGTCCCAGAAGTACACTGCCGACGAGCCATCAGGAGGACATGAAATGGCGGATAAGCCGTCCAAGGGCCTGGCCGACGTCGTCGCCGCGTCCACCGCGCTGAGCGACATCGACGGCCAGGCGGGCCGGCTGTTCTACCGCGGCTACGACATCCACCAGCTGGCCGATGTGGCGACGTTCGAGGAGATCGCCTACCTGCTGCAGCGCGGGACCCCGCCGACCCCGGCCGAACTGGACGGCTACCGCGCCGAGCTGGCCGCCGGGCGGGCTCTGGGCAAGTTGGCCGGCTCCACGCTGGCGGTGGTTTCCGCCGCGCAGGGCCCGATGGAGGCGCTGCGCAGCCTGGTCTCGCTGGCCAGCGCGGACGACCCGGACAAGGACTCCAACGCGCCGGCCGCCAACGCCGCCAAGGCCGCCCGGCTCACCGCGCAGCAGCCGATCCTGGTCGCCGCCTATCACGCCGCGCGGCAGGGCCGCGAGTTGCCGCCGCCCGACCCGGGGCTCAGCCTGGCCGCCAATTTCCTGCTCCAGCTGCGCGGCAGCGTCCCGGCTGAGCGGGACGCCGAGATCCTGGACACGTGCCTGGTGCTGCACGCCGACCACACGATGAACGCGTCCACGTTCGCCGCGCGGGTGTGCGCGGCCACCCTGTCCGATATGCACTCGGCGGTGGTAGCCGCGCTCGGCACGCTCAAGGGCCCGCTGCATGGCGGGGCCAACGAGCAGGTGATGCGCGGGCTGATGGCGATCCGCGCGGCAGCCGGCAGTGACCCGGTGGCCGAGGTGGCCCCGGTGATCCGCGATCGGCTCGCTGCGGGCCAGAAAATCATGGGATTTGGGCACCGGGTGTACAAGACCGAGGACCCGCGGGCCACTCATCTGCGCCAGATGGCCGCGGAGCTGGCCGCCGCGTCCGGTGATGACACGTACTACCGGATGTCCCGGCAGATGGAGGAGACGGTGTTCGCGGAGAAGGGTCTTTACCCGAACGTGGACTTCTTCGCTGCCACCGTGTACCACTACCTCGGCATCCCGACCGACCTGTTCACCTCGGTCTTCTCGGTCAGCCGGATGGCCGGGTGGACCGCGCACGTCATGGAGCAGCACGCGGACAACCGGCTGATCCGGCCGGACAGCGAGTACATCGGTGAGCGCGATCTCACCTGGCAGCCGCTGAGTGAGCGGTGACTGGCTCCGGCGCCGGCCCGGCGACACCGCTGGACCCGACGGGCGCGGCGGCCTCCGCGTTCACCGCCATGGCCGGCCCGGCCGGGCCATCACCGGCACCGGGCCGCGGCGACGACTGGCCTGGTTCCCGGGTGCCCGCTGGCCGCACGGAGCCCAGCCGGGCTGGGGCGGGCCGGGCTGGGGCAGGCCCGGCCGAGACGGGCCGGGCTGGGGGGAGCCGGGCCCGGGCTGACCGGGCTGAGGCGGGCCGGGGCCGGGCCAGCCGGTCCCGGCGGTCCACCGACGGCGGGTGGACGGTGCAGCTGCCCTACCTCGTCGTGCTGGCCGGGGTGGCGGCCGGCCTGGCCTGGATCTCCCAGGGCCACCAGCAGGTCCGGGCGGGTACGTTTACAGTGGCGGGTGCGCTCTTTATTGCTGTGGTGGCCCGGCTCACGTTGCCGAGACGGCAGGCGGGCATGCTTGCCAGCAGGCGGCGCTACATCGACGTGACGGCGCTGGCCATCCTGGCCGTCGGCCTCCTGGTCGCCGGCCTCGTGCTGCCGGCCCCGTCGTAACCAGGCCCGGGCGGGGCAACCGCCCGCCCGGTGCGAGCACAGCGCGGTATGGAAGGAAACCGGCGGCATGCCCAAGATCAAGGTAATGAATCCCGTCGTCGAGATCGACGGCGACGAGATGACGCGGATCATCTGGCACTTCATCAGGGACCAGCTGATCCTGCCCTACCTGGATATTGACCTCGAGTACTTCGACCTGTCTATCCAGCACCGCGATGAGACGGACGACCAGGTCACGGTGGACGCGGCCAACGCCATCAAGCGCCACGGTGTCGGGGTCAAATGCGCGACGATCACCCCAGACGAGGCCCGGGTCAGCGAGTTCGGGCTGAAGAAGATGTGGCGGTCCCCGAACGGGACCATCCGCAACATCCTCGGCGGCGTGGTGTTCCGCGAGCCCATCGTCATGTCCACCGTGCCGCGGTTCGTGCCCGGCTGGACCAAGCCGATCATCATCGGCCGCCACGCGCACGGTGACCAGTACCGGGCCACCGACTTCGTCGTGCCCGGGCCGGGTGAGGTGCGCATCTCCTACCACCCTGACGACGGGGGCGCGAGCGCGATCGACCTGGAGGTCGCCGCGTTTACCGGCGGTGGCATCGCGATGGGCATGTACAACTTCGATGACTCGATCCGTGACTTCGCCCGCGCCACCATGCGGTACGCGCTGGACCGCGGTTACCCGCTGTACCTGTCCACCAAGAACACGATTCTCAAGGCCTACGACGGCCGGTTCAAGGACCTGTTCGCGGAGATCTACGAGGCCGAGTTCAAGGCCGACTTCGAGGCGGCCGGGATCACCTATGAGCACCGGCTCATCGACGACATGGTCGCCCAGGTGATCAAGGGCGATGGCGGCATCGTGTGGGCGTGCAAGAACTACGACGGCGACGTCGAGTCGGACATCGTGGCGCAGGGTTTCGGCTCGCTGGGCCTGATGAGCAGCGTGCTGATGACTCCGGACGGCAAGACGGTGGAGGCCGAGGCCGCGCACGGCACGGTCACCCGGCACTACCGGCAGCACCAGCAGGGCAAGGCGACCTCCACGAACCCCATCGCGTCCATCTTCGCGTGGACCCGCGGCCTGGCTCACCGTGGAAAGCTGGACGGCACCCCCGAGCTCACCCAGTTCGCGGAGACGCTGGAGCGGGTCTGCCTGCAGACCGTGGAAAGCGGCAAGATGACCAAGGACCTGGCGCTGCTGGTGGGCGAGGGCACGCCGTTCCTGACCACTGAAGAATTCCTTAAAGTGCTGAGCGAGAACCTCGCCGTGGCGATGTCCCGCTGAACCCCGCCGATCGAAAGGGAGATCGCAGCAAATGACGCGTAGTGGCAAGGTAACCGTCGTCGGGGCCGGATTCTACGGCTCGACCACCGCACAGCGGCTCGCCGAGTACGACATCTTCGACGAGGTCGTGCTCACCGACATCATCGAGGGCAGGCCGGAAGGGCTGGCCCTGGACATGAACCAGTCGCGGCCGATCGAAGGCTTCGAGACCCGGGTCACCGGGCAGACCACCACCCCGGCCGGTGAGGGCTACGAGGCCATGGGCGGCTCGTCCATCGTGATCATCACGGCTGGCCTGCCCCGCAAGCCCGGGATGAGCCGGCTGGACCTGATCGGGGTCAACGCCAAGATCGTCCGGGGTGTCGCGGAGAACGTGGTCAAGCACGCCCCGGACGCCGTCGTGATCGTGGTGTCAAACCCGCTGGACGAGATGACCGCGCTGACCGCCAAGGTCACCGGCTTCCCCGCCAGCCGGGTGCTCGGCCAGGCCGGCATGCTGGACACGGCCCGGTTCAGCTATTTCGTCGCGGACAGGCTCGGGGTGCCGGTGGGCGCGGTACGCACGCTGACCCTGGGCTCGCACGGGGACACGATGGTCCCGGTGCCGTCGGCCTGCACCGTGACCGGCCAGCCGCTGGCCAGCCTGCTCAGCCAGGACGACATCGACGGGCTGGTGCAGCGGACCCGCAACGGTGGCGGCGAGATCGTCGGCCTGCTGAAGACCGGGTCGGCGTACTACGCTCCGTCGGCCGCGGCGGCCCGGATGGCCCGCGCGGTGGCCGAGGACGCTGGCCAGGTCATGCCGGTTTGTGCCTGGGTCGATGGGGAGTACGGCATTTCCGGGGTCTACCTCGGCGTGGAGGCCGAGATCGGCGCGACCGGGGTCCGCCGGGTGGTGCAGCGCGACCTGACCGGGCCGGAGCTGGCCGCGCTGCGCGGGGCGGCCGAGGCGGTCCGGGCCAAGCAGGCCGACGTCGCCAGCCTGTAACCCTCCCGAACCATCCCGCAGCACGAACCATCCCGCAGCACCTTGCAGTAGCGTCCCGCCCGGCCGCCCGGCATCACGGGCGGGCCGGGAGGCTGGCCGCCACCCCAGGATGATCTGAGTGACTGGCCGGGCTAGTGGGGTTCCGCAGCGAGGCGGCGCAGGGCCAGCTCGGCCAGGAGCGCCGCGCCGTCAGGGAGGACCGAGTCGTCGAACATGGCGTCGGCGGCGTGGTTGAACGGCGCCGTGGCCGGGTCGGCGCCCGGTGGGCACGCGCCCAGCATCAGGAACGCCCCCGGCACCTGATCGAGCACGTAGGAGAAGTCCTCCGCCCCGGCCAGCGGGTTGGCCAGGGCGGCCAGCCGGCCCCGGCCGAACAGGTCGGTCACGGCCTGCCCGGCGAACCCGGCCTCGGCCGCGTCGTTCATCGTCACCGGGTAGCCGTCGCGGTAGTGCGCATCGGCCGACAGGCCGTGCGCGGCGGCCAGCTCAGCGACCAGGCGCAGGCTGGCCTCCCGCACCCGGTCCCGGGCCCCGGGGGAGAATGAGCGCACGGTGGCCTGGAAGCGGGCCTCGTCCGGGATCACGTTGTCGGTGGTGCCCGCGTGGAAGCTGCCCACGGTGATTACCACCGGGTCGAACACGTCGAAGGTCCGGGTCACCATCGTCTGCAGCCCGGTGACCATGGCACAGGCGGCCGGGATCGGGTCCGCGCACAGGTGCGGCATCGAGGCGTGCCCGCCATCGCCCCGCACGGTCACCTCGAGGATGTCGGCGGCGGCCATCATCGGGCCGGGCCGGGTGGCGAACACCCCCAGGTCGTACTGGGCCGACGCGACGTGCAGCGCGTACGCGGCCACCGGGCGGTTGCCCGCCGCGTCCAGCACCCCCTCGGAGATCATGTGCCGGGCGCCGTGCCGCCCCTCTTCGCCCGGCTGGAACATGAAGACCACGCTCCCGGGCAGCCCGGCCTGGCGGGCGGCCAGCATCCGGGCCGCGCCGACCAGCATCGCGGTGTGCAGGTCATGCCCGCACGCGTGCATGACGCCGGGCACGGCCGAGGCGTAGTCCAGCCCGGTGCGCTCGGTGACCGGCAGCGCGTCCATGTCCCCGCGGAGCAGCACGGCCGGCCCGCCGGGTTCGCCGCGCAGCACGGCCGTGACCGAGCTGAGCTCGTGCCCCACGCTGACCTCCAGCGGCAGGCCGTCCAGCGCGGCCAGCACCTTGTGCTGGGTGCGCGGCAGGTCCAGGCCGACCTCCGGCTCCCGGTGCAGCTGGTGGCGCAGCTCGATCAGATCCCCGGCGATCGCCGCCGCGTCATCCTGGATGGATGCTGGCATCGTGACCTCCGTACTGGACGCGGGTGCCGGCTGCGGGCCGCCTCATGGCAGCCGCTGGGCGCTGGGGGACGGCGGGGCGTGCAGGAACCCAGGGGCGGGCCAGCCCTCGCGGGCGAACGCCCGGCGGACCGCGCCGCGGACCGCGGCGGATACCGCGGCCGCGGGATCCACCGGGCCGGGGTCGGCCGGCACCAGCGCGGCCGGGACCAGGGCGATGACCGAGCCGCCGAAACCGCCGCCCATCATCCGCGCACCCAGCGCGCCCGCCTCGACGGCCGCGGTCACCGCCACGTCCGCGGCGGGCCAGGACACCTCGAAATCGTCGCGCAGCGACTCGTGCGACGCGGTCAGCAGCGGTCCCACATCAGCCACCTTCCCACGGCGCAGCAGGTCGGCCGTGGCCAGCACCCGCTGGTTCTCGGTGACCACATGCCGGGCCCGGCGGAGCAGCACCGGGTCGGCCAGCCCGGCCAGGCCGGGCACATCCGGCACGTCGCGCAGCGAGCCCACGCCGAGCTCGGCGGCGGCGGCCGCGCACTCGGCGAACCGGTCCCCATAGCCGCTGTCGGTGAGTTCGTGCCGGGCCCGGGTGTCGATGATCAGCAGGGCCAGCCGGTGCGTGGCCGGGTTGAGCGGCACGTTGTCCGACTCGCCGCTGCGGCAGTCCAGCAGCAGCGCGTGGCCCGCCCGGCAGAGCAGGACCGCCGACTGGTCCATGATCCCGGTGGGCACGCCCACGAAGTCGTTCTCGGCACGGCGGGCGATCGCCGCCAGCTCCGGCCGCGGTACCGTCCGGCCGGCCAGCTCGGTCAGCGCGAGGGCGACGGCGCAGTCCAGCGCGGCCGACGACGACAGCCCGGCGCCCTGGGGCAGGTCCGAGTCGATGGCCAGCCGGGCGCCGGTCACCGGGTAGCCCGCCTGGCCGAGCGCCCAGGCGACCCCGGCCGGGTAGGCCGCCCACCCGGTGACCGCGCCCGGGCGCAGGCCGTCCAGCCTGATCGCCACGACCTCCGGGCCGGCCTGCCGCGAGCACACTTCCAGCCACCCCGCCGGGCCCGGCGCGGCCGCCGCCACCGTGCCTTTGTCCAGCGCGAACGGCAACACGAAGCCGTCGTTGTAGTCGGTGTGCTCGCCGATCAGGTTGGCCCGGCCCGGGGCCCGCCACACCCCGGCCGGCTCGTCGCCGAACAGCTCGCCGAACCACCGCGCCACCGGCCCAGCGCTGGCCGCCGCCGTGGGAGACACCCCGGTCATCGTGACGGCAGAGCCAGCGACTGGGTGAAGGCCCACGCGTCGGCCACCATGGCCCGCAGGTCCCGGTGAGGGCGCCAGCCGAGCTCGGCCCGGATCCGCGCCGAGGACGCCACCAGCACCGCGGGGTCACCGGGCCGTCGCGGCTCGATCCGGGCCGGGATGTCCAGCCCGGTCACCGCGCGGCACATGTCCAGCACCTCCAGGTTGGACGAACCGGACTCACTGCCCAGGTTGTAGACCTTGGGCCGGCCCGGCTCGCACGCCTCCAGCGCGGCCAGGTGCGCGTGCGCCAGGTCGGTCACGTGAATGTAGTCCCGGACGCAGGTTCCGTCCGGGGTCGGGTAGTCGTCCCCGAACAGCGCGACCTCACCCTCCCGCCCCGCGGCGATGGCCGCGGCCACGGACAGTACGTTGGGGATGAGGTGGGTCTCCGGGCTGTGCTGCTCGCCCAGCCAGCCGCCCCCGTCCCCGGCCTGGCCCGCGCCGTCGGCCTGGCCCCCGCCGCCGTCCCCGGCCTGGCCCCCGGCCCTCGCACCCGCTCCGCGCCCCGGCTCAGCGGGCCGCGGATGCGCGCCGGCCACGTTGAAGTAGCGGAGGCTGACCGGGGCGAAGCCGTACAGCCGGGCGAACTCGGCCAGCGCGGTGTCCACCGCCACCTTGGACCCGCCGTACGGGCTGGTGGGCCGGGTCGGGTCGGTCTCCTCGATCGGCACCCGCTCCGGCTCGCCGTAGACCGCGGCGGTGGAGGAGAACACGATCCGGCGCGTCCCGGCCACGCGCATGGCCTCCAGCAGCGCCAGCGTCCCGCCCAGGTTGTTCTCCCAGTACAGCGCCGGGTTGGCCACGGACTCGCCGACCAGCGACCTGGCCGCGAGATGCAGCACCGCGTCCACCCCGCCCGCGAGCACCGCCGCCGCCTCGTCCTGGACCCGGCCCGCCACGAAGGCAGCCCCGGGCGGCACCGCGGAAGCGTGCCCGGTGGACAGGTCGTCCAGCACCGTCACCTCGTGCCCGGCCGCCACCAACAGGGCACTGACCACGCTGCCGATATACCCGGCGCCGCCGGTGACCAGCAGCCTCATCCGGCCTCCCGGAGTCTCAGCGCCGCCTCCTCGGGCAGGATGTCATTGATCCAGACTCCCATGCCCGACTCGGTTCCGGCCAGGTACTTGAGCTTGTTCGGCGCCCGCCGCACGGTCAGCACCTGCAGGTGCAGCCCGAATTCGGTCCGCCCCCCGGCCGCCACGGCAGGCGCCTGGTGCCACGCCGCGATGTACGGCAGCGGCCGGCCGAACAGGGCGTCCATCCGGCGCAGCACGTCGAGATAGATATCGCAGAACGCGGCCCGCTCGTCGTCCGCCAGCGCCGGGATGTCGGGCACCCGCCGGGCCGGGAACAGCAGCACCTCGAACGGCCACCGGGCCGCCGCGGGCACGAACGCGGTCCAGTGCTGGTTGCGGGTGACGATGCGGGTGCCCTCGGCGATCTCCCCGGCCACCATGTCGTCGAACAGGTTGCCACCGGTCCGCTCCGCGTACCCCGCCGCCTGCCCGAGCATGGTGGCGGTCCGCGGCGTGACGAACGGGAACGCGTAGATCTGGCCGTGCGGGTGATGCAGCGTGACGCCGATCTCCTCGCCACGGTTCTCGAAGCAGTACACCTGCGCGATGCCGTCGAGCGCGCCGAGTTCGGCGGTCCGGTCGGCCCACGCCTCGACCACGGTCCGGGCCCGCCGCGGGGTGAGGCTGGCGAACGAGGCGTCGTGGTCGGAGGTGAAGCAGACCACCTCACACCGGCCGAACGGCGGCCGCCCCGGGACCCCGCCGGTTTCCGCGTGGTCAGCCGGCGGAACGGGCCGTTCAGCAACATTGGCGGCCGGGTCTGCGGCGGCCACGTCCGGTGCCCAGTGGCCCGCGCCGCGCAGCGAGGGAAACCGGTTCTCGAACACGACCACGTCGTAGCCGGGCGCCGGGATCTCGGTCGGGCGGCCGGGGCGGGACGGATCCAGCGGGCATTCGCCGGCGGGCGGCAGGAACGTGCGGTCCTGGCGCTGCGCCGCGATCACCACCCACTCGCCGCGCAGCGCATCCCAGCGCAGCCCGGCGTCGGGGTCGGCGCCCGGGCCTGGCTGCGGCGGCAGCGGGCGGGTGTCCGGCACCGCCGCCCGGCCCAGGTCAGGTGCTTCATCGAAGTAGATGATGTCCCGACCGTCAGCGAGTTTCCCGGCGCTCTTCCAAACCTGCGGCCTCACGGGACCCATACGCTATCTGGCCCAGGTCAAGCGGGACTGATCGGGTAGCCCGCTCAGGGTCAAGGTGGACTGCTTAGACTGTGCGGACACTAGCCGTGCGGGCGAGTCACGGCCTGGTCCCGGATACCAGCGGGATATGGGGGCGCCGGACCGCCGGCGGCGTCTCGCGGAGGTCAGGGATCAGGACGTGAACCAGGTCGGCTGGGACATCGTCGTCGTCCTGCTCATCGTGCTCGTCAACGGGCTGTTCGCGGCCGCGGAAATGGCCCTGGTGTCGCTGCGGGAGGGCCAGATCCGGGCCCTGACCCACCTGGGCCGGCGCGGCCAGCGCGCGGCCAGGCTGGCCCAGGACCCGAACCGGTTCCTGTCCGCGGTGCAGGTGGGGGTCACGCTGGCCACCCTGCTGTCCGGCGCGTTCGGTGAGGCGACGCTGTCCGGGCACCTGAAGACCGCGCTGATCGAGCACAACGTGGCGTCGGGGGCGGCGTCCGTGGTCTCGCTGATCGTCGTTACCGTGATCATCTCGTACTTCACGCTGGTGCTCGGCGAGCTGGCGCCCAAACGGCTCGCCCTGCAGCGGACCGAGCAGGTTTCGCTGATCGTCGCGCCGACCCTGGACCGCTTCTCCCGGCTGGCCCGCCCGCTGGTCTGGGTGCTGGCCGGGTCCACCAACCTGGTCGTGCGGCTGCTCGGTGGCGACCCGCGGGTCAGCCGCGGGGTGATGACCGAGGAGGAGCTGCACGACCTGGTGGCCGGCGCCCAGGCGCTCAGCGCGGACGAGCGGCAGATCGTGGGTGAGGTGTTCGACGCCGGGAAACGCCAGGTGCGCGAGGTGCTGGTGCCCCGGACCGAGGTGGAGTTCCTGCCCGCCGGCCTGTCGCTGCGCGAGGCAGCCGCGGTGGTGACCAAGGAGCCCTACTCCCGGTTCCCGGTCTACCAGGAGTCCTACGACGACGTGATCGGCTTCATCCACGTCCGCGACCTGCTCGACCCGGACGTCCGGGCCGGCCAGCTGACCGTGGGCGAGATTAGCCGCCCGGTCAAGCTGCTGCCGATCAGCAAGACCGTGCTGTCCGCGCTGTCCGAGATGCGCCGCGACCGGGCGCACCTGGCCATCGTGATGGACGAGTACGGCGGCACGGCCGGCATCGTCACGCTGGAGGACCTGGTCGAGGAGCTGGTCGGCGACATCCAGGACGAATACGACACCGGCGAGGGCCAGCCCCGGCAGCTGCGCGGCGGCGCCATCGAGGTGGACGGCCTGCTCAATCTCGACGAGTTCGCCGAGCAGACCGGGATCGAACTGCCGGAAGGACCGTACGAGACGGTGGCCGGGTTCATGCTGGCCGCGCTCGGCCAGCTGCCGACCGACCACGAAAAGGTCGAGGCGGCCGGGCACGTGCTGACCGTGCTGCAGCTGGACGGCAGGCGCATCGCGCGGGTCCGGGTCGATCCCGCCGAGCCCCCGGCCGAGCCGCCCGCCGAGCCCCCGGCCGAGCCGCCCGCCGAGCCGCCGGGCGAATCCCCGGCCGGGCCACCTCCGGGGCCGGATCGCGGGGCCGCCGTGGACGGGGCCGCCCGGGTGGACGGTACCGGCAGCGCGGCCGGGGCCGGCCGCGCGGACGGGGCGGCGGCGCCCGCCGCTGACCGCCCGGACGCCGCGGCCCGGCCAGTAGACTGACCCTTTCCCAGGGAAGGGGTGGCGTGCAGGCCAGCAGCGACTTCGACACCGTCCTGGTCGTCGACTTCGGGGCCCAGTACGCGCAGCTGATCGCGCGCCGGGTCCGCGAGTGCCAGGTGTACTCCGAGATTGTGCCGAGCACGATGCCGGCCGCGGAGATGCTGGCCCGCCAGCCGAAGGCGATCATCCTGTCCGGCGGCCCGGCCTCGGTGTACGCGCCCGGCGCGCCGCCCTTGCCGCCCGCTGGCGAGGGCCAGCCGGACCTGCTCAGCGCCGGGGTCCCGGTGCTCGGCATCTGCTACGGCTTCCAGCTGATGGTGACCGGGCTCGGCGGGGTGGTCAGCCACACCGGGTCCGGTGAGTACGGGGCCACCCGGCTGATCCTGGCGCCCACCAGTGCCCCGGAGACCCGCACTATCGTCGAGGCCGAACGGGCCCAGCCCGGTGGCCCGCTGCCGGACGAGCCGTGGACGGCCGAGCCACTGCCGCACGAGCCGTTGCTGGGCGGGGCCCTGCTCGGCGGGCTGCCCGACTACCAGAAGGTATGGATGTCGCACGGCGACACGGCCAGCAGCGCGCCGCCCGGGTTCACGGTGACCGCGGGCACCGCGGCCACCCCGGTGGCGGCGATGGAGGACACCAGCCGCCAGCTGTACGGGGTGCAGTTCCATCCCGAGGTGCGGCATACCGAGTACGGCCTCGAGGTGCTCCGCCGGTTCCTGGAGCTGGCCGGCTGCCGGCCCACCTGGACCATGGGCAGCATCATCGACGAGCAGGTGGAGCGGGTCCGCGCGCAGGTCGGCGGCGCCGAGGTGATCTGCGGGCTATCCGGCGGGGTGGACTCCGCGGTCGCCGCGGCCATCGTCCAGCGGGCCGTCGGCTCGCGGCTGACCTGCGTGTTCGTTGATCACGGGCTGCTGCGCCGGGGTGAGGCGGAGCAGGTCGAGAAGGACTTCGTGGCCGCCACCGGGGTGGACCTCAAGGTGGTGAACGCGGCCGGGACGTTCGTGACCGCGCTGGCCGGGGTGACCGACCCGGAAGAGAAAAGGAAGATCATCGGCCGTGAGTTCATCCGGGCCTTCGAGCGGGCCGCCCGGGAGATCGGCGCCGACGCGGGCCGGTACGGCGGGTCAGTGGACTTCCTGGTCCAGGGCACGCTGTACCCGGACGTGGTGGAATCCGGCGGCGGCACCGGCGCGGCCAGCATCAAATCGCACCACAACGTCGGCGGGCTGCCCAGCGACCTGGAATTCCAGCTGGTCGAGCCGTTGCGGGCGCTGTTCAAGGACGAGGTCCGGCGGGCCGGCCAGACGCTCGGGCTGCCCCCGGACATCGTCTGGCGGCAGCCGTTCCCCGGCCCCGGGCTGGCCATCCGGATCGTCGGTGAGGTCACCGCGGAGCGGCTGCGCATCGTCTCGGCCGCCGACGCGATCGTCCGGGCCGAGCTGTCCGCGGCCGGCCTGGACCGGGAGATATGGCAGTGCCCGGTGGTGCTGCTGGCCGACGTCCGCTCGGTCGGCGTGCAGGGCGACGGCCGCAGCTACGGCTACCCGGTCGTGCTCCGCCCGGTGACCAGCGAGGACGCGATGACCGCGGACTGGGCCCGGCTGCCCGGAGACCTGCTGGCGGCGATCTCCACCCGGATCACCAACGAGATCCCGGAGATCAACCGGGTCGTGCTGGACATCACCAGCAAGCCCCCCGCCACCATCGAGTGGGAATGACCCGCCCGCAGCAGAGCCCGTCCTTTCCTTGACGCAACCGCCCCCCGGCTGCCACCCGCGCGCGCCGGTGCGGCCCGGCGCCGGTGCCGGGTGGCATGGATCCGGTGCCGCTCAGGTGACCTGGGCGGGCTCGTCCGGGAAGTCGGTGTAGCTCTTTTCCTCGATGATCCGCCGGGTGATGTCCAGGCCGTCCCACACGTCGGTGTACCGGGTGGTGATCGGGGCCGGGCCGAGCCGCAGCCGGCCCGGGGTGCGGTAGTCACCGACGACTCCCGCCCGGACCAGCGCCTGGCTGATCCGCCACGCCTCCGGGTGGCGCAGGCACACGTGTGACCCGCGCCGGGCCGGGTCGCGCGGCGAGGCCAGCCCGGCGCCGAGCGGCTCCAGCCAGGCGTCGGCCAGCGCGATGAGGTAGCTGGTCAGCACCATGCCCTTGGCCCGCAGCGCGTCGATGCCGGCCTCGCCGAGCAGCCGCGCGCCTTCCTCCACCGCGACCGTGCCGGGGATGTTCGGCGTGCCGGTGGTGAACCTGGTGATGCCGGGCACCGGGTCGTAGCTGGGCCCCATCGCGAACTGGTCCCGCTGCCCGAACCACCCCTGGATCGGCTGCCGCAGCCGCTCCTGGAGGTCACCCCGCACATACAGGAAGGCCGGCGCGCCGGGGCCTGCGTTCAGGTACTTGTAGGTGCAGCCCACGGCGAGGTCGGCGCCGTCGGTGTCCAGCCGGACCGGGACCGACCCCACGGAGTGGCACAGGTCCCACAGCACCAGCGCCCCGGCCGCGTGCGCGATCCGGGTGATCTCCGCCATGTCGGCCAGCGCGCCGCTGCGGTAGGCCACGTGGGACAGGCTGACCAGCGCGGTGTGCGAGTCCACCGCGGCGGCCACGTCGGCCGGGCTGACGCCCTCGTCCGGGTCGGTATGGATCATCCGCAGCTCGGCGCCGTCCCGCCGGGCGATGCCGTTCAGCACGTAGCGGTCGGTCGGGAAGTTGTCGTCATCGGTCACCAGGACCGGCCGGCCGGGCCGCGCATCCAGCGCGGCGCAGGCCAGCTTGTACAGGTTGACGGTGGTCGAGTCGGTGACCACCACCTGGCCAGGGGCCGCGCCGAGCAGGTCCCGGCCGAGCCGGTCGCCCACCTGCTCCGGCCGTCCCACCCAGCTGCTCCACGAGCGGACCAGCCCGCAGCCCCACTCCTCGCTCACCACCTCGGCGATGCGCCGCGCGGTGGCCGTGGGCAGCATGCCGAGCGAGTTGCCGTCCAGGTAGATGGGGGTGGCGGCGCTGCGCTCGAACCGGTCGCGCAGGCCGGCCAGTGGGTCGGCGGCGTCGAGTTCCTCGGCCTGGGCCCGGTCGAGGCGGAAGGGTGGCGCGTCCACCCGCTCACCTTAGCCGCGCGCGGGCCGCGCCGGGCGGCTCACGTACCGGCCGCCACAAGTCTGCAAATTGCAGAAAGTAGCCATAACGTCGCGTTTGGTATCTGATATATGCGCTCCGTAGCTGCTTGCCGGCAGGGCGTGTCTGTCATTCACTCGATTTATGCCCCACTGTCCGGAACACCCCCTCCGGACGGCGAGAAAGGACCCGCAATGCCTGAGTTCCCCTGGGCTTGGCGAGCGACGCCGGCACCGGCCAGCGAGTGCACCGTGATGGCGTCCCGTCTGCCGCTGCGCGGCTACCGGCACACCCCGGTCTTCTTCAAACGCACCCTGGTCATCCGCCGCCAGCTGGCCAGCACGCCGGGCCTGATCGGCTTCGCGCTGCTGGCTGACTTATGGCACAAGACGTTCTGGACCGTGTCCGCCTGGGACGGCCGCCGCTCCCTGAACGGGTTCAGCATGACCAACCCGCACCGCATCATCGCCCGTGCGACCAGGCCGATGATGGGCGTGACCACGTTCGTGTTCTGGACCTGCCCCGTGGCGGAGCTGCCGGTCAGCTGGGATGACGTGCGCCGCCGGGTAGCCCGGGCCGGCGGTGGGGTACCGGGCCCGGTCAGGGTACGCCGCCCCGGCAGCTGAGCCGCGGGTGGTGGTCAGCCCCGGGTGGTGGTCAGCCCCGGGTGGTGGTCAGCCCCGGCTGGTGCGGCGGCGCCGGCGCAGCAGGCCGAATATCAGCACCACGACGAAGGCGAACCCGAAGACCGGCAGGATCCGCTTGAGCACCGGCAGGCCGGCCACGCTCAGCAGGTCCAGGGCGTCCTCGTCCGGCGGCCGGATTTCCCGCGGCGGCAGCAGGCCGTTCGAGGCGGCCAGATCCTGGTCAGGAGCGGTGTCCGGGCCGGCTGCGCCCAGCCCGGCCGCGTCCCGGCCGGCCGCGGCGGTGGCGGTGGCGCTGGCCGCGGCGCTCGTGTCCGGGCTGGCGGTGCTCGATACGGGGCTGATGGCGCCCGCGCCAGGGCTGGTGGTGCCCGGGCCGGCGCCAGCCGGGCTGGCCGGCGCGCCGAGGCTCAGCCCCCAGTCCGCCAGCCGTTGCCGGATCTCCTTGACCGACTGGGGCCCGAGACCGTCGATCGCGAGTAGGTCCTTCTCGGTGCGCGCGGTCAGGCCGCCGACCGTGTGCACCCCCTCCCGGCGCAGGCTGTTGTACGAGCGCACCGGGAGGTTCAGCTCCTCGATCGGCTGCTGGGCCGCGTGGGCGGGGGCGCTGCTTGCGCCGCCCCCGTTCCCCTCGGCTGCTGCCACGCCCCCGGCGCCGCCAGCGGCCGTCCCGGAGGCGGCCGCGCCGTCGGCTGCGCGGCCTGCCCCGGGTGCGGTCGCCTGGCCGCTGGCCAGCTGGCCCGCCAGGTTCGTCGCGAATCTCTCGATGATGCGGCCGCCCACCTCGGCGATTACGCCCCGCCCGAACTGGGCCGGGCGCCCGGTCACGGTCATGGAGGTGCGCACTACCACCCGCGTCTGGCCATCCTCGTCCTGCAGCGAGGAGGTGACCTTGGCCGCGGCGGTGCCGCTGCCACGGGTCTCCTTGCCGGAGGCGTCGAGGACGACCGTGCGGGCCTTCTCGTCCTTCTCGGTGAACCGGGCCGAGCCGGCATAGGTCAGCGAGACCGGCCCGACCTTGACCTTCACTTTGCCCGAGATGACGTCACCATCCACGCTGTCGACGGTGGCGCCTGGCATGCAGGGCGCCACCTGCTCGACGTCGAGCAGGATCTGCCAGGCCTGCTCGGGTGGGACCGGGATGGTGAAGGAGTGCTCCAAATCCATGTCGTTAGACTCCAGCCGCTGCCGCCAGCGCCCTGGCCGTCAGCACCCGCGCCAGGTGGCGCCGGTAGTCGGGCGCGCCATGCAGATCTGCTGGCGGCTGCGATTCCTCGTCGGCATGAGCTGCGGCCGCCCGCAGGGCGCTGCGGTCGGCCTCGGCCCCAGCGGCCGCCTGCTCCGCCGCCCGGGCCCGGACCGGAACGGGCCCCATGTTGG
>Ga0335078_10002222_pt1 | contig 29405 bp, 24 predicted proteins | sample Lox_Sample_32_FD_206711 | JGI IMG/M metagenome (GOLD analysis project Ga0335078, IMG submission 206711) | Soil microbial communities from Loxahatchee National Wildlife Refuge, Florida, United States - Lox_Sample_3.2 | ecosystem: Environmental > Terrestrial > Soil > Wetlands | place: USA...
GATGTCATTGGAGCAGAAGCGCGAAATCGGCGTGATTCTGGGCACCGGCGGCGGCGCCCAGGAATTCTCCGAGGAGCAGTATCGGCTGTGGCACAGCGGCCATGTCAAACAGGTGAGCCTCTTCTGCATTCCCAGCGGCACGATGGGGACGATCCCCAGCGAGATCAGCATGCGTTTCGGATTCCGCGGCTACAGCCACGTCGTCACCGCCGGCTGCACCTCTTCGACCGACGCAATCGGCTACGCCTATCAACACATTCAAGCCGGCGTGCAGCCGATGTTCCTGGTGGGCGGCGTGGATTCGCCCATTACGCCAGGAATTATCAAGGGCTACACCCTGCTGCGCGCGCTTACACAGTCGTGGAACCGCCAGCCCGAGCGCGCCTCGCGGCCGTTTTCGAAAGATCGCGACGGCTTCGTGCTGGCCGAAGGCTCGTGGATGTTCATCCTGGAAGATTACGAACATGCCCGCGCTCGTGGTGCGCGAATTTATGCCGAAATTGCGGGATACGGCTCAACCTGCGAGGCGTTCCACCGCGTGCGCATGAGCGATTCGCCGGAAGAGCCGGCGCGGGCCATTCAACTTGCACTCGATGAGGCCCGCATCAAATCCGAGGACATTCAGTACGTGAACCTGCACGGAACTTCCACCGAGATGAACGACCGCGTCGAGACCCGCGCCCTCAAACTGGCGCTGGGCGCGCATGCCGGCAGGATTCCAATGTCAGGGCTCAAATCGCAGATCGGCCACGCCCAAGGCGCTTGCGGCTCAGCCAGTGTGGCCGCGACCCTGATTGCGATGGAGCACGGGCGCATCCCACCTACGATCAACCTCGATGTCCCTGACCCCGATTGCGATCTGGATTACGTCCCTGATGCCGAACGCCACGTGCAAATCGAACACGCAATCTGCAACTGCGTCGGCTTCGGATCCAAGAATTCAGCACTGGTCCTGCGCCGGGTTGCGTGATCACCGCATTTCGCAATTCACACTGGAACAGTGTCTTGTTCTCACTTCGTGTACCTTCGTGAAAACCTTCGTGTCCTTAGTGTGAAACTTTTTGCGGGTCCGAAAAGCAAAACCCTTCACACGAAGGACACGAAGGTTTCTACGAAGGTACACCTAGGGGGCCAATTTGGGGTGGGTTACCACCGAGATCGCAGATGAGCAGCTTTTTCATCCCATGCGGGCCTTTCCGCGTCTATTTGAGGTAACCTTTTAGAACGGCTCCTCCTCATGGCCAATCAGCAGGAAGAAGAAGTAATAGGCAAGGCATACGACAGCCGCTTGATGAAGCGGTTGCTCCGCTATCTCCATCCTTATCGCTGGCAGGTGGGGCTGTCGTTGGTGGCGATCCTGTTGAAAGCCGGCGCGGATGTCCTGGGCCCCTACCTGGTCTCAGTGGAAGTGGACCGCTACCTTGCGCCTTCGTCCAGGCGCACTTTCCTCGATCCCTGGCTAAGCAGCAGTCCATACACCGGCATCGCGCAACTTGGGGCGCTGTTCGTAGGCCTGCTGGTGTTCGCTTTCCTGCTGGAGTACTTGCAGACCTACTTCATGCAATGGACCGGCCAGATGGCGATGTACGACCTGCGCAAAGAACTGTTCCGCCACCTGCAGCGCATGCACATCGGGTTCTTCGACAAAAACCCCGTGGGCCGCCTGGTGACCCGGGTCACCACCGACGTGGACGCCCTGAACGAAATGTTCACCTCCGGGGTGGTTTCGATTTTCGAAGACGTGTTCGTGCTGGCCGGAATTGTCGGCATCATGCTGCACCTCAACTGGAGGCTGGCGCTCTACACCTTCGCCGCGCTGCCGCTGATTGCCATTGCCACCAAGATTTTCCGCGACAAAGTGCGTGACGCCTATCGGCGCATTCGCGTGGCCATCGCCCGCATCAATGCGTACCTGCAGGAGCACGTCAGCGGCATGGTGGTGCTGCAGCTGTTCAACCGCGAAAAGCGTTCCTTCGATCAGTTTTCCAAGGTGAATGAAGTCCACATGGACGCGTTCAAGGACGCGATCTTTGCCCATGCTGTCTACTACCCGGTGGTGGAAATTCTTTCCTCGGCCGCCATTGCCTGCGTGATCTGGCTGGGCGGCCATGACGTGATCGCCGGAATCACCACCATCGGAATCCTGACCGCGTTCATTCAATACGCGCAGCGTTTTTTCCGGCCCATCCAGGATTTCAGCGAAAAGTACAACATTCTGCAGTCAGCCATGGCATCCTGCGAGCGCATTTTCCGGCTGTTGGATACGCCGGTCGAGATCAAGTCCCCTGCGGCTACAAAGAAACCGCAAGGACCGGGCCGGATCGAATTCGACCACGTGTGGTTTGCGTATCGGAGCGCAGAAGGCAGCAATGGCCGTGTGAGCACTGCCCCTTATGTAGGGAAGGGTGCCCGTCCCGGCTCGGCCGTGTTGCTTCCGGAAATGCAAGCAGAGCTGGATTGGGTGCTGCGCGACGTCAGTTTCGTCATCGAGCCGGGCGAAACGGTAGCCATCGTCGGCCACACCGGGGCAGGGAAGACGACCATCATCTCGCTGCTCATGCGTTTCTATGACGTGCAGAAGGGCGCGATAAGAATTGACGGTGTGGACATCAAAGACATGGACCTGGACGACCTGCGCCGCCGTTTCGGCGTGGTGCTGCAAGATCCCTTTCTCTTTACCGGCACGGTGGGCAGCAACATCCGGCTGGGCACACAGTGGATTGAAGATGACGACGTTGAAAAAGCCGCAGAAGACGTCAACGTGGCGGATTTTATTCGCGCTCTCCCCGACGGCTTTAACGAAGAAGTCCGGGAGCGCGGTTCGACGCTTTCCACTGGGCAGAAGCAACTGATTTCATTTGCTCGCGCCCTGGCGCATGATCCTAAGGTGCTGATTCTGGACGAAGCCACCTCCAGCGTAGACACGGAAACCGAATTCCGCGTCCGCGAAGCCCTCAGCCACATGGTAGAAGGGCGCACATCAGTCATTGTGGCCCACCGGCTTTCTACCGTGCAGCGCGCCGACAAGATCATCGTCATGCACAAAGCCCAACTGCGGGAGATGGGCACCCATCAGGAGTTGTTGGCCCAGCGTGGGATTTACTACAAGCTGTATCAACTGCAATACAAAGACCAGGAAGTTTCGGCCTCGACCGGCCCCGAAGTCAGCGTCAATGCGGACGATTAATCGCTTTCGCTGGGAACTGAAAACCAGGAACTGAGAACTGGTTTTTACCCGAAACAGCCCACCGCAGGAAAGCTGCCGATCCAACTCGGCAGCATCGAACAAACCCAAACGGTAAGTTTCAGGTGAAGACCAGTTCTCGCTTCTCAGATGGCAGTTCTCAGTTTTTATTGGCTAGCGTTGGCGGTGGTCGCGGTAAGAGCTACTGCGCGGTCAAGTTCGATTGTCAGCACGGTTCCCGCGGGAAGCATGGCCGAATGGTGTTGTCCCAGCCAATGGGCAACAGTCGCAGTCGCGCCGATTGCGCCGCCAATCAGCAAACCCTTGCCGCCGCCGGCCAGGCCGCCCACCAGCATGCCTCCGCCGGTACCCGCGCCGATCTCGGCCAGATCTTGGCCGTCATGGCCGGGGCCCTTGAATTGGCCTTCATCGTTGACATCGGTACCCTGGCGGCGATTCGTGTCAACCAGCGTCGCGGCCAGCGCGAACCGATCGCCGTTGGGCATGATCAGGGCCTCCGGCAAGATTCCGATGGTGGGTTTGCCGGTGATCCGGCGCGGCTCATTGACCTTGGTCACATGCCCTTGTACGGTCGCTCCAATGGGAACAATAGTCTGATCGCCAATGGTCACAGGTTCCGTGATCCTGCCCGAGAAAGCGTCGCCCTTCTTGCTCGACGCTGTGGAAAGCGCGTTTTCCAGCTTGACCTTAAGGGCTGTGCCTGCCGGCAAAGTCTGGGCGAAGGCCGAAACTGAGAACAGTACCAGCGCGGGAATTGCGAGCGACTTTTTCATCCAACCTCCTGGGCTTTCTCGCGAACTTTGGAAGCTTTGAGACGAATGTAGATCAATTTGGAAGGCAGCGGCAACAAACCAGAGGCCCGGAACCAGCCGTGACAAGAGTTGATTTATAATCGCAAGTTCCCTGGAGCCGCGGTGGACATTCCGTTCGAGCAAGCAGCCCTTGTTCTCCGTTCTAAGATCGTCTCTGACCGATCATTCCAGGCCGAACCACATAGAAAGGAAGTTCATGAGCACCATTACTGAAATTCGCGCCCGCGAGGTGCTTGATTCGCGCGGCAATCCTACAGTTGAGGCAGAAGTGGCGCTGGAAGACGGTTCCGGAGGCCGGGCGATTGTGCCCAGCGGCGCTTCCACCGGCGAACACGAGGCGGTGGAACTGCGCGATGGCCAGAAAGACCGCTATCAAGGCAAAGGCGTGTTGAAGGCGGTGGACAACGTGAACGGCGAGATTGCGGAAGCGTTGACCGGCTGGGAAGCCGCCGACCAGCGCGGGCTCGATAGGAAAATGATCGAGCTCGATGGCACCCAGAACAAAGGGCGGCTGGGAGCGAACGCGATCCTGGCGGTTTCCATGGCGGCGGCGCGGGCCGCGGCGGCCAGCTTCGGCCTGCCGTTGTATCACTATTTGGGCGGAGCGGCGGCCAATATTTTGCCCGTGCCCATGATGAACATCCTCAATGGCGGCGCGCACGCCGACAACAACGTGGACTTCCAGGAATTCATGGTCATGCCGGTGGGCGCGGAGTCGTTTTCCGATGCGCTGCGCTGGGGCGTCGAAGTGTTTCACACCCTCAAGGGTGTGCTGAAAAAGCGTGGCTACAACACTTCGGTCGGCGATGAAGGCGGATTCGCCCCCTCACTGAAGTCGAACGTTGAGGCCATTGAGGTGGTGCTTGAAGCCATCCAGCAGGCCGGTTACAAGCCGGGATATGAAGTTGCTATCGCGATCGATCCCGCGGCCAGCGAGTTTTATCAGGATGGAAAATATGTATTCAAAAAGTCGGACAAGTCCACCAAGACTTCCGAAGAAATGGTGCTCTATTGGGCGAAATGGGCGCGCGATTATCCTATTGTTTCCCTCGAAGACGGCCTCGCCGAAGACGATTGGGAAGGCTGGCGCAGCCTGACCGAGCAGTTGGGTGGAAAAATTCAGCTGGTAGGCGACGATATTTTCGTGACCAACACCGAGTTCCTGCAGAAGGGAATTGACCAGGGCGTCGCCAACTCGATTCTCATCAAGGTGAACCAGATCGGCACGGTGAGCGAAACGCTGGACGCGATTGACCTCGCCCGCCGCAACGGCTACACCTCAGTGATTTCTCACCGCTCGGGTGAAACCGAGGATGCATTCATCGCCGACCTCGCCGTAGCAACCGGCGTCGGCCAGATCAAGACCGGCTCAGGCTCGCGCACCGACCGCATCGCCAAATACAATCAGCTGCTGCGCATCGAAGAACAGTTGGGCGGTTCGGCGCGATTTCTGGGAATGAAGGCGCTCAATTACGAAGGGTGAAGCTTGAAGCTGTGGCCGGGTACTCCAATCTGTCATCCTGAGCGGAGCAGAGTTCGCGAAGCGAACTCTGCGGAGTCGAAGGACCCCGGTGTAGCGGGAGTCTACAATGCAGCCCTAAGGCACTCGCACGGTGCGCTTGATCCGCGCCCAAGAAAACGCCTTGGAAATTCCGAGCTGCCCGCGCAATCGAACCCTTCGCTAAACTCAGGCTGACAACGCACGCCAAGGCGTGCAGCCTCAACCGGGGAGAATCATGAAGTATTTTCGTATTTACCCGTTTGCGATGTTCCTTCTATTGACGCCAGTAACTTGGGCGCAAACCCCCGCCGCCATCCCTTCTCGTTCGCCGGACGCTCCCTCGCAGGAAGAAGTGCTCGCCCTCTTCAAGCTGATGCACATCCGGGAGCAGACGCTTACCATCATGAAAGGATCAGAAAACCAGACTAAAGCAACCATCCGCGATGTGGTGCAGAAGCGTGTCCCGGACATCACCGAAGCCCAACTCGCCGAACTGGAAGGAATGGTGGGTGATTTGTACGAGCACTATCCCGTGGACCAGCTTCTGGGAGACATGGTCCCGGTGTATCAGAAGCACCTGAACAAGTCCGACGTGGAAGGAATCACCGCTTTTTATTCTTCGCCCGCAGGCCAGAAGCTGCTGCGTGAAATGCCTGCCATGAGCACCGAAGCCATGCAAATCGCCATGGCGCGGATTCAGAGCGACACCGAAGACATGATGGCAGGGCTCGAGCAACGCATTCAGCAGATTGCGCAGGAGAACAAAGAGAAACCACCCTCTCCGCCGCAGAAGGGAACAATGAAAAAGCCGTTGCAACCTCAGAAGTAATGCCCTAGAAAATCCGCGTTCATCCGTGTAAATCCGCGGCAATGAAGTTTGCCCGAAGGTGAAGAACAGAATCCAGGAGCCTATGTCCCGACCCAAACCGCTAGTCCTCGTAATCCTCGACGGCTGGGGCTATCGCCCCGAAACCAACGCCAACGCCATCGCCCTCGCCCGCAAGCCCACCTACGACCGCCTGCTGCGTGACTATCCCAACACGCTGATCCATACCAGCGGCAAATATGTCGGCTTGCCCGAAGGCCAGATGGGCAACAGCGAAGTCGGCCATCTTAATATCGGGGCCGGGCGCATCGTGCATATGGACAGCACGCGCATCGAGTTGATGATTCAGAACGGCGAGTTCTTTTCCCATCCGGTGCTGCTCGCCGCTATGAAGAATGCCCGCACCGGCGAGCGGCGGCTGCATCTGTTCGGGCTGGTGTCAGACGGCGGCGTTCATTCCTATCAGACCCATCTTTACGCGCTGCTGAAAATGGCCAAAGAAAACGGCGCGCAGCGCGTCTTCGTTCACGCCTTCATGGACGGCCGCGATACGCTTCCCACCAACGGCGCCGGCTATCTGGAACAACTGCAGCAGAAGATGCGTGAATATAACACCGGCAAGATTGCCAGCGTCAACGGGCGCTACTACGCCATGGACCGCGACCGCCGCTGGGAGCGAATTGCCAAGGCCTACAACGCAATGGTGTTTGGTAACGGTGAAGGCGGCAAATACGCTGACGCCGTCCAGGGAGTGAAAGAGTCTTACAACAAAGGCGTCACCGACGAATTCATCGTTCCCTTTGTCTGCGCTGGCCCGGGCGAGGACGTTCGTGCCCACACCATTCGCGACGACGACTCCTGCATTTGCTTCAATTTCCGCGCCGACCGTGTCCGCCAGATCACGCGCGCCCTTACTCGCAATAGCGGACTGAACGATCAGGCAGGCCGCGATTTGCCCGGCGCGGAGGATCTCGACAACACCATCCCCCGCAGCCAGGTTCCACACAATCTTCACTACGTCTGCATGACGCAGTACGACAAGAAATTTTCTCTACCGGTCGTAATCCCTCCCGAATCGTTAGACAACATTCTCGCCAACGTGATGGGGCAGGCGAACTTGCGCAACCTGCGCGTGGCCGAAACCGAGAAATACGCCCACGTAACGTACTTCTTCAACGGCGGCGTGGAGCAACCTTTTCCGGGAGAAGAGCGGGCGCTGGTGCCCTCGCCCAAAGTGGCGACCTACGATTTGAAGCCCGAGATGAGCGCGGCCGGCATCGCCGACACCGTGGTGAAAGCCGTGGAAGACGGCACCTTCGACGTGATCATCGTGAACTTCGCCAACGCCGACATGGTCGGCCACTCCGGCAAAATCGAGCCCACGGTGAAGGCCGTAGAAATCGTGGACGCCTGCCTGGGCCGCATTGAACTCGCCGTACGCACCAAAGGCGGCGCCATGCTCATCACCGCCGACCACGGTAACGCCGAGATGATGATTGATCCTGCCACCGGCGGCCCGCACACGGCCCACACCACGAATCCCGTTCCGTTCATCGTGGTATCAGCCGACGACAAGCATTTCACGTTGAAGCCGGGCGGTTCGCTACGCGATATTTCTCCAACAGTGTTAGGGATGCTCGGCTTGCCCGAGCCGAAAGAAATGACCGGCCAGGATTTGCGGGTCCCCATCGTAAAGCAATAACCGCGCAACAAAAAAGGCTCACCGATCCGGTAAGCCTTTTTCCCATTAGATTGTCATCGCGGCCAAAGTGTCATTCCGAGCGAAGCGAGGAATCTCGCCGTCTCTGCGTCCTCAGTGTCCTCTGCGGTTAAGCACCCGAGTTACTTCGACACCGCCGCAAACAAATCCGAATGCAGCAGCGACTGAAACTGCTTATCGTCAGTCTTAAAGTGGAATTCCAGATCGGAACTGTCCGAATCCACAGTCACATTATCGAGCGCCACCTTCTCGATCGGCGAAGCCGTCACTTTGCGATACAGCATTCCGGCCTTCACCAGCGAAGAGAGGGTCGCTGCCGTAACCGAATCCGAGGTCGCTACGTCCAGGTCGAACTTCACGCCGTTGCCAAAGTTCATGGTATAGCGCGAGCCCAGCAGGCGCTTCTTCAAAGTGTCATAGTCGGCAAGCTTGGACGCATCGCCCAGTGCCGAGCGCAGCATGTTCTGTGTGCCTTCCTGATCAAGCACGCTCCACACCGTTCCCGAATCCACCGAGCCGATCATGTCCACCATTTGGCTATTTGCGTCCACCGTCGAAGTGTAGCCGTCGCGTGCGTCCAGCGCGCCTTTCACTGCCCCAATGTCTCCGAACAGCAGCGAGCCGTCGTCGAGAAATACCATCTGCATGCCGCTGCCCATGGGATAGACATCCGTCTCGTGATACTTCAGCGGCTTGATCTTGTTGAGCTTGATGCGCTTCAGAACTTTGGCGGCCGAGAAATCTCCCTGCGCGATCCCCACAATCCGCACCTGCTTGTTGATGCGATAAGAGGCAAACGTCAACTGGTCCACATCTTTTTCCGCGTCAATCCCCACGCCCTTCAGCGCCTCTTCGAACTGCTTCAACGCCGGCGGCAACAATTGCTGCTTCATGGCCATAGCAGTGTCAGAATTTTTTAGCGCCCGGTAGTCCACCGAAATGATCTGCTGCACATCCGACGGAATCACGGTACGCGATGTACCTCCCAGCGGCAGCGCGAACGCCCCGGCGGCAAACAACAACACACACAAGCAGACTGCGCAATTCTTCATAAGCACCCTCTGGGAACCCAATTTGCTTCAGGATCAGTTGAGAAGTTAGATGCGGGCAACCAACGCCCCGTCAACTCTTCGCATTAATTGTATGCCACCCGACCGGCGGAACTGGTAACGAAAGTCCTATGGAGGAGGCCCAGGTATCTGCCAGGGAAACGTCCCCTTATGACTTCAGCGCCGATGCCTTTTGACGAATTTCCGACACGAACCCCTGGTCCTTCAGGGATGCCAGATTGATCTCCACATTGGCCAGCGCGCCCTCAATGGCAGCCTTCGCCAAAGCCCGGGCCGTACTCAGGTCCGATTTCATATTCGGATTCGTCACCGGCCCCAGTTTTTCCGCGATCTCAGCCACTGCGCTCGCCCGCTCGGCCACGCCCAATGGCACCGAAGTCGCTTGCTTCAATGCGGCGTCAATCAGCCCATCGGAATCGGCTGACTCCTTCCCTTGCTTGTAAGCCTTCATCACCGAATTGTAGGACTCAGCATCAGCGTCAATCGCCGCTTTCAATTCCTCGCGAAGCTGTGAAAGCCGCGCAATGGCCGCGCTCAGTTCAGTTTCGTACTGCACATAAGCCTTCTTGCCGCGTGACATCGAGGCCACCATCGTAGCCAGCGCCGCCGCCATGGCCCCGCTCGCTGCAGCCGCGCTGCCTCCTCCAGGCGTCGCGGTAGGCGCCGCCAGCTGCTCCACAAACGGCTCAACTCCCGCGCGCAGTCCGCCGACCGCCATTTTTCCGCCCATCACCGCCGCTAAACGATTTTCCAGAATCAGTGACGAATCAAAATTCTCCACCTGCAGGAACCATTCCGCCGCCTGCTCCAGCGCCTTCTTCGGAATTAGTCCCACAATCTCACTGGAGAGCGGCGCAACACCGTACCGCTCCGCCTCCCGCCTCACCAGCTCAAAAGCGCGGTGCACCGGAGTCTGCTCAAAGTCGGTCAGATTCATGGACACCTGCGCCAGCCCCCGCACCAGAAATCCCGCGCCTTTCACAAAGCGCAGACCTCCGCTGGAAAAGCGCACGGCTTTCGCAATCTTCTTTGCGATGTCAACGTCCGGCGTGTTGAGGAAGACGTTGTAAGCAATTAGAAATTTTCGCGCCCCCACCACCGTCGCACCCGCCGTCGGATGCACCCGCGCTTCGCCAAAATCCGGCCGCCGCGCCGGGTTGCTGGCGATCTCCGCTCGAATGCCTTCAAACTGTCCCCGCCGGATGTTCTCCAGATTCTGCCGTTCCGGAGTTGTGGCCGCCGCCTCATACAAATAAATCGGAATCTGGTACCGTTTCCAAATCTCCGCGCCCACCTGCCGCGCCATGGCCACACAATCCTCAATCGTGACGCCGGCAACCGGAATAAACGGCACGACATCCGCCGCTCCCATGCGCGGATGCGCCCCCTGATGCACATTTAGGTCAATCAACTCCGCAGCCTTGCCCACGCCGCGAATCGCCGCCTCCTGAATCGCCTCGCGCTCGCCCACCAGCGTGATCACGCAGCGGTTATGGTCGGAATCCATCTCGCGATCCAGCAGGTAGACACCATCCATCTTCATGGCCTCGATGATGGCATCAACCTTGGCCTTATCGCGGCCTTCGGAAAAATTGGGAACGCACTCAACCAGCGTAGACATACGCAACAGAGAATATCACCGGCAGATGCAGCCACGCGCGAGCCAGGCGTTTGGGGTGATCCGTCTCTCTTTGCGTCCTTTGCGAACTTTGCGGTAAAAGCCCTCAACCCCAATCCGCGAGGAACAGCCCACCACCCGCGCTTGACTTCCCCTCCGCCACTCAGCTAGGCTTCGCCCGACCGAAAAATTCGCTCCATCCGTTCTGCGGCTTTCCGGTAGATCAGGCGATTTCCTTTACAACTATTTCACCTCGACAAACGTTTCACCTGCGACCAAGGAGGTCCACCATGAACAGATTCACCGGGCTCCTGTTAGCGTCAGCATTCTTGTTCCCCGCGCTGGGCAGCGCGCAAATGCAACCTTCGGGTGTCGTTCCGCCGCCCAAAGTGCTTACCGTCTTCCGCGAATACACCAAGCCCTTCAAGAATGGCTCGGCGCACGAAAGGACTGAGAGCGCCTTCGTGCAGGCGATGACCAAAGCCAAGTGGCCCACCCACTATCTGGCCGTGGAGTCTATGTCCGGAAAACCGCGCGCGCTGTTTCTTACCGGCTACGACTCCTTCGCCGACTGGGAGAAAGACGTCCACGCTGCGGGAAAGAACGCCGCGCTCTCCGCAGCCATAGACCGCGCCGGCTGGGCTGACGGCGAACTTTTGACCGACACCGACGCCAGCGTGCTGGTCTATCGTGAAGACCAGAGCCTGCGCCCCAACGTTGACATCGCCCACATGCGCTACTTCGAAATTACCCTCTATCAGGTCCGCCCCGGCCACAACAATGAATGGGGGGAAGCCGTAAAACTCGTCACCGCCGCCTACGAGAAAATTCCGGATGCCCACTGGGCAATGTACCAGTTGGCCTACGGCCAGGCTCCCGGCACCACTTACGTGATCTTCAACCAGTTGAAATCGGCTTCGGAAATTGACGAGATGTTCGCCAACAACAAAGAATTCGTGGCCGCCATGGGCGAAGACGGCATGAAAAAACTCCGCGAACTGGAGGACAAGGCCGTCGCATCCACCCAGTCCAACCTTTTCATGTTCAATCCGAAGATGAGCTACGTCTCCGAGGACTGGATCAAAGAGGATCCCGACTTCTGGAAGCCTAAAATGGCCGCGCCCGCGGCCCCAAAAAAGCCGGCAGAGAAGGCGCCCGCCGGCCAGTAGCTTAGCGCTAAAACTGTTTGCGCGGGACGGGCCGTCGCCCGTCCCCATTTTCCGCCATCTCGCCGCTCACAACTGAGAACTGACATCTGAGAACTGGGTTCCACCAGAAAAGGTTTCCGGTCACAAGCGGCCGCGCTGGAATCGCCGCTATTTTCCTGTCCCACTGAGGTTAACCAAGTGCAAATTGCCGCGACTGGCGTCCACCGTCAATGTGCCGAGGCGGGGCCCGGTGGTAGCGGGTTTGAAGGTGATCTGCACGCTGCAGGAAGCTCCCGCCGCCAGGCTGCTTCCGCAATTCGTAGACTGCGAAAAATCAATCCCTGAGATGAGAAGGCCGAGATCCACGGGAAACGCACCCGAATTGGTTATGGTGATGGTTTGCGGACTGCCCGCCTCGCCCACGGTGGCGCTGCCAAAGTCGAGTTTCAAGGGAGTAATCAAGACCGGCGAGTTCGGCGCCGGCACCTCTTGCGAAGCGGCCGGAAGAATACTCAAGGTGGAAAAGCAGATAATGCACACCGTCCGCTTGAGCCGTAGGTTTTGCGGCATGTTGGCAAGCTCAATTCTAACAGGCCGCCTAAAAGGGCAAGCCCGCACCGGAACTGGCTGGCGCTGAGCTCCAGTGTGTAGGTGAGAACTCGGATACAGGAAGACAAATGGGCCGAACCTCGCCGGAATCACTCCCCAAACGAAACGCCACCGTAGAAAGGAGCTTCTCCCCAGACGAGCGCCCGGCAAAACGAGTAGTATAGAGGGTTTTGTGCATTCACTCTGCCTGACCTGGAGAGTATTCATGAGCGCCCATTCGCTGTCACCTAATGTAAGGTTCACTCTAATCCTGATCTTTATCTGTGCCGTTATGTCTTTAGCAGCCTTGGGGCAGTCGTCGAAGAAAGAAGAAACACCTTCTCAGCCCTGGATGAACACCAGCCTTTCGCCCGACGAGCGCGCGTCTCTGGTACTAAAGCAAATGACGCTCGACGAAAAAATCTCCATGCTGCACGGAACCGGCATGGTGGGCCTGAGCCCGATGAGCAAGCTGGCTACGGGATCGAACGGCGGGGCCGGTTACGTAGTGGCGATACCGCGCCTGGGCATTCCGGCCATTCAGATGTCAGACGCCGCCTACGGCGTGCGCCAGAGCGGCGTGAATGGCCGCTACTCCACAGCTTTGCCCGATGATCTGGCGGGCGCCGCAAGCTGGGATCCCGACGCTGCCTACGACTACGGCGCGCTGATCGCGCGTGAACTGCGCGCCCAGGGCTACAACATGTCGCTGGGTGGAGGCATAAACCTCACCCGCGAGCCGCGCGACGGCCGCACCTTCGAGTACATGGGCGAAGATCCGCTGCTCGCAGGCAAGATGGTCGGCGCGGTGATGCGGGCCGAGCAGGCTGAGCACGTAATCGGCGACATCAAGCACTACGCCCTCAACGATCAGGAAAGCGGACGCAACGCCGTCAACGTCAACATAGATAAGCGCTCCATGCGCGAGAGCGATCTGCTGGCTTTTCAAATCGGCGTACGCGAGTCCAATGCCGCCGCGGTCATGTGCTCCTACAACCGCGTCAACGGCGATTACGCCTGCGAAAACAAGTATCTGCTCGATGATGTTCTGAAAAAAGATTGGGGCTTCAAGGGATTTGTCGTGTCCGATTGGCAGGCCACTCACAGCACCGCCAAAGCCTCAGCCGCCGGGCTGGACCACGAAGAGCCAGGCGAAATCTTCTACGGCGATGCAATGAAAAAAGCAGTCGAGTCAGGCAAAGTGCCGCTCGCTGAAGTGGACGATCACGTTCACCGCATTCTGCGTTCCATGTTCGCCGCTGGCGTAATTGATGATCCGCCGCAAAAGAGTGCAGTTGACGTCGAGCGCGGTTTCGAAATCGCGCAGAAGCTGGCGGAGCAGGGAACTGTCCTGCTTAAGAATGACGGCCTGCTCCCCCTCGATGCCTCCAAGCTGAACAGCATCGCCGTGATCGGCGCGCACTCCGATGTCGGCATGCTTTCAGGCGGTGGCTCCGCCCAGGTAGATGCCCCCGGAGGCAACGCCATCATGCCCCCGGGAAAAGGCCATACCGTTTGGGGAGAGCCCGTGTGGTTCCCCACATCGCCCCTGAAGAATATTCGCGCCAAAGTTCCGGGAGCCCAGGTTCAGTACGATCCCGGCACCGACCCCTCCGCTGCCGCCGCTCTGGCCAAAACCGCCGATGTCGCCATTGTCTTCGCCCAGCAATGGGAGAGCGAAGGCATGGATCTCGACAGCCTCGCCCTTCCCGATCATCAAGACGATCTCATCGCCAAGGTAGCCGCCGCCAATCCGCACACCATTGTCGTACTCGAAACCGGAAGTCCCGCGCTCATGCCCTGGGTGGATCACGTCGGCGGCATCCTGGAAGCCTGGTATCCGGGAATCCGAGGAGCCCAAGCCGTAGCCAACATACTCTTCGGCGAGGTGAACCCCAGCGCCAAGCTGCCCGTCACCTTCCCGAAAAGTGACGCCGATCTCCCTCACCCCACCATCGTGAAACCTCCGCCGCAGTCAACCACGCATCATCACGAAGTGGACGCCTGGAAGCGCATCGCCGCCGGCCTGCCGCCGTTTCAGATTTACTACGACGAAGGCTTGAAGGTCGGCTACAAGTGGTATGACGCCGAAAACAAGCCCGTCCTGTTCCCCTTCGGCTACGGCCTTTCCTACACAACCTATGGCTATTCCGGCCTGAAAGTTGTGCCCGGAAAGAATGTCCTGGTGAGCTTCAAGGTCGCAAACACCGGCAGCCGGGCCGGAGCTGAAATCGCCGAGGTCTACGCCGCCCTCCCAGCCAGTGCCGGCGAGCCTCCAAAACGCCTGGTGGGTTGGAGCAAAGTGAAGCTGAATCCCGGCGAAAGCAAGGACGTCGTAATCGAGGTCGAACCCCTCTACCTCTCAATTTTCGATGTCGCGCACGACCACTGGCAACTCGTACCCGGCGATTACACCTTCATGGTAGGTGGCTCCTCGCAAAGCCTGTCGCTGAAGGAGTCGGCCAATCTGAAGTAGAGAAAAAGCTAGAAGAAAACAGGGCGTCCCATTTCTCGCGGGGTGCCCTTCTATTTTGCCGCCAGGTATTCCCCATAGCGTTTGTCGGTCTGCAAAATGTGACTGCTGAGCCAATCCCGCAAAAAGGTCATCAAACCCACGCTCAAAGTCGCTTTGCCGGCGTTAAAGTCCCGCTGGAACTGAATTATCTTGTCGGTGAACTGCCGGTGTTGCGCCTGATGAGCACTCAGCTCCGGATAGTTCTTGCTCTGCAGCAACTTCTCTTCCGCCGCAAAATGGGTCTTGGTGTAGTTGATCAGTTCTTGCAAGATGCGGCCCATTTCTTCGTTGGCTTGCCCCTTCGCCATGGCTTCGTGCAACTGGTTGATGAGCGAAAAAAGTTGTTTGTGTTGATTGTCTATGCCAGGAATCTGAACGCTGTAGCTCTCACTCCAACTCATAAGCGGCATGCCGCACCTCTCAGAACTGAGTTCCTACACTTCTTCCCTCGGCATTTTGCGGCGGAACTTTAGCAAGAGAGCCGATCTGGAACCAGCCCATTGCGGGCTCACCGGCATACCAAAAGACGCAGCGACCCGGCTCTCTTTATTTCACTGTTCGGCGTTGGCTGTCGCGGAAACGCAGGGCCTCCCCGAAGAACACCACTTGCGTCCTCTCTCAATCCCCATCCATGGCCATGCATGCGTACAGCCGCCGCTGCAGCTCATCGTACAATGCCCGCGCCTGCTGACCCTGTTGGCTGGAGCCGGCGCACGCCGCCCCAGTCCAGTCTGCGGCACACGCCGCGAGCGCCTCCTGTTGCAGGCGGTCGGCCGCCATCCTCTGCACCCTAATCCGCGACGCCAAAAAACTGCAAGACTCCCGGGAAAGATTCAAGCCGCAGCCCGCAGACACAAAGCCATCCAACTCACAATTGCCCGCATAGATCTCCGGCCCCACCGATATGCAACCGTTCCGGCCAAATCTTCCTGAAGGACACGCCATGCAGTGTTTCCCCCTGCACGGTTTCCTCCTCGCTCTTTCCGCAAATTCACGAGCTGCCTTCTCCCGCTTAGCTAAGAGCTTGGTCCGCTTCACAGCCAGCTCGGCTTCTTTCTCTGAGATTCTGTACTGCCGCGCGCCTGGCCGCAGCCGCTCCGCCGCTAGCCTGGCATCGGCTTGGTCCAGTTTGGCTTCCTTCGACGTCAGGCTGTCTTCTCGTGCGGCGAACTTAGCGGCCGCGTAAGCGTCCACCACTTGGGGCACACGCGCCACCCAGTCCGTATGGCCGCTAACCCCAGTCTCGCGGATCCCAGTCTGATTCGAAATTGATGACCCGGAAGTCGAGCCCATCATTCCGGCACTCCGCGAAGCTGGCGAACTACTCGGCTGAAAGCTGCTTCGCGACGACCCTGACCGGCTCGCCCCCGAACCGTGATAACCGCCCGAAGAAGCGGAAGTGCCCGAATAAGAGCTCGAACTTCCGTGCGACGCCGATGCGCCGCTATAACCACCACCACCCCCGGAGGAATGCGAGCCTCCTCCCGATGAGCCCGAGCCGCCGCCATGTTGTGCAAGGAGAGGAATACTTGCGGTTAGAAGCAACGCCAGAAGCCAGCGAAGTGGGCCCATAGAAGTCCTCCTACGGGGCCGAAAACCTGTCTCTATAAATAGCCTACTCCGCCCAGGTTTTCGAGGCAATGGCCCGCGGCACCCGGTCAGCCAGCCCTGCAGAGTAGTTGGCTCCCGCTTTTCATCGCGTCCTGGTAGTGGTGACCCCACTACCCGCGTCCTTACCGGTTAACCACCGGTTTGCAGCCGTGTTATTCTATGTACAGTAGCTGCGTTCCCGCCTCTGTTGCGCGATTCCCGCAGTTCCCATAAACACCATGATTTCAGTCAGCAATGTGTCCATGCGCTACGGCGCCAAAGTTCTCTTCGACGAAGTCTCCACCAGCTTTTCGCCCGGAAAGCGTTACGGCCTCACCGGCCCCAACGGCGCCGGCAAATCCACCTTCATGAAGCTGCTCACCGGCGAACTCGAGCCGCAAAAAGGCAGTGTCGTCCGTCCCAGGAAACTCGGCGTCTTAAGCCAGGACCAGTTTGCCTTCGACCAATACCGCGTGATTGACACGGTAATCATGGGCAACAAGCGCCTCTGGGCCGCCATGGAAGAGCGTGACCAAATCTACTCCAAACCCGAAATGACCGATGCCGACGGCATGAAACTCGGTGAACTCGAAGGCATCGTCGGCGAAGAAGACGGCTATACCGCCGAAAGCGACGCCGCCATTCTGCTGCAAGGCCTCGACATCCCCGACGAATTGCATGAAAGAAAAATGGGCGAGTTGCAAGGCGGACAAAAAGTCCGCGTCCTGCTGGCGCAAGCCCTCTTCGGCCACCCGCCGGCCTTACTGCTCGATGAGCCCACCAACTACCTCGATCTCGACTCCATTCACTGGCTGCAGAAATTTCTCAACGAATATGAAGGCGTGCTGATCGTGATCTCTCACGACCGCCACTTCCTCAACCGCGTCTGCACCCACATCGCCGACATTGACTACGAAACCATCATCACTTACACCGGCAGCTACGACGACATGGTGGTCGCCAAAACCCAAATCCGTTCGCAGATTGAAGGTCAGAACGCGCAGCGCGAAAAGAAAATCGCCCAGTTGAACGACTTCATCGCCCGCTTCGCCGCCGGCACCCGCTCCAGCCAGGTGCAGTCGCGCCGCAAGGAAGTAGAACGCCTGCAGGTAACGGAACTCGCGAAATCAAATATTCAGCGCCCATTCCTGAAGTTCGAGCAGAAGCGGCCTTCCGGCAAGCACATCTTGGAAATCGAAGGCATAACCAAGTCCTACAGCAATACCCCTGTAATCGGCAGCTTCACGGCGAGCATCGTCCGCGGCGAAAAGATCGCATTACTCGGCCGTAACGGCGCTGGCAAGACTACGATGCTCAACGCCCTGCTCGCCAACTCTCCCACCACTCCCGAATCCGAGTTGCGCAAAGTGAGCGGCTACAACGGCCCATTCATCAGCGACGGCAAAGTAATCTGGGGCCACGAAGCCTCGGTCGGTTATTTCGCCCAGGACCACCGCGCCCTAATCGAGCCCGGCACCACGGTCTTCGAGTGGCTGCATCAGTGGAACCCCTCCGCGGTGCAGGAAGAAATCCGCGGCCTGCTCGGCCAAATGCTCTTCCCCCGCGACGACGCCGCCAAGCGCACCGAAATCCTCTCCGGAGGCGAAGCCGCCCGCCTCATTTTCTGCAAGCTAATGCTGCAAAAGCCCAACGTCCTGGTACTCGACGAGCCAACAAATCACCTCGACCTCGAATCCATCAACGCCCTGAACATAGCTCTGCAGCGCTACCAGGGCACAGTCCTGTTAGTAACTCACGACGAAGATCTGATTGATGAAGTAGCCACAAGAATCTGGCACTTCGAAGCCAACACCCGGATCACCGACTTCAAAGGCGCCTACGAAGAATTCCAATCCGTAACCGCGTAGCGGTTCATGTGGCGCGGACACTCGTGTCCGCGCCGGGTCCACAGTAACTGTCGGGCGGCGGGGGTTTCCCTCACCCCCCCATCAACTCCAACCACCCGACCAAGAACATCCCCCGACCTACCACTCGTTATACAAACTATCCGAAACTATCGTTCTAATCTTGCTCAACCCCTTAAGCCACTCCTGATACTCCGCGCTGCCGCCGATCCTCGCGTAATCTTCCGCAAACGCCGCCACGCTCGGATACTCAATGCTCACCACCACCGTCCCCGCCTCCGGACCCGCGAACCTCGCCTGCCAAACGCGCGTCACCGCCGGGCTTCCAAGCTTCTTCATGATCTCCCGGCCCTTTCCAATCGCATCAACATAAGCCGCCATATTGTCGGTCTTCACCACCACCACACGCAGCACCGTCGCCTTTTGTCCCCAGGCCGCGCCAGACACTCCCAGAACCAACGCCAGCGTCAAACACACCAATGCCATCTTCCTCGTCATATGCAATGCCTCTCTTGTGCAGGATTTTTCCACAGGGCCCGAGGCATAGTACGTGGGACGTAACAACCAAGTCAACGCCCGCACCGACAACACCCCAATCGGCCTCGATTCGAAACACCAGGAAAGCCAATGTTCCACGGCTGCCCACCACTACCGAAATTCCGCTCTAATCCGACTTTCCTCTCAACCCATCATTTTCCTGCGGCCCGCTTGACACTCGGGCTATAATAAGTCCCCCTTAGTAGGTTGTATGTCGCATCTCCGCATTTTTGTTGCTGACGATCACGATCTCACCCGCTCCGTGATCAGCGCCCTTCTAACCTCCCATCCCGGCTGGGAGGTCTGCGGCGAGGCCTCCGACGGCCTCGAGGCAGTGAAAAAAATCGCAGAGATCAAACCCGATATCTCCGTGCTCGACGTCGCCATGCCAAACAAGACCGGCCTGGAAGCCACTCACGAGATTATGCAGAAAGACGTGTCGCAGAAAATCATTATCCTCACTCCCACTGAATCAGAGCCTACGGTGCGCGAGATTTTCAACGCCGGCGCGCGCGGCTTTGTGGTGAAGGCGAGGATCATTCACGATCTGAACACCGCGGTAGAAGCGCTGGAGCGCGGGCGCAGCTTCTTCGGCTCTCGCTTTGCCGACTTGATCGTGCGGGAGCACTTGGCCGAGGACCGCGCAAACGGCAACGGCGCCACCACCGACCGCGAACGCGAAGACCTGCAACGCCTGGCCAAAGAGATCACAAACCCCGCGCAGCCCCGCAACCCGCGTGGCGACATGCGCCATCCGCTAAGGAAATACGCGATTGCGCTTTTTATCGTGGTAGCTGCGGCCGCCGCAGCATGGCTCACCTACACCGACCAGTGGGACCGCCCCTGGCCGGCATTCCACAAATTGTCCACGAAAATTGCCCCCCGATCGGACGCGCCTGCGTTGGAACCGGGCAATCCCGACGCGAAAGTCTGGATAGACATCCACACCGGCCTCTACTACTGCCCAGGCGACGATCACTACGGCAAAACCCCCCGCGGCCATTACGCCAAACAGAGCGACGCCCAAATAGACCGCTTCGAGCCCGCCGCCCTGAAAGCCTGCGAGTAAGCAACCAAAGTGCCGCAACTTATAACCTCTAAACCTGAGCCCAGTAAGTGTCGCAAACTTCTCATCTTGAGGCGGGTAACTGTCGGCGTAATTTAGGTCTTGTCATCCTGAGCGGAGGAGCTGCTTCGCGAAGCGAAGCAACTGCGCAGTCGAAGGCCCCCCCGCCACATCAATCTCCAACAACGCTTCAAGGCATTCTCTCCCCACAGTAGAAACGTCACAGAAGTATGCCCGCACCCGAACAGGCTGCAAAAACCTATTTTGGATAGCGCAGCACTCTCGCAGCGCTGGATACGTGGCTCGCTTTCACCTGTCCAGCAAAAATCTCAAAATTTCTCTTGACACCAAAAATCCGTAACCCTATAGTTACACATTATGCGTCACCGTTCGGTTACATATTCTCCGGAAGCCGCCTTCAGCGCCCTCGCCGATCCCACTCGCCGCGCCGTGCTCGATCTGCTGCGGCAGGGAAGCCAGCCCGCCGGGCAGATCGCCAGCGCCTTCCCGGTTTCACGCCCCGCGATTTCCAAGCATCTGCGTCTGCTGCGCCGTGCCCATCTGGTGAGCGAGCGCCGCGAAGGCCGGCACCGCTTTTACCAGCTCAATCCCGAACCCTTACGCGCGGTGGATTCCTGGCTCGATAAATATCGCGTGTTCTGGCAGCAGAACCTCGCCAGCCTCAAGGCCTTTGTAGAAGCTGAGCACGCCAAGGAGTTAGCAGCACTAAAGAAAAAATGAAATCTGCGCCGCAAGCGCGGCGCTCAACCTTCAACCACTTTCTCAAAGGAGGACCGATCAATGAAAACGCTTCGCTTCGCAATCCCCGTCATCACTCTGCTGCTGGGCGCTTCCACCGCTCTTTTTGCGCTGGACGCCCAAACATCTTTCGCCACTCTCAAATCGCTCGCCGGCACCTGGCAGGGCAAAGCCTCCGACGGCCATTCCGTTCAGGTCTCTTACCGGGTCACCGCCAACGGCTCGGCGCTGATGAGTGAAATCCAGGGTATGCACGACGACATGATCACCATGTTTCACCTCGACGGCGACCGCCTGCTCCTCACTCACTACTGCGCCGCCGGCAATCAGCCCCGCATGGTCGCCACTGCCTCGCCCGACGGCAAGGTCATCACCTTCGACTTCCTCGACGCCACCAACCTCTCTACTCCTCAAACCGGACACATGCACCGCGTGGTGCTAACCATGATTGACCCCGACCATCACACCGAAGAGTGGGACTTCGTTTCCCAGGGCAAGGAAATGAAGGCCATGTTCGATCTGCAAAGGGAGAAATAAGGGGGCATTTCGCCGCTGCAATTTCCCGGTCAGAATATGAATTGTCATCCTGAGCGCAGCGAAGGACCTCTGCAACGCCGGCGGCAACCCTGCCAGCCACTCCCGCGGCCTTTTTTTCAGGCATGGCAGCAAACCCCATGCCAGGCGGGACGCGCCACCGGGGTCCTTCGTTGAGCGAGGCAGGGAAGCGCCAAAAAGGACAAAGACTCATGGCCACAAGTTTCGTCACTCCAGACCACGATGCCGTCGTCTCCGAAATCGAAATCGCCGCTCCGCCCCAGCGCGTCTTCGCCGCCCTCATTGATCCCCAGCAGCAAAAGCAGTGGGGAAGCGGCGGCGCTTTCCAAATGACGGTCTGTGAAATGGATCCCCGCCCTGGCGGCGCCTGGCGCTTCATCTCTCACGAGCGAGGCAAGCCGCAAGAATTCGTCCATTACGGCAAAGTCCTCGAGATGGATCCCCCGCGTCTGCTGGTTTACACCTGGTTTGCCAACTGGCACGACAATCCCGAGCTGCGAACCGTAGTGCGCTGGGAGGTGACCGCCACTCCCGCCGGAACCAAACTAAGGGTCACTCACAGCGGCCTCGCGCAGGATGTCAAAGCTCGCGAGGGTTACAGCGGCGGCTGGCCCGGCCTGCTGGAAGCAATCAAGAAATTCTTGGAAAAATAAACTTAGGAGAAATTATGGCGACAGCTACAGTCACTCCCGATCAAGACACCGTGGTGGCGGAAATCTTCATCGCCGCCCCTCCCGAGCGCGTCTTCCAGGCGATCACCGATCCCAAACAGTTGACTCAATGGTGGGGGCAGTCTGCCTTGTACCGCGTCACCGAGGCCAAAATGGACCTGCGCCCTGGAGGCAAGTGGTCGAGCTCCGGGGTGCGCACCGACGGCACAGAGTTCACCGTGGACGGCGAATACCTCGAAGTAGATCCACCCCACCGGCTGGTCTATACCTGGAACGTCAGCTGGAACCATCCCCTCAAGACGGTTGTGCACTGGGAGCTGCAGCCGCAGAGCGTCCATGGCCTGCAGTCGCGCGGCCCGCAGAAAATGGGTACGGGCACGCTGGTCAGGATTCGCCACGTAGGCTTTGCCGGCGACGCCGAACAGGCCACCAGCCACGGCGAAGGCTGGAAGCGAGTGCTGGGCTGGATGCAGGCCTTCGCGGAGCGCGGCGAAACCATTGATAGCCGCGCCTCCTGACGGCATGTGGCGCTGCCACTCCCCTCGGCTTCGCTCAGGGCAGGCTCTGCCCGCGCGCGTCAGAGCGAGAAAGAGAGGCGCGCGCGGGTGGGCGAGCCCGCCTGTTCCACGTGGAACTGTTTGCGAGAAATGTTCCACGTGGAACATATCGTCACTACAGAACTGTCGCTACAGATAAGCGCTTGAGGCGGAAGGGGTTAGGCGGTCGCTGCTGAATTTCGCCAACAGAGAACGAATTATGAGACTACGGGCGGTGATGTTCAGGCGAGCGGGAGTCTGGATAAGTCGCTGATTTCGCGTGGATTCCCGTTTTGGGACAACTAGCCTAGATAGCGGCCTGCTGAAAAACTTTTTTCGCACTTTGAGCGCGCACAAGACTTGTGTTGCGCAACTCTGACAATGCCGTGACGACGGGACAAAATCGCTTTTCAGCAGCGTTGCTAAGGCACCGACGATGGCTGATGATGGCTTCAGACGTGTCACCAAGAAGCCAGCAAATTGGCCTTAAGGTGCCAATGAGGCAAAACTACCAGAGATCCTCGCAACGTTGCGCGTCAACGGTAGGGGAGTATAATCGCGCCGCTCCGAATTTAAGCAGAAAATTCCCAGGAAAGAGGTGCAATGATGATTCGCCGCTTGATATTGAGTGTCGCGCTCGTAGCGCTGTTCTGTGCTCCTCTATTAGCGCAAATGTCGCAAGAGGGGATGAGCGGGTTTCACACCGTCGCTTGCGTCAAGGTAAAACCGGAAAAGGCCGGCGAATTCCGCGCCTGGGCCGCGTCGGACCTGCACAAGTACGCACAGTCGAGAGTAGATTCCGGCGCACTCTCCACATGGTTTCTGCTGCGATCGGTCCAACCCCAGGGTAAGTCGGCGGAGTGCGATTACCTGTCCATTTCGATGTATCCAGGGCCGCCAAACGAGCCCATGAATCTGGAAGCACTGGGGGCGGCGTTGAAGAAAGCAGGGCTCACCATGAGCGCCCAGGAGTTTGTGGATCGTCGCGACTCCCTAACCACACTGATCTCCAATAACCTGTTCCAGAACCGGGCCTTTGTGGGCGGCATGAAAACCGGCGATTACTTCGTGGTGAACTACATGAAAGCGGCCAACGTCGCCGACTGGGTCGCCTTTGAGAAAAAGGTCTGGACGCCGGTGGCGGAGGCCCTGGTGAAAGACGGCAAGACGGCGGGATGGTCCCTGAACGTACAGGTGCTGCCGGGCGGCAGCGACTTGCCGTTCCAGGGAGTGACCGTGGACGTGTACCCGAGCTGGGATGCGGTGTTCGCGCCAGACCCGCAATTTGTTGAGCGTTTCAGGAGGGTGCATCCTGACATGGAGTTCGGCACCACCTTCGAGCAATTTGCGAAACTTCGGACTATCGAGGCGATCCAGCTCTTTTCGTTAGTGGACATGGCGACCCCGGCCAAGTAGGCGAGCGGGGCGGGCTTTCGCTGGCAGGCATTCCAATTTGCGGTCGGCGGCCCTGGGCGCCCGACAAAACGAACCGGGGCGGACGCCCAAGAACGCGTAGGGACCAGCCGTCCTCGGCTGTCCGGTCGAGCGAAGCTCGACTTTTCGCGTCCGCTATCGTGATGCTTGGCGTCGTCTCGCTGGACTGCCGAGGCGGCGGTCCCTACTCGGGCAGGAGTGCCCGCGCCACACTGGGCGGCTCCTCGCATTGCGCAGCGCGTTATACTGGCGTTATGGGCGAGGATTCCGACAAGACGTTCTACCTGCAGACATTTGGCTGCCAGATGAATGCGCATGACTCGGAAAAAGTCGTGGGCACGCTGCGGCAGCAGGGGTATCGGCAGGTGGAGACCGTCGAAGAGGCAGGGTTGATTCTTTACAACACCTGCTCGATCCGCGACAAGGCCGAGCAGAAAGTCTTTCACCGCCTGGCCGATTACAAAAAGCTGCAGGCCCAGGGCAAGCGCTTTGGCGTACTGGGGTGCGTGGCCCAGCAGGAAGGCGAGAAAATTTTCGAGCGCGCGCCCCATGTTTCGCTGGTGTGCGGATCGGCGTCATATCGCAACCTGCCGCAGATGCTAGTGCAGCTTGAAGCGCAGGCTGATTCAGGGAAACTGGTCCGCGTCACCGGCCTCGACGACCGCGAAACCGACGAGTGCTTCGAAACCGAATTTACCGCGCGCACAAATCCGCGTCGCGGATATATCACCATCATTGAAGGCTGCGACAAGTTTTGCTCCTACTGCGTGGTGCCGTTCACGCGCGGCAAAGAGCGCAGCCGCACTTCCGACTCGGTGCTCGCCGAAGCCCGCCAGATGGCTGATTTGGGCTATACGGAAATTCAACTGTTGGGGCAGAACGTAAATTCGTATCGCGATCCGGCAGGGAAGAAGAGCTTCGCTGAACTTCTGGCCGCGGTAGGTGAAGTTCCCGGCATCCGCCGGGTGCGTTTTACCACCTCGCATCCGCGCGACTTTGGCCGTGACATCATCGAGGCCATTGACGCCGTCATCACGCTTTGCGACCACGTACATCTTCCGGTGCAGAGCGGTTCTGACCGCATGCTGCATGCCATGCAGCGCCTCTACAGCCGCGAGCAATATATGGAGCGCATTGCGTGGATGAAAGCGGCGCGCCGGCCGATCAGCATTACCTCCGACGTTATCGTGGGTTTTCCCGGCGAGACCGAAGCCGATTTCGCAGAAACGCTTTCGCTGCTGGATGCGGTGGAGTACGACGGAATTTTCGGCTTCAAGTATTCACCCCGGCCGAATACGCCCGCGCTTAAACTCGATGATGTCATTGCGGATGAAGAGAAGTCGCGCCGTCTGACGGTGCTGCTGGAGAAGCAGCGTGATATTCAGAAGAAACGCAACCAGAATCATATCGGCGAAACTATTGAGGTAATGGTTGAAGGAAGGAATGACGTGCGCAGCCAATGGATTGGGCGCACCTCGCAGAACAAAGTAATGAACTTCGTCGCCCCAGAAGGGATTACGCCAACGGTCGGCAGCTACGTGCCAGTGCTCGCTACCGCCAGCTTTCCCAACAGCCTTCTGGGAACGATGGTGGTATAACCAGATTGTTGATGGCTGATTTTTTGATGGTTGATTAAGAAAACGGAAAGCGAAGTGAAGAATCAACCGTCATCAATCACAAAATTGCCGGAGGCGTCGATGGAAGTTGAGATGAAAATCCGAGGACTGCTGATGGATCCTGTGTCGAACATGCCCATCGTGATCCTCAAGGACGCCGGCAGTGACGCTGTGCTGCCCATCTGGGTTGGCATTTACGAGGCCAACGCCATCGCGCTCGAGATTGAAAAGGTGAACACGCCGCGGCCGATGACCCACGACCTTATCAAGAATGTGCTGGTCGGGCTCGACACCTACGTGCACAAAGTTGTGGTGACGGAATTGAAGGAGGATACGTTTTACGCCGTGATCTGGCTGGAAAGGGAAGGCCGCGTTATAAGCGTGGATTCCCGGCCCTCCGACGCGCTGGCGCTCGCCTTGCGCATGGACTGCCCGATCTTTGTAGAAGACGATGTCCTGAAGAACTCCAAGCTGGCCGCCAACCTCTCCGACCGGGTAACCAGTGAAGAGTTGCGCAAATGGCTGGAAGGCCTCAATGACGAGGACCTCGGCCGCTACAAGATGTAGCGCAGGTGCGGGCATCCTCGCCCGCGGAGTCGGTCCGATTGCGTTCGTAGTTAACATAATACCTGTTATCGGACATTGCATTAACCGACTCGCCCGACCCATCCAGCCCTTCGATGCTGTTGACGGAATCTGTTGAACCCCCGATAATCTGACTAGTCAGACTAGTCAGCGAATGCCAAAACTTGCTCCCGCACCGCGAAATCGCAACACCGGACACGGGGACGACATTTCCTCCCGGACTTGGCAACTTCAAACTGCCAAGGCCCGGTTTAGTGAACTCGTCCAGCGTGCCCGTGCAGAAGGTCCGCAATACGTGACTCGCGGCGGGAAAGACGCTGTGGTGGTGGTTCCTGCGGAGGATTATGAACGGCTTGCCGGGCGTAAGCGCGGCCCTCGCAGCCTGGTGAGGTTCTTCAGTGAGTCACCGCTGGTCGAGTCGGGAATTGACCTAGAACGCAGTCCGGACTATGGCCGCAAGGTTAGATTGTGAACGGCTTTCTCCTCGACACCAACGTTATTTCCGAACTCATCAAGAAAGCGCCTCATCGCGGCGTGGTGGAGTGGGTTGACGCTGCAAATGAGGATCGGCTCTACCTCAGCGTCCTCACGCTGGGAAAAATTCGCAAGGGAATCAGTTCCCTTTCCAATCCCGTGCGGAGCTCAGGGCTCGCCACATGGTTCGCCCACGACCTGGTGCCACGTTTCACGGGCCGTATTTTGCCGGTTGATCTGGCTGTGGCTGAGCGCTGGGGAGAACTCGCCGGCGGCGCCGCCGCACGACGGGCACCTCTGCCCGTGATCGATGGGCTGCTGGCGGCGACTGCCCTGGAACATAGGCTGACGCTGGTCACGCGAGACACTGCTCACTTGGCTGCGACCGGCGTTTCCTTCGTCGACCCGTGGAGCAGTTGAGCCAAGCCGATTCCCTGGGGTAGAAGGTCAGTGATGGGTTGCCCGGAGGGGCCCGCTCAGGGCTACTGTTGGAGGAATACCCAAAGGCACCATGGATTTACCTGATGCAATATCTGACTTGCACCGCGCCTTGCTCGGTCCGCTGTCCCTCGCGGATGAGATCTTTGGGGCACTGATACCAGGGTGCATCTTCACGGGTCTTTTGTTGTTCAAAGCAAACTGGGCCGCAACGAGAGCTATGGCTTACCCTCTTCTCGGGTATAAGACAAAAATAGCCTGTGCCTTGATTGCGTCCTACGTCTTCGGCAAGACGGCTCTGAGCGTCGTCACACTGGCTCAGGACCTACTGCCAAAGCTAAAACGTAAGAAGCCACAGGTTCCGACAGAGGAACCCCCGAAGGAGAGGAGTGCCCTAGACATCCTCGTAAGGACGGGTTCGGCGTTGTTTGCGCAGGCCCCGGAGTATTGGAAGGTTTTCCTGGGCGGGCTGGCTACGGGGTTTGTGAAGCTTCCGATCCTCGATCACTACGCCGCTGAACGAGCCGCATCTCTGTTCCATCTCTCGACCGGACTGATACTTGCCCTGGCTGCGCTCGTTCCTGGGGACGGTACCGTCCGCATTTTGGAGGCTGTAATCGGGCTTATCCTTCTCACCCGCGGCTTGGTCTCGGTGGAGAAGAGAAAGGAGGAGCTTGCAGGGCTTGCAGGGTTGCTAGCTGGCAGCAGCTTTGCTGGGTTGCAGCCTGGTCAACTCTCCAAACTGTCGAAAGGGGCGATAGTTGCAGCGCACATTCTGACGCTCCTTGCAAAGACGCGCGTCTCAGCTCAAGGCGAGGTTCAAGTTCCCCCTACGGAGGGCGGTTTCGCAGCCACGTCCGGAGCTGAAAAGCCAGCTACCTGATCTCCCTCGGTATGCGGGCCTACACCACGAAATATTTGGCTGCGGGATGGTGTACCACAATCGCGGAGGTGCTTTGCTCGGGCTCAAGCAGGAAACCCGTGGTCAGCCGGACGCCGACATTTTCTTCGGGTTTTAGGAGCTCGAACAGCTTGGTCTGGTCTTCCAGATTTGGGCAGGCGGGATAGCCGAACGAATAGCGCGAGCCGCGGTACTTCTGGTGGAACAGATCGCGGATGTGGGGCGAGTCTTCGCTGGCGATGCCCAGCTCCTGGCGCATGAGTCTGTGGTGATATTCGGCCAGGGCCTCGGCGGTTTCTACGCTCACCCCGTGCAGGTAGAGGTACTTCGTATATTCGCCTGCTTCGAAGAGGCGCTGCGTTTCCTGCGAGGCTTTTTCACCTATGGTGACCAGCGATAGGCCGAGGACATCTATTTTGCCGGAGGATTTGGGAGCGAAGAAGTCGGAGATGCAGAGGCGGCGGCCCTCGCGCTGGCGAGGGAAAGTGAAGCGCAAGATTTCTTGTGGCGCGGGCACTCCTGCCCGCGTGGTGTCGGGCCCGGGCTGACTGATTGCGGCGGTGCTCGCCGCCGAGCTTCGCTCGGCTGGAGAGCCGGGGGCGGCTGTCCCCACACAATTCGGGGCATAGACCACTACGTCGTTTCCGTCCCCTTGGGCGGGGAAATATCCCCACACTACCTTCGGCTCGAATAGACCGCCGGCAATGACTTCTTCTTCCAGCTGTTTCTTGATGGGGCGGAACTTCTGCTCCACCAGCCTCAGATAATCTTCCTGCGAGGCGGTCTTCAATTGCCATTGGTTCTTGAACAGCGCGGTCTCGTTGATGTATTGAAAAACCTCGCGCAGGTCGTAGTCTTTCTTGACTCGCACGCCCCAGAACGGCGGCACGGGAATATTGGGCGCATCCGTTACTACCGGGCTTCTCTCAGCGAACACCGGCCCGGTTTCTTCATCTACAGCGGCCGCCTTGGCGTACTCCTTTACCGTGCGGCCTTCCTGCAGACGGGCTTCTTTCTTGCCGTCGGGAGCGATAAGGTCTTCCATGACGTGCAGACCGGCGAAGGCGTCGTCAGCGTAGAACACCGCGTTTGAGTATTCCTTGCGCAGATCGTCCTCGACGTACTTGCGAGTCAACGCGGCGCCGCCGCAGATCACCGGGAATTCCAGCTTCTGGCGCTGCAGATCCTGGATCACATACTTCATTTCGAGCGTGGATTTCACCAGCAGCCCGCTGAGGCCAATGGCGTCAGCCCGATGCTCAAGTGCCGATTTAATAATCACATCGCCAGGTTGCTTAATGCCAAGATTTACTACTCGGTACCCATTATTGGATAAGATAATATCCACCAGGTTTTTACCTATATCGTGAACATC
>Ga0335078_10002223_pt1 | contig 29398 bp, 27 predicted proteins | sample Lox_Sample_32_FD_206711 | JGI IMG/M metagenome (GOLD analysis project Ga0335078, IMG submission 206711) | Soil microbial communities from Loxahatchee National Wildlife Refuge, Florida, United States - Lox_Sample_3.2 | ecosystem: Environmental > Terrestrial > Soil > Wetlands | place: USA...
CTCCCGCGCCGCCGCGATACAGGAAACAATCGAGGACGGATTCGCCCGGTTGAAGGCCAGGTTCTGCGTCACCGTCGAAGAATCCAGCTTGCCCCCAGGCACCGGCAATTGCAGGGCGTCCAGCAACCGGCGCCAGTGCTCGGTGCCCGAGTCCGCGGACTGTTCCAGGCGCAGCTGCACGTCCACATCAATTAAGCGCGCAGTATGCTCCGCCCGCTCCAGGTAGCGGCTCATCCAGTACAAGCTGTCAGCAACCCGTGAAAGCATAAAATTCGAAAGATCGCTTCGTGGATAAGATTTGTAATTTGGTAATCGGGTAATTTGTAAGTTGAAAGGCCGGATCTCCGCACACGGGCCTTTCCAAATTACAAATTACCCGATTACCAAATTACAAATTCCAGTCTGTTCTACTCCCGCAGCACCCAGGTATCTTTGCTCCCGCCGCCCTGCGACGAATTCACTACCAGCGACCCTCGCCGCAGCGCCACTCGCGTCAATCCTCCAGGCACCAGCGTGATGTTCTCGCCGTACAAAATATATGGACGCAGATCAATGTGCCGCGCTTCTACCGCCCCATCCAGAAAACACGGCGCGCGCGACAACGCCAGAGTAGGCTGCGCAATATAGTTGCGCGGCTCAGCCAGAATCCGCTTACGGAATTCCTCCCGCTCCTGCGCCGTGCTGTGCGGCCCGATCAGCATGCCGTATCCGCCCGACTCGCCCACGGCTTTGACCACCAGCCCGCCCAGATTTTCCAGCACGTAAGCCCGCTGCGTTTTGTCGGAAAGCAGATACGTCTCTACGTTGGGCAGAATCGCGTCTTCGCCCAGGTAGTAACGAATAATCGCGGGCACGTAGGCGTACATGGCTTTATCGTCGGCAACGCCGGTCCCGATGGCATTGGCCAGCGTCACATTGCCGGCGCGGTAAGCGTTAAAGAGGCCGGGCACACCCAGGTTGGAATCGGGACGGAAGCACAAGGGATCCAGAAAATCATCATCCACACGGCGGTAGATCACATCTACACGCCGCAGGCCGGCGGTGGTCCGCATGTAAACCACGTTGTCGTGCACCAGCAGGTCGCGGCCTTCCACCAGTTCGATTCCCATCTGCTGAGCGAGAAACGTATGCTCGAAATAGGCTGAATTGAACACGCCGGGCGTGAGCAGCACGGTCGTGGGCTCGTTGCGCGCCTTGCAATTGGCCGGGGCCAGCGACCGCAACGTCGCCAGCAAAGACTGCGCGTAGTGGTCCACCGAACAAACCCCGTAATCATGGAAGAGAGTGGGGAAGACGCGCTTCAGCACCTTGCGGTTGGCCAGCATGTAAGAAACGCCGCTGGGCACTCGCAAATTATCTTCCAGCACGGCGAAGGCGCCATCCGGCAGGCGGATAAGGTCGGTGCCGCAAACCGTCACATAAGCGATTTCCCGCGGAATGTTCAGGCCGCGCATTTCCCGGCGAAAGTGCTTGCAGCTATAAACCAGTTCGCGCGGTACCACGCCGTCGGAAAGAATATGGCCGTCGTGGTAAATGTCGTGCAGAAACAGATTCAGCGCGCTGATGCGTTGCGATAGCCCCTGCTCAATGCGCCGCCACTCGCTGCCGGGAATGATGCGCGGCAGCAGGTCGTTGGGGAAAATGCGCTCGGTCCCCTCCTTGTTGCCGTAGACCGTGAAGGTAATGCCTTCGTGCAGAAACGAGAGATCAGCGGCTTGCTGGATGCGGCGCAGGTCGTCAGGGGGCGACTCCAGCAGCGTCTGGTAAAGCGTCTGGTAGTGTGCTCGGGGCACACCCGGGCTCTCGAACATCTCGTCGTAAGCCTGGTCAAACTGGTAGTTCAGAAAAGGGGGCATGAAAAGAGTTGGCGCGGATGCAGGCATCGCTGACATAAGCGCTTGAGGGACCTTCCAGGGTACACTTGTCTCACTACGGCGCAAATAGTCCGCCACCGTGAAGCCCAGCACGGCCCCGCGCACGCTAAGAGGCGCCCTAAGTGACACCAGCAAGCCCCAAGGCGCTCTAAGACAAGAACTTAACTCTAAGAGCGTGCCAACGGCAAGTCCAATCGAAATTGTTTATGGGAAGGATGAGGATTTCAAGCGGCAGGAGACGGCTGTGAGGATTTCGGCCGCTGCAACCCGGCCCTCGGGGCAGGTACATTCGGCGGGTGGCAGAGATGAGGGTGCCCCGCCCTCGTCTCTGTGCTTTTTGCAGAGACAGGGCGGGAGTTTTCCATAACTAGGATTCGTCGCTCTCTTTCAGCTTGGCGAGCACACCGAAGTCTTCCAGCGTTGTGGTATCGCCTTTAACGTCGCCGCCCGCGGCCAACTCGCGCAGCAGCCGGCGCATGATTTTTCCGCTGCGGGTTTTGGGGAGCATGTCGGTGAAGCGGATGTCATCAGGCTTGGCCAACGAGCCGATTTCCTTCACCACCCACTTGCGGAGTTCTTCTTTCAGCTCGGGCGTGGGTGCTCTTCCTTGCTCCAGCGTCACAAACGCGGAAATGGCCTGGCCTTTGATGTCATCGGGACGCCCCACCACTGCGGCTTCCGCTACCGCTTCGTGCGCCACCAGCGCCGACTCTACTTCCATGGTGCTCAGGCGGTGGCCGCTGACGTTAATGACATCATCTACGCGGCCCATGATCCAGAAATAGCCGTCTTTGTCTTTGCGGGCGCCATCGCCGGTAAAGTACGCGCCCGGAATCTGCGACCAGTACTGGCGAACGTAGCGGTCGGGATCACCGTAAATCGTGCGCAGCATCCCCGGCCATGGCTGCTTGAGAATAAGAAATCCGCCCGAGCCGTCGGGCACAGGGTTGCCTTGAATGTCCACAATTTCCGGCACCACGCCTGGAAACGGCCTGGTGGCCGAACCGGGCTTGGTGGCGATCGCCCCGGGGATTGGCGTGAGCATGATGTGACCGGTTTCGGTCTGCCACCAGGTGTCAACGATGGGGCAGCGGTTGTGGCCGATCACTTCGCGATACCACATCCAGGCTTCGGGATTGATCGGTTCACCCACTGTGCCCAGCAGGCGCAGGCTGTCGAGCTTATGCTTGTTCGGCCACTCGTCGCCCCACTTGATGAAGGTGCGGATCGCGGTGGGCGCGGTGTAGAGGATGTTCACTTTATGGCGGTCAATGATGTCCCAGAAGCGGTCCGGCTGCGGGAAGTTGGGCGCGCCCTCGTACATCAGGCTGGTAGCGCCGTTTTGCAGCACGCCGTAGACGATGTAACTATGGCCGGTGACCCAGCCGATGTCGGCGGTGCACCAGTAAGTGTCTTCATCTTTGATATCGAAAATCCACTTGGTGGTGATGTAGGTGCCGACCGAATAGCCGCCCGTTGTATGTACAACGCCTTTGGGCTTCCCGGTGGTGCCGGAGGTGTACAGAATGTAAAGCGGGTGCTCGGCGTCGAGCGGCTCGGCGGGACAATCATCAGAGACGTTGGCCATCAGTTCGTGCCACCAGTGGTCGCGCCCAGCTTGCATGTTAATGGCGGAGCCAGAGCGCTGGTATACGATGACGTGCTTCACCGAAGGGCATGTCTTTAGCGCTTCTTCGACCGCTGGGAACAGTTTGACTTCGGAGCCGCGTCGGTAGCTCCCATCCTGCGTGATTACGGCGACCGCTTGCGAATCATGAATGCGGTCCACGAGCGCGGTAGAAGAGAACCCGCCGAAAACAATAGTGTGCGGCGCACCGATGCGGGCGCAGGCCAACATGGCGATGGGCAGCTCTGGCGTCATGCCCATGTAGATGGCCACCCGCTCGCCCTTGCGCACGCCCAGCAACTTCAGCACGTTGGCGAACTTCTGCACTTCACGGTGTAGCTGCTGGTAAGTCAGCGTGCGGACTTCACCCGGCTCGCTCTCCCAGATGAGCGCCGCTTTGTTCTTGCGCCAGGTCTGTACGTGGCGGTCGAGACAGTTGTACGAGAGATTGAGCTCGCCGCCCACGAACCATTTGGCCCAGGGATTGTTCCACTCGAGCACCTTGTCCCACCTCTTGAACCAGTGCAGCTCATCGGCGATGCGTCCCCAGAAATGCTCCGGTTGCTGCACCGACTCGTTGTAGATGCGTTCGTAGTCGCCGAGCGTCTTGATGTGGGCATGTTGGCGGAAGTGCTCGGGCGGCTCGAACTTGCGCTGCTCCTGTAAGACGGAATCAATGTTTTCATTCGCAGCATTGGCAACGGCTTTTTCAGACATGAGGTTGGCCTCGCATGATGGCGGAATGAAAGCCGAGGAAGATTCTACCGGATTTCAGCAAGCTTGCAGCGAGAGTCTGCGCTCCCGGCAGAGTGCCAGGTTCGTTTTTGGGTCAGCGATTGCGGGAGCAGTCGCAGGAAAAGCCCGGCCCTCGCAAACGCGCAACGGGTATCCGCCGCTCCCGGCGATCTCTTACTTCACTACAACTGCCGAGGGCTGCCCACCCGTTGTCACCGGCGCACCGACCACGCTCAAAGCTCCCGTCGTGGTGACGTAGCTGTAAACCGAAATGGACGTGCCTCCAATGTTAGTCACGTAAAGATAATCGGTGGTGACCGTGCTCACGGTGGGCCCGGTGATCGCCGCCAACGAGACTGGACTCACGCCGGTTGAAATGGCGCCCGGGGAAAGCGGCGTCAGCACTCCGGTGCCAGCGCTGATCTTGTATTGCGAGACCTGGTTCGATTGCTCATCGGCCACATAAAGGAACGTGTTGGAGGGATCTTCGGTCATCGCGACCGGACCCAGGCCGGCGGAGAATGGAGAGCCGGACGAGGCGGTCAATGATCCATCGGGCGTCACGCAACTGGGTGAAGCGTTGTCGCACACGGTGAAGGCGGAAACGTTGTTAGAACCGGTGTTGGCAACGTAGAGAAAATTTCCATCCGCGGTCACTAACGCCGCAGTGGGCGCCGTGCCCACGGTGTAGGGCGAGTTCCCCAGTTGGGTCAGCACCCCGGAGGAATTCACCGAAAACGCAGAGACCGTTCCATCGATCTGGTTGGGAACATACAAATACTTTCCATCCGGTGTCACAGCCACTCCCGATGGCTGATTTCCAAACACAAGGGAGGGCGGTTGTGATACTGCAGTCAGGGTCGTGCCCGAAACCGAGAAGATCACGGGCGCGCCGGCGATGCCCGCAGAGCAGCTGGGCAGCGAGGGGGGCGAGCCCTGATCAGCCACGAATAGAAATTTTCCCGCTGAGTCCATCGCCAGACCGTGAGGATTCGTTCCTGCATCCATCGCACTGCCGCTAACAGTGAGATTGCCGTCACTGTTCACGGTGTAAGCCGTAATAGTTCCCTGTGGCGAGCCACAAGCGTCGTTGCTGCCGCCGCTGCTGTTCAGCATAAAGATGGTATTGCCGTCGGGCGTCAGGATCATGGCAATCGGCGTAGTCCCGCTGGCGACTGCTGTTCCGAACGTGGTCAGCGTCCCATTGCTCAACTCAATGCTGAAATTGGAGAGCAGACTGTCGCCTTGCGTGGCAACATACAGCGCGCCTGTCCCGTTGTTCGTGGTGGTCGTAGTATTCTTCAGGCACCCAGCCAAAAGCCCCAAGACAATGAGCCCCAACATCCCCGCAAGGCAACGCCACTTCTTCCCCATTTTTTCTCCCAAATGTATGGTTTGAAGGCCTGGAAGCGCCTGGAATACCCGCTACGGCCGGTAAGATGTCCTCCATTTGTGTATCAGGAATGCGAAGGAAGAGCAAACCGGCGTAAGTGGTTGGAACCATTGGCAAGGCGGGGAGTTGCCTGCCTAGCCTGCGGTGCGCACCGGCTCCAGTACCGCCCTAGCGGAAAGCGGCAGGCGAATCTCCACCATCAGTCCGCCCTCAGGCCGGTTGGAGGCGTGCACGCTGCCGCCGTGTAAACGCACTGCGCGGTCCGTGATCGCCAGGCCCAAGCCGACTCCACCGGTCCGGCGCCCGCGCGAATCGTCAATGCGATAAAATGGCTGGAATAGCTTATCCAGCGCCTCTTCAGGAACTCCCGGGCCGGAGTCTGTAACGCGCACAACCGCCTCCGCAGGCCCGGTGTCCTGAACCGCCCGAAGCTCAATGTGGACATCGGTGCCCTCGCTGGTATAGCGGGTCGCGTTACGGACTACATTCTCAATCGCGCTGCGCAAAAGCGTGGCGTCGCCAGCCACGATGCAGTGCGCGGCCAGGTCCGCCTTAACGTGGCAGCCGCGTCCCTCAGCTTCGAAATCGGCGTCGGCGGCAATTTCGACGATGAGCTCGCCCAGATCAACCGGAGCGGTCCGCATCCCGTCTTCGCGGCTTTCCAGGCGGGCGATGGTTAGCAGCCGCCCGATCATTTCGTTTAATCGCTCTGCCTCGACATCAATGCGGTCCAAAGCGCTTTCGGCCGCTGGACCACTACGCTGCCGTGCCAATTCCAGGGCCACGTTCAGCCGCGCCAGGGGCGATCGCAGTTCATGCGAAATATCGTTCAGCAGCCGGGACTGCGCTTTCACCAGACTTTCCAGGCGCTCCGCCATGGTGTCGAAGTCGCGCACCAGCTGCGAGATTTCGTCTCGCCGCCGCGCTCCCTTCCAGGTGGACCCGGCCCGTGCGGTAAGATCGCCAGCCGCCAGCTTGCGCGTTGCGTCGCGCAAGCGAATCACCGGGCTGGTCAGATACCGCGCTAGTAAAAAGCAAACCAGCCCCGAGGAAACGACCGCAATAATTATGCCGGGGGCCGGAATGCCGTGTGGGCCAAAGAATACCCGCGGCCCAGGCGGCAAGCCGATTAAGACCGTGTAGCGGTGCCCGCTCGCCGTAGTGATAGTCTGCCGCAGCGACCGCGGAAACAGCAGCCAAGCCCACAAACCTGCCGGGGGCTCGTGGCCGCGTTCCACCTGCCGCATCCACTCCGGCGGCCGCCCGCCGGAAATTTCTTGCCCCTGGGAATTAAAGAGATATCCCCTCACCTGCTGGGTTTCCTGCAGACCGTCGAGGTAGCTGCGAGCTTCCGCCTCCCCGCCCCGTTCGTAGGCGCGCACTGCTTCGTTGGCCGCCTTGGATTGCAGCGCTTCCCAGGTAGCGTTCTCGCGCTGCAGACGGACCGCCAAAGTAAGCAGGATCGCCAGCACGATGAACAGGGCCTGGGCCAGCCAGAAGGAAAGAAAAATCTTCAGGAACAGGCTTCTCATGTCCCCACGCTCTCCTTCGGTGGACGGGCAAAGATGTATCCGGCGCCGCGCACAGTTTTGATGTAGTCGGCACCGCCATCGGTGTCGCCCAGTTTCTTGCGCAGTTTGCTCACGTGCATGTCAATGCTGCGGTCAAAGGGAGAAAACTTGCGCCCCAGCACGGCGTCCACCAGTCGCTCGCGAGGAACCACACTGCCGGCTTCGCGCAGAAGCACTTGCAAGAGGCTAAATTCCACCGAGGTCAAATCCACTTCCTTGCCCCGGTGTCGCGCGGTGCGGCTGGCGGGATCAAGCTCAATGTCTCCCACCCGCAGAACTTCCAGCGCGGCTTCCGCTTCAGGTCTGGCGCCGCTTCGCCGCAGGATCGCCCGAATGCGCGCCACCAGTTCGCGCGGGTTGAAGGGCTTGGGGAGGTAATCGTCGGCGCCGATTTCCAATCCCACGATGCGGTCTACATCTTCTCCCCTGGCAGTGAGCAACAACACCGGCACGCGCGAAGTGCCGCGGATTCGCCGCAGGACTTCAAAGCCGTTCATGCCGGGAAGCATCACATCGAGCACAGTCAGCAGATGATCGCCACTCAGCGCCCTTTCCAAACCGTGCTCGCCATCATGCACCGCTTCAACCTCAAAGCCCTCAGGCTCGAGATATTCAGCCACCAGGCCACATAACTCCGCGTCGTCATCTACTACCAGAATGCGATCCAACTTAGTTCCTCTTCTGTCTTTGTACAACTTTGCGCCACGGCCTTTCCGTAAAGAATTGTCAACCCGCCACGGACTTTACAAAACTTTACTCCTATTGACCAAATTATTTGCTCTATTCGCAGCACTTTGGTGTTTCTATTTGTGGAGACATCGTAGCGCCGCCTCCGGGGCGGCACTTTGGCGGACGGAAGGATTGCCAACCAACCGCCCAATGCCAGCTGCAAGCTGGCGCTACCAAGAGTCATCCCAGGAGGAACTATGAAAACCAACTTCGTAAAAGCAGCGATCGCGCTGCTCGCAGTGACTCTGCTGGCGGCGGCGGCATTATCGCAGACCCAAGGGCAACGTCATTTCCAACGCGCCGGCATGTGGGGTGGTCAGGGGATGGGCCTGGGTTTCTTCGGCCATCGCTTAGGCCTGACCGATGACCAGAAAACCCAGGTGAAGGACATCATGACCAAAGAACGTCCTACACTGCAACCCCTGATGACGCAGTTGACCCAAAGCCGCATGCAGCTTCAGCAATACGAAGCTACCGGCAACTTCGACGAGGCGCAGGTGCGCACCATGGCCGCGCAGCAGGCCCAGATCATGACCGAACTGACGGTGCAGAAAGCGCGCATCCAGTCGGAAATGATGAAAGTCCTGACCCCTGACCAGAAGTCGAAGCTGGTGGAACTGCAAAATGAGCGCCAGCAGAGGTTCCAACAGCGCTTGCAGCAGCAACCGGCGGGTGCTGATAGCCAACAGTAGTAACCCCCATGATGCGGGCCGGAGAGATCACGTGCTTTCCGGCCTGCATGTCGCTGACAATTTAGCTCTGTGAAATGGAGTACCAGCATGGCAACGGCAGCAATTCCGACGCAGGAGTTTGTGGACAGCGTGTCCCCCCTAATGGCCTGCGGGATAGAGACCGCCGTGGAATGCTGGCTGGCTGAGGTAGAGCAGGCCTTAAGCGACACGCAGCTGGGCCTCCCGGACCGTCTTAGTGCTGCCCGCGCCGTGCTGGAACGATACAAACGTCTCACCGGCAAAACGCATTTTCACGCACCCGCCTGCAAACGGCCAAGAATACAGATTGAGGTCCCCCATGGATGCGGATGTAATTTACTCGTACTTAATGAAAGGCAGCTGGCTCTTTCTTCTTGCCTGGGTCCTGGTTCTGCTCCTGAGCTTTGCTAGCGTCTTCCGCCACGACACTTAGCCAGTTCAGTGCACGCGTGTGTCCTCGCACGCGCGGGGCATCTTACGAAAGTTCACCTGTGCCCCCGCACACCTAGAAGCATGCGCTCAGATCAAATTGCACCTCAGCCTGCTAGAATCTCATCTGTAAAAGGACATGCTACCCAAGAGCCTTCGCCCTCTATTTCCCTATCTCAAGAAGTACCGCGGCGGCTTTCTTGCGGGCACGGTCTGCGTTTTTCTCAACAACGGCATTTGGATTCTTTTTCCGCTCGTCATCCGGCGCGCCATTGACGATCTCAGTTCCGGCATCACCAGTCACAAGCTGGTGGCATACGCCGCCGCACTTCTGGCTGTAGCCCTGGTGAAGGGCATATTTCAGTACCTCACCCGCTGGATCGTCATCGGCATCTCCCGCGAAATCGAGTTCGACCTGCGCAACGACCTCTTCCGGCACCTGGAAAAGCTCTCTTACTCGTACTATCAGCGCACCCGCACCGGCGACATCATGGCACGCGCTACCAACGACCTGAACGCCGTGCGCATGTTGCTGGGCCCGGCCATTATGTACTCGGCCAACACCATCGTGTTCACCGCTGGCGCGCTGGCATTCATGATCTCCATCAGCCCGCGGCTCACGCTCTACGCTTTTCTGCCCCTGCCCGCCGTCAGCATCGTGGTGCAGTATTTCGGAAAACGGATTCACGAGCGCTTCGACAAAATCCAGGCGATGTTTTCGGAAATATCCGCCCGCGTGCAGGAGAACCTCTCCGGCGCGCGCGTGATTCGCGCTTATGTGCAGGAGAGCGCGGAAATCGAGGCTTTCGAGAAATCGAACAAAGAATATATTCACCGCAGCCTGAAACTGGTCCGCCTGATGGGCATGTTGTGGCCCACGCTGGAAACCATGCTCGGCCTCGCCATTGTTCTGGTGCTTTGGCTCGGCGGCCGTGAAGTGCTGCAGCACCGCATTACCGTCGGCGGATTCGTCGCCTTCAATACCTACATGGTGCAGCTGACCTGGCCGGTGATTGCCCTGGGATGGGTCATCAACATTTTTCAGCGCGGCACCGCCTCCATGGGCCGCATCAATGAGATTTTGACGGAGAAGCCGGAAATCACCGATAGCGAGACTGTTTTAGCAAGTGCGCGTGCGGGCAACTCGCCCACTTCCGCACGCGAAGACTCTTCCTCGATCGAAGGCGAAATTGAATTTCGTTCCCTGAGCTTCGCCTACAACGGGACCCAGGTCCTGCACGACATCAACCTGCGAATCTCTTCCGGCAGCAGCCTCGCCATTGTTGGCCCTACCGGTTCCGGCAAGACCACCATGGTTAACCTTATCCCGCGCATCTACGACGCCGCTCCCGGCAGCGTATTGATTGATGGCCGGCCAGTGACCGAGTATCCATTGGAAACTCTGCGCCGCACCATCGGTTTCGTTCCCCAGGAGACTTTCCTGTTCAGCGAGACGCTGCGGGAAAACATCGCCTTCGGAGAGCCCGACGCCACTGAAGCCCAGATTCGCGCCGCGTCAGAAGCCGCCAGCATCGCCGCGGAAATCGAAAGCTTCCCCGAGCAGTATCAAACCCTCGTCGGCGAACGCGGCATCACGCTTTCCGGGGGACAGAAGCAGCGCAGCGCCATCGCCCGCGCCCTCATCCGCAACCCGCGCATTCTGGTGCTGGACGATGCTCTCTCCAGCGTGGATACGCAGACCGAAGACAAAATCCTCAACCACCTGCGCGAAATCATGCGCGGACGCACCACGATTTTCATCTCGCACCGCGTTTCCACCGTGCGCAACGCCAGCCAGATCGCGGTGTTGCACGGCGGGCGTATCGTGGAGCTGGGAACCCACGAGGAACTGCTGGCCCGGGACGGCTATTACACCGATCTCTATAGCAAGCAGTTGCTGGAAGAGGAACTGGCGCAAGTTTGATTTGTTTGCCGATGTTCGACTTGCATTTGAAATTTGACGGCCTGGCTTCCCCCGTTGTCCCCAGAGCCCTCTGTCGTTGGATCAAGATGTGACCCAGATGTGGAAATGAAGCGCATCGAAACTGCCGAATTGCTGGACACTGACTCGGGCACCCCTGCCGAGATCGCCACTTCGCTCGCCGACTTACGCCGCATCAACCGCTGGCTCGGGGGAATGCCGACCTCCGAACTGCTGCTGCAGCGCGCCTTTCACCGGACCCGCTCTCGCTCGCTTTCGCTGCTCGAAGTTGCGGCCGGATCAGGCGACGTGCCCAAGTTGGTGCGCCGCCGGCTCCAGAAGTCAGGTCTATATGTGGACTTCACGCTGCTTGATCGGGCCGCCTCTCACCTGCGCGACGGCGTGCGCGAGAACTCCACTGCCGCCGTCGTCGGCGACGCCCTCGCGCTGCCCTTCCAGGACCAGAGTTTCGATCTAGTCGGCTGCAGCCTATTCGTGCATCACCTGTCTCCACCCCAGGTCGTGCAGTTCGTGGCCGAAGCGCTGCGTGTGTGCCGCGTCGCTGTGCTGATCAACGATCTGGTTCGCCATCCCGTGCACCTGGCGTTGGTGTACGCCGGCATGCCGCTGTATCGCGGGCGCATCACGCGCCACGACGCCCCCGCTTCCGTGCGCCAGTCATATACCCTCGATGAGATGCGGGCCCTGCTGCAACAGAGCTCAGCCGCCGAAGTGGAGATTCACTCCCACTTCCTGTTTCGCATGGGCGCTGTAGCATGGAAGAATCAGGGGTTTTCCAAGAACTGAGAACTGGGAACTGAGACCTGGTTTCGCCCCAGACAAACTCCGGGCAGAATGCTAATGGCCGAAGCCACCACCTACGATCTGATTGTCATCGGCGCTGGCCCTGCCGGAACTTCAGCCGCCATTACCGCTGCCCGCAGCGGCGCCCGCGTCCTGCTGCACGAGGCTGGTCGCTTCCCTCGCCACAAAGTGTGCGGCGAATTCGTTTCTTCGGAATCGCTCGATCTGCTGACTTCCCTTCTGGGCTCACACCATCAAGCGCTTCTCGCCGGCGCGCCCACGATCACAAACGCCCGTTTGTTTCTCGACGGCCGGGTTCTTCGCGCGCCGATAAAACCGCCCGCGGTAAGCATTGCACGCTTTGATCTCGACGCAGCCCTTTTGCAATCGGCAGAGTCCGCTGGCGCCGAGATACGCCTGCAGACAACTGTGCAGGAGATCTCCGCCGTTTCTCCCTTCCGGGTCGTAACGACTGCCGGAGATTTCACCGGGCAAGCCATCATCAACGCCGCCGGCAGGTGGTCAAAGCTAACCCAGCCTCCCGCCCAAAAAAGCGGGGCCAAGTGGCTCGGCGTGAAAGCTCACTTCCTAGAGCCGTCTCCAGCCCCGTCGGTGGATCTGTATTTCTTCGACGGCGGCTACTGCGGCGTCCAACCCGTGAAGCGGGAGAGCGATCCGGCCTCCACCCGAATCAACGCCTGCGCCATGGTCCAGGCGGACAGAGCAAACTCACTAGCCGAGGTTTTTGCTCGGCATCCTGAATTGCAAGAACGAAGCCGCAACTGGCAGCCGCTGAGTCAGCCGGTGAGTACTTCTCCGCTGTTGTTCCGCCAGCCACAGCCTGAACGCAACGGGATTCTTTTCGCCGGAGATGCGGCATGTTTTATAGATCCATTCGTAGGCGACGGCATCTCCCTCGCCCTGCGCAGCGGCACACTCGCCGCCGAATGCCTGCTCCCGTTCTTTCGCCAAACAATTTCCCTGCACGCCGCCGCCCGCAACTACGGCGCATCGTATGCAGAGAACTTTGCCGGCGTTTTCAACGCCTCCTCGCGGATCCGCCAAGTGTTGCTACTCCCACGGCCGATCCGAAAAACCTTGCTGCACATCGTCGAGCGCACGCCCGCCGTAACACGCTATTTAATGAGCAGAACCAGAGCAAGCTGAACTCGGGCGTAAGCCCGAACCTCCGGACCCCACCGGGCTTGATTTCAGGACACGCTTAGGACACAATGCGTGCTCCAACGAGGAACGCCATGCTAAACGGGCTCCCCGCACCGATTCAGCTGGATATCGCGATATTCTTCACCGCCCTCTCTTGGGGGCTCGGCTTCTACCTGGTTGACAAACGCGTGTACATCTTTGCTCCGCTCGCAATCGGTTGTTTTGTGTGCCTGCTCGGCTACAGCGTGGAGGGTCTGGGCGCGCCGATTTGGGCGGTAGTTGCCGCCCCGATCCCCGTAGATCTGCTGCTGCTTTGGTATGTCTTGAGAAAGCCCCGAAAAATGGCTGTGGCTTACGTGTTAATTTGGGCAATCTACATCGTCATCCACGTGCTCCTCAGCCGATTTCTGCGCTACGATTCCTTGCTTCCCGCCTGGAGACTGCATTCGTAACGGCCATCGGAACGCTGGCCGCTACGCCGGATGTGGTTCCTTGCGGGCCACCCCAAATAAATAAGCCACCAGCAGTACAAACAGTGCCCCTGCCATGGAGAATTTCAGCGGCACTGCCAGCGTAGTCGGCGAAACGAACGCTTCAATCAATCCGGCGATGATCAGAATCGGAATGGTCCCCAACAGCAACTTCACCGCCTCCAGGCCGGAGCGAGCCAGCGACTCGCGCCGCGGCAATGTCCCTGGAAACAGCAAGCCATGGGCGATGCGCAGGCCCGCACCACCGGCAATAAGAATCGCCGGCAATTCCAGCACACCATGCGGCGCAACGAAGCTCCAGAGTTGCAGGCTCATTCCTGAAAGCCAGCAAGCCATGCCAATCACTCCGATCAGCAGGCCGTTGAAAATCATCATGTAAATCGTGCCCACGCCGGCAGTGATTCCCAACGCGAATGTCGTAAAGCCAACGCTGATGTTGTTGGTCATGATCGCGCTCGAAGCCAGCGGCTTGATGCCGACAATCGAATGGGTCCACATCTCGCGCCGCTCAATGGTCTGCACCATGCCTGGCCCGAGAATTTTCACCTTGAAGTCGGGGTTCTGATAAGTGACTACCGCACCCACGATTCCCGATACCAAGAAAATCCCCACAGCAAACAGGAAGTAATTCAGGTTCTGCCGGAAAATGCGCGGATAGGTTTCGGTAAAGAACGAAAGTAACGCCCAGGGACTCGCCCTGCGCCCGGCATAGATGGTATTGTGGGCGCGCGCAAGTAGCTGGTTCAGATAGCGCACGAAGTGTACCGAACTGCGGTCTTCGCGGATCGCCGCCAGGTCAGCTGCGGTCTGCCGGTAGAGTAAGCTGAGTTCCTGCAGGTCGTAACGCGAAAGCGACTTGAGGCCCTGCTTGGAAGACACCTCCAGCAGTTCTTCCAGCTTGTTCCAGTGCGGCTTGCGCTTCTCCAGCCAGCGGGTGGAAATCACGGTGGACTCGCTTGATCAGCTGCGGATTGACACTCCTGAGCAAATCGCCCTGGAGTTGCCTCTGGCCGGAATCGGCAGCCGGTTCCTGGCCCTCGCCATTGACACTCTACTGCAATCCGCGCTCTACGCAATAGGAGCAATTGCCTTCGTATTCATCATTCCTTTGGGATCGCTGAGCATTCCCTGGATTCCCGCGACTCTGGGCCCCGCAATCGGCATATTTTTTCTGTTTTGCATTTACTGGGGATACTTCGCCATCTTCGAAGTAATCTGGAAGGGCCAGACGCCAGGCAAGCGATATGCGGGAATTAGGGTGATTAAGGAATCGGGAGGGCCGATTAACGCCTTTGAGGCCATTGGCCGCAACCTGATGCGCGCGGTGGATGGATTACCCGGAATGTACGGCGTGGGCCTGGTCTGCATGATGCTCAACAAGCAGAACCGGCGGCTGGGCGACTTCGTGGCGGGCACGATTGTGGTGCACGAAAAGCTGACACCGGAAGTCAAGCCCACATGGGATACGGCCAAGCAGGACCCGTCCGCTTCACCAGAGATCGCCAAAGCCACGCCCGAAGAATTGGTGCTGATCGAAACTTACCTGCACCGGAGATTTGACCTTGATCCCGCCGTGCGGATTCAGACCGCTCTGCAGATCGCCCAAAGAATGGCGGAAAAAACCGGACTTCGCCCGGAACCCGGCCAGCACGTGGATGAATTTCTGGAGCGCGTGGCCCGCCAGATTCGCGACGGCGGCCGCTTTAGCTAGCGCACTCACCACAGTCACAGAGTCACGGAGAAAACAATTCAGAAACTTAGATCTGTGATAATCCGCGTGAAACCGTGGCAGGAAGTTGTTCTTTTCTCCGTGCCTCTGTGACTCTGTGGTGAATCACGCCTTAGCGTTCAATCCCAAAAGCCGCACTGCATTCTCTTTCAAAATCAGCGGGCGTACTTCATCGCGAATTGCGATCTTTTCAAAATCCGCCAGCCAGCGCTCGGGCGTGAGCATCGGATAGTCCGACCCAAACAACACTTTGTGCTTCAGCAGCGTGTTGGCGTACTGAATCAGGGTAGGCGAAAAATATTTTGGGCTCCATCCCGAGAGGTCAATATGAACCTGCGGTTTATGCAGGCAGATCGAGATCGCCTCATCCTGCCACGGGAACGAAGGATGGGCCATGATGATCGGCATATCAGGAAAATCCACCGCGACATCATCAATCGGTAGCGGGTTGCCGTATTTCTGCCGCACGCCCCCGCCGCCCGGCATGCCGCTGCCAATCCCGCTGTGCCCAGTGTGAAAAATCACTGGCAGGCGCGCTTCCGCAAAAACCTCATAAAGCGGGTAAGCGAGGCGGTCATTGGGAAAGAATTCCTGCAGCGGCGGATGCAACTTCAGCCCGTGAATTTTGCCCGATCCCACCAACCGCCGCGCCTCGTCCACTGCTTCGTGGGCCCGATGCGGGTTGATACTGCAGAAGGCGATCGCGATATCAGAATTCGCCGCGGCAAACTCCACCACGCTCTCATTCGAAACCCGTGGCCGCCCCGTCAGAGGCTCATCCACCGGGAAAATCACGCAAGCGATCTTGTGCGCTCGGTAGTATTCGATCAGTGAGTTGCGGTCGTGCGCCGCGCTGCTCTCGCCGAAATATTTTCTGGCCGCCCGCTCGGCTTCAGTGTTTTCTCCACCGTGCTCGATGTGCACGTGAACATCTAGAGCAACGATGGACTCAACGTTGATGGATTTCAGCTTATTCACCCGTCAATCAAGGAACTATTGTCATTCCGAGCGAAGCGAAGCGCCTATGCAATCGCCAACGCGAGCCGGAATGTAAAGGTCCTTCGCCCCGCTCAGGATTAGAATCCATCCCACCAGATGGAAGCGCTCTCAAAGCGAGTTCCGCCCGCTCACTTCCCTCTCTCCAAAAGATTCTCCGCGTGCAATGTCTGCAGCGCCTGCACCCGCACTTCGCCGCGCTGCAAAGCCGCGATCCCCTCCGCGGCCGCCTTGGCAGCCGAAAGCGTCGTGATCGTGGGAATGTGCGCCGTGATCGCGGCCCGGCGGATCGCCTTTTCGTCGAAAAACGGGTCCTGTCCGTGTGGCGTATTCACGATCAGCTGAATGCGCTCGCCTTTGATGAGATCCACCACGTTGGGCCGGCCTTCCTTCACCTTGTACACGCGTTCCACGCTCATGCCCGCCTCTTCGATTACGTCGGCGGTTCCGGCGGTCGCGACGAGCTTGAATCCCATGTCCACGAACTTGCGCGCCACGTCGGCGAGTTGCAGCTTGTCGTGGTCAGTCACGCTGATAAATACCGTCCCCTGCGTCGGCAGCCTCTGTCCCGCTGCCCTCTGTGCCTTGGCGAAGGCCTCGCCGAAATTATCGGCTACGCCCATCACTTCCCCGGTTGACTTCATCTCCGGCCCCAGCACGGTATCTACGCCGGGAAATTTATTCCACGGAAAAACCGGCGATTTCACGTAGTAGCAGGAACCGGTGTTGAGGTCCGCCCGCTTCGCGATGAACTCCGGCAGAAATTCCCGCAGCTTGCGGCCGGTCATAAGCCGCGCCGCGATCTTCGCCATGGGGACCCCGGTCGCCTTCGATACATAAGGCACAGTGCGCGAGGCGCGCGGGTTCACTTCCAGAACATAAACTTTCTTGCCGTCGGACCCCGAACCATTGCCGCGCGGAATGGCAAACTGAATATTCATCAGTCCCACCACATTCAGCGCCTTCGCCAGCTTGAACGTGTATTCGCGCATGCGGGCCAGTGTCGGCGCGGGAATATCCACCGCCGGCAACACGCACGAAGAATCGCCCGAGTGAATTCCGGCTTCTTCGATGTGCTGCATGATCCCGCCGATCACCACATCTTCGCCATCGGAAAGCGCGTCCACATCCACTTCCACCGCATCTTCCAGGAAATGATCAATCAGCACTGGCCGGTCCTGCGAATATTCCACCGCCTCTTTCATGTAGCGGATGACATTTTCTTCGTCGTAGGCAATCACCATCGCCCGCCCGCCCAGCACGTATGAAGGCCGCACCAGCACCGGATATCCCACGCGCTGCGCCGCCGCGACTGCCTCTTCAATCGAGGCTGCCATCGCCCCCGGCGCCTGCGGAATTTTCAGTTCCTCCAGCAGCTTGTTGAAGCGCTTGCGGTCCTCAGCCAGATCAATGGACTCCGGCGAAGTGCCGATAATCTTCACTCCCGCAGCCTTCAGCGGCAGCGCCAGGTTCAGCGGCGTCTGTCCGCCGAACTGCACGATCACGCCGACTTCCGCGCCGCCGCTCGCCTCATGTTCGTAAATCGCCAGCACATCTTCCAGCGTCAAAGGCTCGAAGTACAACCGGTCGCTAGTGTCGTAATCGGTAGAAACCGTCTCCGGATTGCAGTTGATCATGACGGTCTCGTAACCATCGTCGCGCAGCGCAAAAGAGGCGTGGCAGCAGCAGTAATCGAACTCAATTCCCTGCCCGATGCGGTTCGGCCCGCTCCCCAGAATGATGACTTTCTTCTTCGCGGTAGGCGCCGCTTCATCCTCGTCTTCGTACGTCGAGTAGAGGTAGGGCGTATAGCTCTCGAACTCCGCGGCGCATGTATCCACACGCTTGTACACCGGCTTCAGGCCGTGCTTCTTTCGTAGGTGCCGAACCTTATCGAGCGAACCACGACCCTCCAGCCGCCACGTCCCTGCCAGCCGCCCGTCGGAGAAACCCATGCGCTTGGCCTCCCGCAACACTTCCGTGGGCAGCGATTCCATGGGATGCTTCTCCAACTCCAACTGCATGTCGTTAATCTCTTTGAGCTGGTAGAGAAACCAGGGATCAATCGCCGTCATTTTCGCAATCTGCTTCACTGTGTGGCCCTGGCGCAACGCATAACGTACGTACGAAAGCCGCTCGGGATGCGGCGTTACCAGGCGCTGCGTCAGGATCTTTGGTTCAATTTTTTCCCCGCCGATACGCTTGCCGGTATCGAGCGCGCGCACTCCCTTCATCAGCGCTTCCTTGAAGGTGCGGCCGATGGCCATCACCTCTCCCACCGACTTCATCTGTGGCCCCAGGTCTTCGTCGGCGCCGGGAAATTTCTCGAACTGCCATTTGGGGATCTTCACCACCACATAATCAAGCGTCGGCTCAAAACACGAGGGCGTCTTGCGGGTAATGTCATTGGGAATCTCGTCCAGCGAATAGCCCACAGCTAATTTTGCCGCGATCTTGGCAATGGGAAACCCAGTGGCCTTCGAGGCCAGCGCCGAAGAGCGCGAGACCCGCGGGTTCATCTCGATCACCACCATGCGGCCCGTAGTTGCGTTCACCGCAAACTGAATGTTCGAGCCGCCGGTTTCAACGCCAATTTCGCGGATCACCGCGATGGCCGCGTCCCGCATCTCCTGGTATTCGCGGTCGGTCAAAGTCTGCGCCGGGGCTACGGTGATCGAGTCGCCGGTGTGCACGCCCATCGGATCGAAATTCTCAATCGAGCAGATGATGATGACGTTGTCCTTCAGGTCACGCATCACCTCCAACTCATATTCCTTCCAGCCGAGCACCGATTCTTCAATCAACGCCTCGTGCACCGGCGAAAAATCCAGCCCGCGCGCCAGCACGTCGAGCAACTCTTCGCGGTTGTAAGCAATGCCGCCGCCCGAGCCTCCCAGCGTGAAACTCGGCCGCACGATCACCGGGAAGCCGATCTTACCGGCGAACTCCAGGCCGTCTTTGTGGTTGTTCACCAGCTGCGACTTCGGCACGTCGAGGCCGATCTTCTGCATCGCGTCCTTGAAAAACAGCCGGTCTTCCGCCTTCTTGATGGCCTCGACATTCGCGCCAATCAGCTTGACGTTGTATTTCTCCATCACTCCGCCGTCGGAAAGTTCGATGGCGAGGTTGAGCGCCGTCTGCCCGCCCACAGTAGGCAGAATGGCGAACCCAGCCCCAGGCGACATTTCGCGCTCCACGCGAATAATTTCTTCCAGATAATCGCGCGTCAGCGGCTCGATGTAGGTGCGGTCCGCGACCTCGGGATCGGTCATGATCGTCGCCGGGTTCGAGTTCGCCAGCACCACCTCAAAGCCCTCAGACTTCAGCGCCTTGCAGGCCTGCGTCCCCGAGTAGTCGAACTCCGCCGACTGCCCAATAATGATGGGCCCCGAGCCGATAATCAGAATTTTGGAGATGTCAGTGCGTTTAGGCAACTTGCTCTCCAGCAATGGACTTGAATTTCTTAATGAGTTCAGTTTTCTGATCAGCCGATAGGTTCAGAGGTTTCACGGCCTTTTCTATTTGTTTATCAGTGGAATCCTTACCCATATTCAAAATCTTGCACCCTTGAGCTTTGAGTTCGCTCACCACAAGAGCTTCAAGAAATTTCCGCACATGCGGATCACTCAGTGAGGTGTGGCTCACTTTCAAGCTGTTGATTTGAAAATCATCAAATTCCAGCACCTGGTATTCGAGCCTAAGCTCTCGCCCCAAAGCTCCGTCTAAATATGCCTTCATGCGGAGATTGGTTTGCTGAGTTTTCCCGGGACGGAGGTATTGGTAAAGGCGGCCGTGAACATTCTCCGTTTCTCCAACGTAAGCTTCAATAAGCCTTCCTTGAGAATCGAAAATAGCCCATCGATAAATCCCGGGCCTCTCATACTGCTTCCTAGAGTAAGAAGTCAACGACGACGGAAATCTATAACTTTCACCTGGTGAACATTCCACAGGTTTCCACCGCCACTCCACAATGAAGGTCTGCAACTTTCTCCTCCCGACCTTACCGTTTCTTCTCTGATCTTCTCTCGCGATCTGTCATCCCGACCGAACCAGTTGAGCGGCGAAGCCGATCACTGGTGAGTAGAGGACCTGCTTTTCGGTCCCGATCCCTTGCTCTGTACTTCTCACTGAAGTTCTAGCGCTCCCCAACAGCAGGTCCCTCCACTCCGCGGAATGGTTCGCTTCGCGAACCGCTCTGCTCCGCTCGGGATGACAGAGTTAAGAAGCTTTCAACATTAACCCGCCGGCGGAGAAACTAATTTCTCAATCGGCTGTCCCCACCCGGCCGACAAATCCTCCCAAGTCGGATTCACGCGTTCAATCAGCCGAAGCTTTTTCGTGCGGTTCCAGCGCTTAAGTTGCTTTTCCCGTGCGATAGCATTTTCCACCCGATCAAACGATTCGAAGTACAGCAGCCGGTGGCAGCGATACTGCTTGGAGAACCCATCAATCAAATCGTGCTGATGCTCCCATATCCGGCGCTCCAGGTTGTTGGTCATTCCGATATACAGCACCCGCGACTTACTTGCCATGATGTACACGCGGTAGTTGTGCTCCCTCATAACAGCAGGTCCCTCCACTCCGCAGATTGATTCGCTTTGCGATCAATCTGCTTCGGTCGGGATGACAGAGTTTTGCAGATAGCTCGGAACTCAGCCCTTCCATTCCTCCATCATCGTCACAAAATCCTTAAACAGATAATGGGAATCATGCGGCCCCGGCGAAGCCTCCGGATGATACTGCACGCTAAACAACGGCAAATTCCGATGCCGCAACCCCTCCAAAGTCGAATCGTTCAAGTCCATGTGGGTCAACTCCACCTCGCTCATGGGCAGAGAATCCGGGTCCACTGCGAAATTATGGTTGTGCGCCGTGATCTCCACCTTGCCGGTCTTCAACTGCTGCACCGGGTGGTTTCCGCCATGGTGTCCAAACTTCAATTTGTAAGTCTTGCCGCCCAGCGCGATTCCCGTAAGCTGGTGCCCCAGGCAAATTCCAAAAATCGGCGTGCGCCCCATCAGGCGGCGAATGTTGTCAACTGCGTACGTACACGGCTCGGGATCGCCGGGCCCGTTGGACAAAAACACCCCATCCGGCTTCAGCGCCATCACATCTTCCGACGGCGTCCGCGCCGGCACCACCGTCACCTTGCAGCCCTCGCCGCGCAGCTTACGTAGAATGTTCTGCTTGATCCCGTAGTCATACGCCACCACATGAAAGCGCGGCGGGGCGTCTTTCACGCCCACCACTTCCACCGGCTCATGCGAGCGCTCGCCCACTTCCCAGACATAAGGCCGGTTAGTGCTCACCACCTTGGCAAGATCCGTTCCGTCCATCTTGGGGATGGAGCGCGCCTTACTCACCAACTTCTCGGCGCTGCTCTCGATGGTCGAAACCACGCCGCGCATCACGCCCTGGTCGCGCAGGTGGCGCACCAGCGCCCGTGTGTCAATCTCCGCCAGCACCGGCACTTTGAATTGCTCCAGATATTCTTCGGCCACCTGCTGCGAGCGCCAGTTGGAGCTGACTTTCGAGAACTCGCGCACGATCAGGCCCTCAATGTAAGGCCGCGTGGCTTCATTGTCTTCAGAGTTGGTGCCGTAATTGCCGATTTGCGGGTTGGTGAGAACTACGATCTGGCCACAGTAAGAAGGGTCGGTGAAAATTTCCTGATATCCGGTGATGGAAGTATTAAAAACGACTTCGCCGTAGCATTCACCTTTTGCACCGTAGCCTTTGCCTCGGAAGACTTTGCCGTCTTCCAGCGCAAGGATAGCTTGCATTCCTGCTCCAGGGAGTGGATTTTAGAGATTTTATCAGGGAAGTTTCGCGCGCGAAACAACAGAATCGGTGGAAAACCAAATCATTTGTGCGTCAGCGCCTATCGCACAATTCTCCAGATCACCGCCCCAATCGCTAAATCAATTCCAATCGCATAGCCCATCAGCCGCGTCTTTCCCGCCTGTCGCTGCTCCCGCATAACGCCTTCCCTTCCAGCCCCACAGACCAAAATTCTATCGGCCGGACGAGCCCAACCGAAGCCTGAACTCCTCCGCCTAAAACAAAAATGGCACAAAGCGCGTGGTGCGCCGCATGTATTGCTCGTAACTGTCTCCCAACCGCTCGCGCAGCGCCCGTTCCTCCACTCGCACCCGGTACGCGTAGCCTAATGGTGCGGAAATGCCCATCGCCAGCGCGCTCACCCAGTTCGTCAAGGCCAGTCCTGTGCCTACGTACATCATTATCCCGCCGGTGTAGGAAGGATGCCGCACCCAGTGGTAGATTCCGTCTTCGATCACCCTTTGGCCCTCCACTACTTTCACATCTCCGGTGAAGTATTTCCCCAATACCCGGAAGCAGTGATGCCGCAGCCGCGATCCCAGCAGCATCAGCGCGAGGCCAGCCGCAAACCACATTTTCTGCCCGTTCTGCAGAATGAATCGCGGCGAGTTTGCGACAGAAAAGGCAATGGCAAAGCCAACCCATCCGGAAACCACAATCAGTCCCATCGAAGCGTCTGTGGGTGAGCCGCCCTTCGGGCGGGAGCGCGCAATCACGCCCAATTCCGGCGCATAGACGGCGATAGTTACTGCCCAGAAAACCCAAGCGTAGGGAGGGACGAAAGCTAGAGATTTGATCTGCGCCGTCACCGGTCGGAAATTTTACTACGCCGCCGCTCGCCGCGATTCATTACTTCACCCGGCCCATTTTGTCCATTGGCCAATAGCCGAACACGGCTTTGCCGTAGATAAAGTGCGCATCTACCGCGCCAAAATCACGGCTGTCGTTCGACATGTTGCGGTGGTCTCCCAACACAAAGTACGACTCTGGCGGCACCACAATGTCCCCCATAGACCGCTGGTCGGCATAAGCTTCCGACACGTAATCTTCGTGCAGCGGCCGGCCGTCCACGTATACCTGCCCCGCAACAATCCGCACGTGGTCGCCGGCGACCCCGATCACCCGCTTGATGAAGCTCTTGGAAGGATCGCGCGGATAGCGAAAAACCACGATATCGCCCCGCTCGATCGGTTCCAGCTTGTACACGAATTTATTGACGAAGATGCGTTCCTGGTCGTCGAGTGAAGGCATCATGCTGGTACCCTCGACTTTTACCGGCTGGTAGAGAAAGACAATGATGAATGACGAAATCGCCAGCGAGATAACCAGGTCCCGCAGCCAAATCGCCAGCACCGGGAACGCCCAGCGGCCACTGGCATTCGGCTTGGCGACCTCGGGCGGATGCACGCTCTCGGCGGCCACCGGGTTCACTTCTTCTGCCATCGTCTCTCCAATTCTACCGTAGCCTCACGAATCCAGGCGCGGGGCATCCCCGCGCGGCGTCCAACTTCCGAGACCGCAGCCCACAATTCGCTGCCACCCTGCCCGGGCCCCACGCCTAATTGCTCGCTTCGGTTACAATAGAACCCGAAAGAAGAGAGTTTCAACCATGCTAAGACGCGGATTCGCCCTGTTCTGTTTGGCTCTCTTGGTCTTTGCCGTTTCCTCGCCCTGGGCCTCATCGCAGAACAATGAGGAAGGCCCCATCCCTGCGTATAACGCCGGGCCGCCTCCCAAGGGCGCGAAGCTGCCGCCTATCCTGGGGCCCGATCAGCTTTGGGGTGCAAATTCTCAAAACGCCTATCAAACCCACGCCTACGAACTGGCGGCAAAAATTCCGGTCGTGCTGCATCAGCAGCCTTGCTATTGCTACTGCGACCGCATGGGTCATAACAGCTTGCATAGTTGTTTCGAAGGCACCCATGGTGCCCAATGCGCCACCTGTTTGAAAGAGCTCTACTACTCATACGTGATGCACAAGCGCGGTAAAACGGCGGCCCAGATTCGCCGGGGAATAATCCGTGGAGAATGGAAGCAGGTAGACTTGGCGACTGCGGCGTCCATTAATTAAGGGCTGCGCGGAGACCTTCCCGGTGGCTTTGCAGTAACGGACTTGGAATCATAAAGATCGGAATGTCCGCCAAGCGACCCCAGTACCGGGTCGCCCAGTTGACGTTTTCCTGAAAGCGCGTATAACCTTGCTCACGCCGCGCTTTCAGGAGTTTTCCACAGAGCAGCTTCGTTGCGACTTAGGTGACAATTTGCAGGAACTCGCTCCTATGTCGAGGATAGTGCGTGTAACAATTTAGAGACAACAGCCTAAGGCATACAAAACAGAGGTACTTACGAAGAATCGAGGACGTGTTTTACAAATGGCCCAGAAGACTACACCCAAGAAGCCACTGGCCGAAGACCCGCGTTTTTCACAGGCTGTGCAAAGCTATGAGGCTGGCCTTCGCGCCATGCAGGAGCACAAGTTCGATAAGGCGCGAGGCCTGCTGCAAAAGGTCCTCGCCGGCCCCAGCAAGGAGCTCGCGGACCGCGCCTCAGTCCACTTGAGCACCTGCAACCAGCACGCGGAGCGCGCCGCCGTCCAGTTCAAAAGCTCAGAGGAGCACTTCGACTACGTCGTCTCGTTGATGAACCTGGGGGACTACGTCGGCGCTCGCGAGCATCTGGAGAAACTTGCCAAACAGGCGCCCGAAACAGATTACGTTTCCTATGGCCTGGCGGCCCTCGATTGCCTCACCGGCCATATCGAAGATTCCCTGCGGCACCTGGACCAGGCCATCCGCCTGAATCCATCTCTCCGATTCCAGGCGCGCAATGATTCGGACTTCCACAACCTGGCAGAGGACCCTCGTTTCACTGAACTTTTGTATCCTGATCCCGGTGCTGAACTGCCACCGGCGTCCCAGTCTGACGAGGAGTTGTAGGCGGCGGCATGACAGACTCCGAACGCGGCTTGGCCTTGCGGTCGCGGGAAAAAACTGGGGCGCGGCGCGGCTTGCGGGTCGTCGCCATCGGCGGGGGCACCGGCCTTTCCTCCGTGCTCAAAGGCCTGAAGCGTTACTCTCCGCATCCCAGCACCGCTTTCGACTCGAACTCCCACTCACCCGAGCCCGTGGTTCAGGAACTCTGCGCCGTAGTCACGGTCAGCGATGATGGCGGCTCCAGCGGCCGCCTGCGCCGCGAACTCAATATGCTGCCTCCCGGAGACATTCGCAACTGCATCGTTGCCCTCTCTGAAGATGAAGCCCTGCTCTCCCGCCTTTTCCAGCACCGCTTTCTTAAAGGCTCGGGTCTGGAAGGCCACAGCTTCGGCAATCTTTTTCTCGCCGCACTGACCTCCATTACCAGCGATTTCAGCGAGGCTGTGCGGCTCTCCTCGGAAATTCTGCTCACCCGTGGGCACATCTATCCCTCCACCACTTCCAACATCGAACTGGAAGCGGAATTTGAAGATGGAACCCGGGTACGAGGTGAGACCCGTATCAGCGCCAGCAAGGGCAGGATCAAGGAGTTGTTTCTGGTTCCCCCCGATCCGGAGCCGCTACCGCAAACGCTGGAAGCCTTGGCCCGCGCCGATCTCATCACCATCGGCCCGGGATCGCTCTTCACCAGCCTCATCCCCAACCTGCTGGTGCGCGGCATCTCGCAGGCCATCGTCAATTCCGCTGCGGTGAAGGTTTATGTCTGCAATCTCATGACCCAAGCCAATGAGAGCCTGGGCCTCACCGCCGCTGAACACATCCGTGCTCTGAATTCTCACGCTGATGCGCAACTCTTCGATTTCGCTCTCATCAACCGCACTCCGGTGCCGCCGGCGATGAAAGCCAAATACGCCTTGGAGGGCGCTACCCAGATCGTCAACGACCTCGATGCCATCGAAGCCCTGGGCGTGTGCCCGGTGTTGGGCAACTACCTCGATGACGCTCCCATCGCCCGCCACAACACCGACCGCATCGCCCGCGACTTGATCGAGCTGGTGACGCAATCCGGCGCCAGCAGCCGAACCAACTGAGGCACGTTACCCTCGTCACCCGCGCGGCGCGCCGCCATCCGTCAGCGGTATATTCTCTTGTCATGCCGAAACCAACGGCCCATAACTCACCCTCGAACCCCAGCACAGCCATCGCAATAATGGCTGCGGGAAAAGGCACGCGCCTCAAATCCAAGCTCCCGAAAGTGCTGCATGAAGTCGGCGGCAAACCGCTGCTCGCTCATGTGGTCGCAGCCGCGGCCCAGGTGGTGCCCGCACAGGACATTTTCGCCATTATCGGGCATGAGGCTGAGCTGGTGCGCAAGTCCCTCAGCCACACCGGCGTGAATTTCGTTTTGCAGCAGGAGCAGCGCGGCACCGGCCACGCCCTCATGGTTGCGGCCGAGGCTCTTGCGCCTTACGGCCAGGTAATCGTGCTCTCCGGCGACGCGCCGCTGATCACGCCGCAGACCATCCAGAAGCTGAAAGATTTCCACGCCTCCAAGCACGCTGTTATGACGCTGCTCACCGCGCGTCTGGAAAATCCCACCGGCTACGGCCGCGTGGTCCGCAAGAGCCCTGCCAGCGCCGATGTGAAAGCGATCGTTGAGCAAAAGAAACTTTCGCGCTCGCAGGAAAAGATTTCAGAAATTAATGCCGGATTCTATGCCTTCGACGTAAACAAGCTTTACAGCTACATCTCAAAAATCAGCACCGATAATCCCCATGGCGAGTTCTATCTGACTGACATGGCCGAAATTTTCGTGAAGGCAAAGCAGAAAGTAGTCGCCGTGGTCGCCGATGCCGCATACGAAGTGCTGGGCGGTAACACTCGCGCCGATATGTCGGAAATTGACCAGCAGATGCGCGCCGCCAAGTGCCGCCAGCTGATGGCAGAAGGGGTCACGATCTTCTATCCGCAAACTTGCGTCATTGATAGCGGCGTCGAAATTGGCGCCGACACGGTCATCGAACCCTTCGTGCAGATTCTCGGCAATTCGAGCATCGGCGCCAACTGCCGCATTCGCTCGTATAGCGTGATCCACAACAGCCAGCTCGGCGACGGGGTGCTCGTGCGCCCGGGCTGCATGTTGGACGATGCCCACGTCCAGGCGGGCGCGTTGCTCGGCCCCTACTCGAACCTACGTCCGGGAAGCGAAATCGGCGAAGGCGCGCATGTAGGCAATTTCGTGGAAACCAAGAAAACCCGCCTCGGCAAAGGCTCCAAAGCCAACCACCTCACTTATCTGGGTGACGCCGAAATCGGCGACGGCGTCAACATCGGCGCGGGCACCATCACCTGCAACTACGACGGCGTGCATAAGCACAAAACCATCATTGAAGATGGCGTTTTCGTTGGCAGCGACTCCACGCTCGTCGCGCCGGTGAGATTGGGCAAAGGTTCTTACGTCGGTGCGGCCTCATGCGTCACCGACGACGTTCCCGCCGATTCGCTGGCCATTGCTCGCGGCAAGCAGGTGAACAAAGAAGGCTGGGTGAAGCAGCGCCGCGAAGCCAAGCAGGCCAACGCCGCCTCCGACCGCAAGTAAGACCTCGGCGGCTTCGGAAAAAACCCCACAGGGGGCCCAGAGCGATGGCAGAGGGCTTTCACTTCTCGGTAGTCGAGGCCGACATCCTAGTGGCGATCGACCATGTGGGTTGGTACGCTTACTTGTGGTTTCCGGTAGTCGAGCGGGAGATCTTAAACCTCGGCACAAGAGCATCGGATGAAGAAGTTCACGCAGCCTTCGTCAGCCTGATTCGAAAAGGAGCACTCCTGGTCAGTCAGGGTAAATCGGGTGACGTTCCCGACTGGAAGCTCGCGCTTGGGGCTTTAGAAACTGCCCGAGACACCTTAAGCCTCGGCTCGGACCTAAGGGAACAACACGACACCTGAATAGTGGCAGCTCTTGTGACTATTGTGGCCGATCGCCTCAGCGTCCTCTGTGGTTAAATCTTGTGCAGCATGAAGCTGCTCATGGTAGTGCACCACCGCCTCGGCCTCTGGAACACCCCTGCCTGGTTCCCCGAAAAACTGATGCGCGACTTCCCCCAGCTTGAAGTCGTCAGCCTCCGCAGCTACGACCACGCCGAAGAACACCTCCGCGACGCCGAGATCGTCGTGAGCTGGTCCATCCGCCCCGAGCAATTCAAGGTCGCCACCAAACTCCGCTGGGTGCATTCTCCGGCCGCCGCCGTGCACCTCTTCATGTTCCCGGAGTTCATCGAGAGCGACGTTCTACTCACCAACGCCCGCGAAGTGCACGGTCCTGTGGTCGCGGAACAAGTGATTGCTATGATTCTCGCCCTCGCCAAGCTGCTACCGCAGGCGGTGCGCTTCCAACAAAAGCACCAATGGGGGCAGGATGCCGCATGGCAAGTGCAACCGCACATTCGTGAAATTTCCGGCGCCACCGTGGGACTCATCGGCTTGGGCACCATTGGCCGTGAAGTGGCAAAGCGAGCCCCCGCGCTGGGAATGCACGTGATCGGTGCACGCAATAATCCTGGGAAAGAAACTCCCGACGGCGTGCGCCAGGTATTTCCCATGTCCCAATTGGACGAACTTCTCGCCCATTCTGACTACGTAGTTCTTAGCGTCCCGGTAACTCCCCAAACCCGCGGCCTGATGAACGGGCCACGCCTCGCCCGCATGAAGCCGGACGCATGTCTGCTCAATGTAGGCCGCGGCCCGCTGATAGATGAAGTCGCGCTGGCCGACGCCCTGCGAAATCACACTATCGGGGGCGCTGCTCTCGATGTATTCAACCAAGAACCGCTGCCTTCCGATTCCCCGCTCTGGGACCTGGAGAATCTTCTCATCACCCCGCACACCGCCGGCATGACAGAGAAATTGTGGGAGAGGCACTACGCTCTGCTAACCGACAATTTGCGCCGCTATCTGAGCCACCAGCCGCTGCTCGGCATGGTAAATAAGCAGGAGGGCTACTAACCGCCGTGCGGGCTTCTCGTAACTATTGTTCAAGACTCCTCAACTCTTTTGCAGATCTGGCCACATTTGCGATCTGTCATCCTGAACGAAGTGAGGGACCTATGCATCAGGCCACCGAAGACAGACTGCATAGGTGCCTCGCTTCGCTCAGCGTGACAATTCCTTCAGGCCACCGAATCTTGAGAGAAAACCATGAACCTTTCCATGCGATTCGTCCTCAGCGCGATCCTGCTACTGACCATCCTCGCCCATGCGGAATTGCGCAAACCCGACTCGGCCGAGCAGGAAGTCCTCAACAAATACTCCACCGCTATCAACAAGGTGCTCGACCAATTTCAAAGCGACAACTGGAACGAAAGTGTGGACTACGCAATTGACGACGACGTTATGGTCAACCCCGATTCCGGCCGGCCGCTCGAGGTCAACGAAATGTTCCAGCGCAGCTACGA
>Ga0335078_10002224_pt1 | contig 29396 bp, 28 predicted proteins | sample Lox_Sample_32_FD_206711 | JGI IMG/M metagenome (GOLD analysis project Ga0335078, IMG submission 206711) | Soil microbial communities from Loxahatchee National Wildlife Refuge, Florida, United States - Lox_Sample_3.2 | ecosystem: Environmental > Terrestrial > Soil > Wetlands | place: USA...
CCGCCGCGACGATCACCGACGTGTGCGAGAGTTTCACGGGATGTCCCGCGCCGGCATACGGTGGCGGCAGCGAGTACTGCGCGGCGGCGCCGCCCGCCGTCGGAGCGCCGCACCGGCCACAGAAGACGTTCCCCGGCAGGAGTGCCGCGCCGCAGTGCCCGCAGAAGGCCCCGGCCATCACGCGACCCGCGCGTGCTTCGGAGCAGCGAGGCGCGCCGCTCCACAGTTCGGGCAGAACGCCATCGCCGGCACCAGACGGTGGCATTCGCCACACGGTGCGAGCGGTCCGATCCTGTGCTCGCCCGCCTCCTCGAGCAGCGCCGCGTGGAGCACGATGCGAACCACGACGAGGAGCAGGGCAGCGCCCGCCGTCCAGACGATGAGCAGCGACAGCGGATCAGGGATGAAATAGCCGGCGACGCCGAGCAGGACCTGCGTCGCGAGACCGCCGGCGACGCCGATCGGGGTCACCCATGAGGCGCGGCCGAGGTGACCCGGTGCGCGCCGCCACAGTGCCGCGGCGATGACCCCGGTCGTGCCCGCGTTCACCACCGACGCGACGACACCGCTTCGCAGGATGCGCAGGACATCGTCCGCGGCGACGCCGTGCACGAGCGGCGCGGTGAAGAACGGCCATGAGCCGGCGATGACCTCGACCACGGTGAATCCGAGCGCCGACGCCGCCGCGAACGTCAGCCCATCGAGGGTCTCGTCGAATTTCGTGCGCGTCAGGAGCACCAGCGGTCCGGCGAGCATCAGTGCTTGAGCGATCAGTGGCAGCGCGATGCCGGTGACGATGGGGCCCTGCGTCGTCCCGGTCAGCTGTGACGTCGTCAGGTGATTCGCTATGAAGAGGTACCCGTATCCGAGCACGCCGCCGGCGATCACGGTCAGCAGGAGCACGCGGATCGGCTCGTCCTCGTACACCTCGGATTCGTAGAGATACAGCAGATAGAGCACCGGCAGCAGGAGCACGGACACCAGCGTCGCGGGAGCGACGAGACGCAGCGCCGCAAGGAGGAGCACCACCCCGACACCGGCGACGAGCACCTCGCGGAAGACGTGCACCTGCCGGTGGGGAAGATGCGGAAACAGCGTCGTGATCACCGCGGACCGCGTCACCGGCTCATGCGGTGCGGCAGCGTACGCGGAGCGACGCCCGTGCTCATCACTCGTCTCGAGATGCCTGCCGCAGTTGCCGCAGAACACCCCGGGCGGCACCCGCGCGCCACAGTGCCTGCAGGTGACGATCGCGTCGGCGGAGTCCCGCGCGCTGCCGCTGGGTGCGTCGCTCATGCGCCCGACCCATGCGTGCGCTCGAACCACTCGAAATCATCGGTGAGCGCGCCGACGTCCGGAGTGCCGAGCCCGGTGGCCATGTCCCAACCCGGCCCCGCGGGGAAGTGCAGGTTGGAACCGAGCGTGATGTCATGGAAGGCCGGCGCCGGCAGGCCGGAGGGCGACTGGGCGAAGAGGTACAGCGCGGGATTGGCGAAGCCGATCAGCGGCAGCGATTTGTGGGAGAGGTCCTCATCGATGAGCGCGGTGACCGCTGCCCAGAACGGCGCCGCCGCCGAGGTACCACCGACCGGCCCCTCCTGCACCTGCGCCGGGTTGCTCTGCCCTGGGCCGTCGATGTCCCAGCCGGAGAGGATGTCGGCGTTTGCCGCCACGTCGGGCAGACCGCGGCCGGTCATCGATGCGGGAATGCCGGGCGCCTGCTGCCACGCGGGCCGCGGGATCGTCGTGCTGACCCCTCCGCCACTTCCCCACTGTTCCACGGGCTCGCCCCAGGCCGACTCCTGGAAGTACCCGCCGTTCTGCGCGAGGTACGCGGTGGTGCCGCCGACCGCGGTGACCGCGGCGCTGGACGCGTCCGGCATGACCGAGATCTCGGTGTTCGCATTCGGGTCCTGATCGGGATAATCGTTGAGGCACGAGTACGCCCCCCGGTCACCGGACGCCCAGAAGATGCTCATGCCCTGGGCGGCCGCTGCCGTGTCGACCTGGTTCTCGGCAGCGCCATCCGCGGTGGCGCCACGCTCCTGCTCGCAGTCGTGCTCGCTGATGCTGCTCGAGAGAATCGCCGTCGGAAACTGTGAGGAGATCGCTGTGATCACCGCGGGGATAGCGGAGCTGTCCCCGAACTCGTAGACGACCTCGGTCGCTCCCGGCGCGAGACCGTGGACGATCTCGAGATCCAGCGCGGCTTCCCCAGCGACATCGGCGTATCCCTTGTCACCGCTCACGAGCGGCGCGCCCCAGGCCGCCGCGTCCTGGTGCACCTCCACGTTGAAAGGAATCGACGGCGTGAACTTCCGCGCGTACGCCTGGAGCACGCTCGTCGGTGGGACGCCCCATTCGATGAACACCACGGTCTGTCCGGAACCGTCCAGCCCGGCGCTGTGCAGCGGCGTGATGTCGTAGAAGGACGTCATGTCGCCCGGCGTGACACCGTCCACGTCCGCGGCCGGCACCGCCGTGGTGAGGTCGCGCTGATAGTTGTCGAGCCCGGTGACGCCGATCACCGTTCCTGACAATGTTGACGGGATTTGCGGGGTGCCGAGCGCCGAGTAGAAGCGCGTGCCGTCGCTGTCGAGGTACCGGTGGATGGTCACACCGAGCAACCGCTCGACGTCGATGGCCGGTCCGCTCCCGGTCATGAGGACGTCGCCCGGACTCCACCGTGCCACCAGCCCGGCGGCCTCGAGCGTGCGCGCCGCCGCCTCGGCACGGCCTGGGTCCGGGCCGAAGCGTTCTGCGAACTCCGCTGCGGTCACGTGTGAGCCGGATGCGAGCAGCGCATCGAGCGCGCCGGGATCGCGGGACGCAAGGGTGAGGTCGAAGCTGATCGACTGTGCGGGCGGCACCGGGCCGAGATCGCGCCCGTCGCGAATCGCGACCTCGATCGGAACACGACCGCCGGCGGGAAGGCCGGCTCCGGGGCGGAACGGCTGCGTGACGTGCGACGTGCAGGCCGCGAGACCCAGCAGGCACGCCAGGCTCGCCACGAGCAGGCGCTTCACGAGACGCGAATCTTACGGTCCGGATCGGTACCGCCACACCGCCGGGAACGCGAGCGCGGCAGCGCCCAGCCCGACGAGGCAGAGCGCGCCGCCGGTGACGATCGCGACCTCGGCGCCGAACGCGTTCGCAACCGCGCCGGCCTCCACATCCCCGAGATACGGCCCTCCGGTCACCACCATGAAGTACAGCGACGTGAGGCGTCCACGCAGCTCGTTGGGAGCGATGCGCTGCATGATCGTGTTCCGGCAGACCGCGCTGAAGCTGTCGGCGCCGCCTGCGATCGCGAGCAGCACGAGCGCCACCCAGAGGGTGCCGACGTACCCGAACACGATGATCGCGACACCCCAGATCGAGATCGCCACGACGATGATGCGGCCGAGCCGGCTCGATCGCGTCACCGGTCCGCTGAGCAGGGCGGCGACGACCGCACCCACCCCGGGAGCCGAATAGAGGAGCCCGAGCCCCTGCGCCCCGGCATGGAACGTGGTCGCGGCAAGGACCGGGAACACCGCGCGCGGGAGGCCGAAGATCATCGCCGCGAGATCCATGGCGAAGCCGCCGAGGATCACCGGTTGGTGACGCGCGAAGCTGAGCCCACGCAGCACCGCCGCGACCGGACGCTCGCGCTCCGCTGACGAGCGCCCCTGGGGCGGCAGGAGCGCCACGGCGATCAGGGCCGCGCTGAACGTCAGGACGTCGACGGAGTAGGCGGCCGGCAGACCGAGATGCGCGATCACAACCCCGCCGAGCGCCGGACCGGCGATGAGCCCCGTGTCGAAGAGCACGATGTTGAGCGACAGCGCCCCGGCAAGCCGGTCGTTGCCGACCATGTTCGGGATGATCGCCGTGCGCGTCGGGGAGTCGACGGAGGCGAACAGCGCCGCGATCGCGACCACCGCATAGATTCCAAGGAGCGGAGGGTGGCCCATGAGCGCGCCGAGAGCGAGCAGTCCCGAGCAGCACCCGAGCCCGACCTGGGTCACGAGCAGGACGCGCCGCCGGTCGAACCGGTCCGCGATCGCGCCACCGGCGAGTGACCCGCCGATGAGCGGGACCGCCTGCACGATGCCGAGCAGGCCGACGTCGAGTGGAGACCGGGTCAATGAGTACACCTGGAACGGCACGGCGACAACGGTGATCTGGCGCCCGACGAGCGAGATCATCTGTCCGAAGAAGAGCCGGCGGAACGGCTGCGACTCCCGAAGGGCCCTGGCGTCGACGGCGACGGTACGCAGCAACCGACTCGCGATCGGTCTGCGCGCGGGTTCGGGGTTCAGTCCCTCAGGCACGCCGGGTCAGGTGGCAAGGGCATGCGGTGCATCTGGTGTGGGTCCGGGGCAACGCTATCCTGTCGGGCGATGCTCATGACCCACGCGGCACTCGACGATGCGGCGCGAACGCTGGTCGAACGCCGGGCGCTCATCGATCGGACGCTGGCCGAACGTCTCGTCGCCCTGCCACCGGAGCATCTACCTGAATTGATCGCCCTGGCGCACCGTGTGCGCGTCGCGTGGATGGGTGAGGCGGTCGAGGTCGAATCGATCGTCAGCGCGAAGACCGGGGGCTGCCCGGAGGACTGCGTGTTCTGCTCCCAGTCCGCCCGGTACGCCACCGACGTTGCACGCGCGCCGATGCTCGACACGCGCGAGCTCGTGGAGATGGCGCGGCGCACGAAGGCGCTTGGCGGAACCGAGTTCTGCATCGTCGTCGCCGTCCGCGGACCGGACGAACGGATGATGCGGTCGGTGATCGATGCGACCCAGGCGATTCGCGCCGAGGTCGACATCGAGGTCGCGGCGTCGCTCGGCCTGCTCAAGGAAGGACAGGCGGAACGCCTCGCTGCCGCGGGCGTGCACCGCTACAACCACAACCTCGAGGCAGGACCCCGCTTCTTCCCTCGGATCTGCACAACCCACAGCTTCGACGACCGCGTCGCAACGTGCCGGAGGGTGCTCGACGCGGGCATGGAGCTGTGCAGCGGCGGCATCTTCGGGATGGGCGAGGCCTGGGCCGACCGGCTCGACCTCGCCTTCGTGCTCCGCGACCTCGGCACGCGTGAGATTCCCTGTAACTTCCTCAACCCGCGGCCCGGCACACCGCTCGGCGGTGCCGAGTTGCTTCCACCGCTCGAGGCACTGCGTTGCGTTGCGGTGTTCCGGTGCATCAACCCAGAGGCGGTGCTGCGCTACGCCGGCGGACGCGAGGTGGTCTTGCGCGACCTGCAGGCGTACGGGATGCTCGCCGGCGCGAACGGGCTCATCGTGGGCAACTACCTGACGACGCTCGGACGGAGCGCCGAAGCCGACCTCGCGATGCTTGCCGATCTCGGCATGCCGGTGGCGCCACGTCCGCTCACCGGGACCATCGGCCTGCGGGCTGTGTCACCAGTCGGTTCGTGAGCCCGCGCGATACCTGGAATCCCAAGCAGTACGAGCGCTTCCGCACGGAGCGCGAGCAGCCGTTTCACGACCTCGTTGCGCTGATCACCCGCCGGCCGGCGGGCCGCGTGGTCGATCTCGGGTGCGGGACCGGGCTGCTCACGGCCGCGCTGCATCGCGAGCTCGAGGCGGTCGAGACCGTCGGCGTCGACTCGTCGGAGGCGATGCTCGAGCGGTGTCGTGAGGTCGACGTCGCCGGAGTGCGCTTCGAGCGGGGTGACATCAGCGCCTGGAAGCCCGCCGCGCGGTTCGACGTCGTCTTTTCGAACGCGGCGCTGCAATGGGTTCCCGATCACGCGGCGCTGCTCGAGCGTCTGAGCTCGATGATCGAGCCGGGCGGTGAGCTTGCCGTCCAGGTCCCTGCCAATTTCGACCACGTGTCGCACCGGCTCGCCGCCGAGATTGCGAGCCACGCGCCGTTCGCGAGCGCGATGGGAGGCTATGTCCGCACCCTCTCGGTGCTCCCGCCGGAGGAGTACGCGACCCTCCTGCACGACCTTGGATTCGAGTCGCAGGTCGTACGGATGCAGGTCTACGGCCACGTGCTCGAGTCGCCGGACGCGGTCGTCGAGTGGGTGCGCGGCACGTTGCTCACGGACTACGAATCGCGTCTTCCCGAGGCCGTGTACGAGGAGTTTCTCGCTCGCTATCGCGAACGCCTCCGAGCGGCGCTCGGTGATCGGCGGCCGTACTTCTATCCGTTCAAGCGGATTCTGATGTGGGGGCGGCGGCCGGGCTGACCGGCTGGGGTGAACAGCAGCAAGGATGGAGATCAAGCGCCTCGACCTCGGTCATCTGTACGTCGTGTCGAAACCGTGGCCTGTGCACGGTTTCGTCATCCTCCACGACACCCTCGGCGCGGTGCTGGTCGACACGGGATGCGGCGCGCCTGACGAGACCCTCCGCGAGTACCGGGTGGTGAACAGGACGGTCGCGGACGCGCTGGCGGCGCACGGGCTCTCGCCCGCCGACATCACGATGGTCGTCAACACGCACCTTCATTTCGACCACTGCGGGCAGAACGCCGCCTTCCCGCACGCCCCGATCATCGTGCAGCGCACAGAACACGAACGGGTCTTCCGTGACCGGGACGAGATGGCCGAATGGCTCGACGCGTCCGGCACCAGATTCGAGGTGATCGACGGCGATCACGCCCTCGCTGACGACCTGCACATCGTGGCGACGCCGGGGCACACCGTGGGACACCAGTCGGTCGTTGCGACGTCCGATTCGGGAGTGGACCTCTTCATCGGCGATGCCGCGTACACCCGGGCGGTGTGGGACCGCGGTCCGGGCATCTCGAAGCTGCCGCCGGGCCAGGCCGCCGATGTCGACGCGTGGCGCCTGTCCCTCGAGAGTCTCAAGGCGCGCGCGCCGGCGCGGGTGCACTTCTGCCACGACGCGTCGTGAACCTGCCTACGCGTCGGGGTCGGTGCCGTCCCACTCCTCGATGGGGCTCGACCACCACCCCCAGTCCCCGTCCAGTCGTGGACGGTCCGGGAGCGCGATCCGTCCGTTGCACCACAGGAACGCCTCGCGCGGGGCTGCGTTGATCGGCAGCCACATGGGGAACAGCCGCGGAACCAGCCGCGAGCACAGCTCTTCCGGCAAGGCGAATGGCTCGCCGAGCCCCCGACCGACGTCCCAGGTGTGGACGAGGAGCTCGTCGCACGACATCGCAGCGTAGCCGCTGGGATCGGTGATGCCCGATGCGTGCAGACCGCGTGCGTCCGGCGGGGCGCTCCGGACCACGTCCGCAAGGATCGAGGCCTGAGCGCGGAGGATGTCGAGCAGCGCATCGACCCCGAGCCCCGGTGCCGCCGCGTTGAGCACGGAGAGGCGGCGCGTCGCCCTGGTCGCCAGATGCGCCGCGTACCACGCCTGAGCGCTGATCATGTGCCGGAGCGTCTGGTCGCAGTCCCACTCCAGGTCGGGGACCGGCGCCGTCCAGTCACGGCCGCTGAGCGGCGTCAGGAAACCGAGAACGAGATCCCTCGTCGACTCGACGTCAGCGGCGCCGAGGGTCACGCGACGGCGCTGACGATCTCCGGGCGCAGTCCCGGGAACTTCGCGAGGTACTCCCGGCGGTCGGCCTTGAGCTGCGCCACCAGCGCGCGGTACTCGTCCATACGCCCCTGGCGCTCGTACAGCTTCCGGGGCTGGAGGATCTCGGGATCGTCCAGATCAGGGAGCGACACGGCCACCTCGTAGCCGAAGTCCGGGTCCTGCTCCCACTCGATCGTGCCCTCGGAGATCGCCTTGACGATGGCGCTCGAATACGGAATCGACACCTTCTTGCTCCGCTCGTCCTCGTCCTTGCCCCCGACGCGGCCGGTGTTGAGGAGGTAGACCTGGAAGTCGCTGCTGTCCATCAGCTCCAGGAAGCGGTTCCCCTGCTGCTCGTGCCGCAGCGGGAAGAAGGGATTCGTCCCCGGAACGCGCAGGAACTTGCCCGCCTCCTCGGCCCCGCCCGCCGACGTCCCGCGGGTCTCACCGAGCATGAAGAACAGTGCCGCCTGCTCGCGGTTGAGCCGCGCCACGCCGGGAATGAGATTGTCGTTGCGGTTGAGGATCAGGAAGTGATCGACGGCCTTGATGTCCCGGGCGTCCTTGTGCCAGCCGAGCGCGTCCATGCGGAAGACCGCGCGGCCGTTCGGCGTGTACGCGGTGTCGAAGAAGTCGACGACGCCTTCCTCGTTCTGTGAGACGTTCTCCAGGTACGCCTCGGGCTTGCAGACCGCGCCGTGGATGCTCGGTTCGAGCTGCGGGTCGAGCGCGAAGGTCTTCGCGAAGCAGCCGTTCTCGGTGGCGACCACCCGGCCGCCCGGGTACAGCGCGACGAAGTCGTCCTGCACCGGCTTGCTGTCGTTCTGCCGCGTGAAGGTCGTCGTGGTCTTGCCGGTACCCGACAGGCCGATGATCAGCAGCGCCTGCTCACCCTTGGACGTCGGGACCACCTTGCAGCCGGCGTGGAGCGACAGGCCCCCCTGGTCGTACGTGAGCTTGTTCCACATCCGCAGGCCGCCCTTCTTCGACTCACCGAAGTAGTCGCTGTTGAGCACGCGGGTCACGCCGGCGTCGAGGTCGACTGCGATGATCCGGTCACTCGGGTATCCGGGGGCGTCGAGGTTGGGCGTGTAGATGACGGTGAGCACCGGCTCGAAGCCGGGGCCGGGATTCTCGGCGTCGAAGTACAGCCACCGCTGCATGCCGGCGATGTTGGCGTTGGCAGCCTCGATGAAGAGGCGAGCCGCGACGCGGCGCTCCGGGTCGTTGCCGATGTAGCCGTCGATCACCAGCATGTCCTGGTCGCGGATGTATGCGTCCTGGCGCGCGGCGATCTTCGCGCCCTCGGCGCGGCTGATGGTCTGATCGGAGTGCTCCTCGGGCCGATCGGTCACCACGTATGTGCTCGCCTTGCTGCGCGAGACCACCTTCGTCTGCACGTTGAAGTTGTCGAACTCGGTGTGGCGGGCGTTGGGCATTCGCGACGTCAGCTCGCGCAACTCCGCCGGCGACGGGTTCCAGCGGATGTTGCGAGCGGCCGGCAGGGTGCCCGAATGGGTCTTGATGACGTCGGTCATGACTCCTCCAACTATCCCTGGCTCGCGATCCCCCCGATTCCTCATCGATCGCGAATTTCAGCCAGGTGGTGACGAGGGCCGAGCATAGCAAAGGATCCTGAGATGAGCCGTGCCTTTCGACCCTGTCGGCCCCGGCGGTCCCGGATGTAGGCTGTGATCGATGACACAGACCGCTCCCGCTCCGATCGCTGAGGCCACGAAACTGCGCGAGCAGTCGTGGGTGTTCTTCAACGGCGAGACTGTTCGCTACCACGACGCGAAGGTGGGTCTGCTCACCCACGGTCTCAACTACGGCACCGGTGTGTTCGAGGGGATTCGCGCGTATTGGAACGCCGAGCGGGAGCAGCTCTTCGCGCTCTGCCTCTCCCAGCACTACGAACGCATGCACCAGAACGCCCGTGCCCTCCAGATGAGCATCCCCTGGAGCAACGAGGAGCTGTCGGCGATCACCCTCGACCTCCTCCGCCGCAACGAGTACCGGGAGGACGCCTACATCCGGCCGCTCTCGTTCAAAGCGGCCGAGATCATCGGGGTGAAGCTCCACGACGTCCCTGACAGCTTCGCGATCGTCACCGCGCCGATGGGCCTCTACGTCGGCGACTCGGGGATCCGGGCGATGGTCTCGTCCTGGCGCCGCATCGACGACTCGATGGCACCCGTCAGGACCAAATGCACCGGGCTGTACATCAACTCGGCGCTCGCGAAGAGCGAGGCCCTGCAGGGTGGCTTCGACGAGGCGATCATGCTCTCGAACGACGGGCACGTCTGCGAGGGCAGCGCCGAGAACATCTTCATCGTGCGTCGTGGCGAGCTCATCACCCCGCCGCCGTCCGACAACATCCTCGAGGGGATCACGCGCTCGTCGATCATCCATCTGGTTCGCGAGGAGATGGGTCTCGAGGTCGTCGAGCGCTCCGTGGACCGCTCCGAGCTGTACGTCGCCGACGAGGTGTTCCTCGCCGGGACCGGCGCGCAGATCGCCCCCGTGATCGAGATCGACCGCCGCCGGGTCGGTGACGGCGAGCCCGGACCACTGACGCTGCGCATCCAGGACCGGTATCACAAGGTCGTGACCGGCCGGGATCCCAAGTACGAGGCCTGGCTGACGCCGGTCTACTGAGCAGGACTTCCCGGCGCGTCGACGCGCACTCGTCGCGCGTCGCCCGACGCCGGCGACAGCGTCGCCGCGCATGCCGCGCAGGTTCCGTAGAAGTCGAGCGCGTCATGGTCCAGCGCGAACCCGTACCCGCCGCGGACGGCGTCGATGAGCTGGTTCACCGCGGTGTCGTCGATCTCGGTGGTCGAGCCGCAGTGCCGGCAGACGAGATGGTGATGGTGGTTGTCGGCACACGACGTGTACACGTGGACGTGGCCGTCGGCCTCAAACCGCTGCGCGACCCCTGCCTCGACGAGGAAGTCGAGCGTCCGGAAGACGGTGGCACGCCCGAGGAGCGGGTGCTCGGCTCGCAGCGATTCGTACAGCTCCTGCGCGCTCACGGTGTGGCGAGCTCTGGCGAGCGCGGACGCGACGATCATGCGCTGCAGGGTGAGACGGTGGCCCTGCGCCGCGAGGCGGTCGGCGACTGTGGTGGGCACCCGTCAGCCCACCCGGCGAAGCCAGAGGTCCGGGTGGCGCAGCTCGTCCGCCGTCGGCATCATCTCGGCGGAATCCCAGACCCGGTTCAAGGCGGTGAGCCCTGCCTTGTCGGCCACGCCGATCGCGAACTGCTCACCGACCTCGTACTGGCGCATCTTGATCTCGAGCCCGGTGATCGTGAGGATGAGGCGTTCGATCGGCCCGCGCTGGCGCCTGCGCTGCTGCATCGCCGCCTCGAGCCGCTCGGCGCCCCGGATCGAACGGCGGCCCGCGCGGTGCATGAGGAAGTTGCTGTATCCCTCGAGCACGCTCATCACGGCCTGCACACGGCTCACGGTGCGGAGCTGGGTCCGGACGGTGTCGGGGAGCTTCCGCACCATGTCGCGCGACGGCAGGAGCGTCTGACCGTCGCTGGACAGCGCGTCGACCATCAGGCCGCGCATGAGCTCCTCGAGATGAGCTCCCAGCCAGGGATGCAGCTCGAACTGCCAGGCATGGGTGAGCTCGTGGAGGATGAGCCAGGGCCGGAGGTCGGTACCGCCGAGATACAGCTCGCGCTCGATCCCGGCGATGTTCGGCTCGACGAGGTAGAGGGCGCTCGGGCGCGCCTGACCGTCGGGATCCTCCTCGAGGGTCAGCACCGGGTCGTACTGGCCCAGCACCCGCCGGGACATCAGGCCGAACAGCTCGCCGACGTAGCGATCGAGCATCCGCCGGCTCATCCCGGTCGCGAGGGACTCGGGCACGCCGGCGCGGAGGCGCTCGATCGGGGCGAGCAGCCGCTGCACCATCGCGAGGTTGGTGTCGATGAAGCCGCGGCGGTCGAGCGCGATGAACCGCGGATACGAGGTCAGCGGGACCTGGCAGATCTCCGTCATCAGCGGCGCGACCCTCGCGGCCATCTCCGTGTACGCGGCCTCGAGCGCCGGCGCCTGGATGCCACCGCGGCCCGGGACGTCACCGGTCCGGGAGATCGCGATCCGGCGGACGTCCTCCCAGTCGACCAGGCGCCGAGGCGCGTCGACGTGCGGGCGGAGCAGCACGCGGGCGGAGAGCACGGCGCCGGCGCCGACCGCTCCCACCGCGAGTGTCCGTCGAACGACGTCGGAACGCGTGGCCGGGCTCATGCTTCGATCATACGGGTGGACCGTCGTCCACCCGGTCTACATCGAAGCGCCGGCCCGCCCGTCGATGAAGATCGGATGCTCCGGGGGCTTGCCCTCGAGCCAGTACGCGTCGAGCCGCTCGTCGGTCCATCCGCGCTCGCGCAGGAACGGCTCGTCGAGGATCTGCCGGCCCGTGAGCGACGGAGGCTCCGTGGAGACGATCTCCATCATCGCGTCGCAGAGGATCTCCGGGGAGCGCCACTGGGTGCGGTCGGCGAGGCCCCAGTTGATGCTCGCCAGGCTCTCGATGATGGTCACCGGCCACAGGGAGTTGCACGCGATCCCGTCCGCCGCGTGCTCCGCCGCGATGCCGATCGCGAGCCGGGTCATGCCCATCTTGGTGGTCATGTACGCGACGTGCCCGGGGCTCGGCTGCGTCGTGATCGGCGGTGAGCAGTTGATGATGTGGCCCCACCGGCGTTCCACCATGTGGGGGAGCGCGTAATACGCGCAGAGGTACGCGGCGCGGACGTTGATCTCCCACATGAGGTCGTAGCGCTTCGGCGGGGTCTGGAGGACCGGCTGCCACCAGAGCGCGCCGGCGTTGTTGATGAGGATGTCGAGACGCCCGAAGCGCGCGATCGTCGCGTCGACCATCGCCTTGACCTCGTCCTCATGACGCACGTCGACACGGACGGCGAGCGCCGACCCGCCCGCGTCCTCGATCTCCGCGGCGACCGTGTGAATGCTGCCGGGGAGCTTCTCGGTCCCCGACTCCGATTTGCCGGTGATGACGACCGATGCGCCTTCGCGCGCGAGGCGAATGGCCATGGCCCGCCCGATGCCGCGACTCGATCCGGTGACCACGGCGACACGTCCGTCGAGTGGGCGCGGAACATTCATGGGCGCGCATCATATGCGCCGCAACGGCGGTTGCAGCTCAGCGCATGCGGTTTGTTGAGGGACCTGCGCAGATGGCCAAGGCGGTGCTGACCTGGGGAGGACTCCTGCTCGGGGTCGTCGGGATCGCCGGCTTCTGCTACGGGCTCGTCGTGCTGATCGGGAACGGCAACTGCGGCTGCGACAACTACGGGTGTGTCGGGCCTCCCTGCCCTGCCGCGGACAATCTCGGCTTCCTCGGCCTGTTCGCCGGCATCTGGATCGCGGTGGCGGGCTTCATCATGGCCGGCGTCGGGCGTGCACGCGGGCGCGTGCAGGCGTGGCGCGCGCAGCTTGCGAATTCCACCGGCGGCACAGCTGCGTGGGCCGGTTCGCGCCGCGTCGTGCCGCTCGTCCTCCAGCCGGGCGCAGGAGTGACGTTCGCATCGATGTCGAGCGGGTCGATCGGGTCGGGAGGTGGGTTCGGCGCGGGGATCCAGCCGGCGGCCGGCTCGCCCGGGGCCGCAGGGCCGTCGCCGCCGAGCGGCGCAGCGCCGCTCACCGCGGAGGCGATCCTGGCTCGAGAAGCCCAGGCGGGACTGCCCACGATGGCGGCGCAGCCGATGGATGCCTCGGCGCGCCTCCAGGAGCTCGAGGCGCTGAAAGGTCAGGGAGCCCTCACCGACGAGGAATACGCGACGCAGCGGAAGCGGATCCTCGACTCGATCTGACGTCCCGCGCATCTTGCGCCCGCCATCTGCGCCGCCCGTTTCCACGTGCGCCTCTATGCTCACCGGGTGAAACGGGCGCTCCTGGCGGGAATGGCGGTGGCGGCGGCCGTCGCCGGATGCGGGGAGGCGAGTGCTCCCGCACCGCCGCCGACCCAGCCGTTGACCGGCACCGGGTTCACCGCCCGCTTCGGCGCGTCGTGGACGAAGGAGACTCGAACAAGCCAGGGAGCGACGGAGTACGAGCTGAGCTCACACGGGTCGCTCAACGCCTCGGGCCTGCCGGCCGACGGCGCCATCGGGATCACGGTGCAGGTTGTCCCCTTCACCGTGCTGCAGGCGAGTGGCGCCCCCGATCCGTCCACGCTCACGCAGGTGCAGCTCATGGACGGCGTGGTGGGAACCCCGACGGACGCCACGGGCGTCACCGTCACCGTCGGCCTGCACTCGGTCACCTTCGCGGGCGACACGGCCGGCGCCGCGAGCCTCACGTACACGAGTGGCGGCCACCCGAACCTTCAGGAGGATGTCGTCGATCGCCACGGAAAGGTGGTCTACCTCATCGAGCTCGACGTCGATCCGGCGCTGAAGGTGCAGGCCGAGGCCGCGGTGAGCGCGCTCGTCAAGAGCTGGACCTGGACGGTGTGAGCGCGGGCGCGCCGCTGACCGGTCAGGGGATCAGCGCGCTCATCTCGTCGACGATCGTCCCGAGCCTCGCGGTGAGCGGACCGGGAAGGCGCCGTTGCAGGATCCCGGCAACGCTCCGGTAGTACCAGAGCTGGGCCGAAGGATCGGCCACCGTGAATCGCTGCCACACCTCGTGACCCGTGGAGTGAAGATCGGCGACGATCGATGACGCGTTGTGGACCTTGTCGCACGCCGAGACGAGGAGCGCATCGCGGTCCGCCTCCGTCTCGAGGTGGTGGAGGTACGTCTCCTTGCGCTCGCGCCAGGGGGGTTTCGGCCTCCCGGGCACCGCGACCGTGTCGCTGCAGGCCAGGACGACGCGAGCGACCCGCGGGCCGAATTCCCGCTCGATGCGCGCGAGGGTCGCCGCGCCGTCGTCGGAGTCCTCCACGGAGTCATGCAGGAGCGCCGCGATCCCGACGTCCTCGTCCGCGCCGTTCTCGAGCGCGAGCGCGCACACAGCCATGACATGCGCCATGTACGGGATGTCGGTCTTCTTGCGGAGCTGCGTCCCGTGGACCTCCCAGGCAAGCGAGAGGGCCGCGGCGAAGCGATCGGTGAGCGGCGGGGCGGCGTCGTTGTGGACGGGCATCAGCCCCTCATTGTCGGCGGCGCGCGGGGGGGCGGGCGGCGACGGCCGACTGGAACAGAATGGCGCGTGCGTTTCTACCTCGGCCACAGGCTCCCGGGCGGCTTCTGGGCGGGTGTCTCCACGTACGCGAGACGCCCTCACCGGGCCGTCCGCCAGGCGGCGCGTGCCACCGGTGGGATCGGATGCGTCGGGTGGATCGTCCTGGTGGTGGTGCTCGCGGTCGGCATCGCGTACTGGTACGTGAGCCTGCCGGTGCTGGTGCTCACCGGCATCGCGGTCGGGATCACGGTGCACCGCCACCACACGCACCGCGGGGTGAGCTCGCCTGCCGTCGCAGCAGCGCCGGTGACACCGATGCCGTCGGCAGCCGCAGCACGCGCACGGAGCGCGCCCCCGCTCACCGCCCCCGCCGACACGTTCAAGGTCGGCTCGCTCGTGCACCTGCAGAAGGACGGAACGCGCGCAACGTACTACGTGGACCACGGCCGCACACCGGACGAGATCGTCCTCAAGCGAGTGACGAGCACTCCATCCACACCCGATGCCTGATCCCGCGCTGCTCGGCCTGGTCGTCGACCGGATCGTGTCGACGCCGCCTCCCGCCGGCGCGGACGAGCTGATCCTCGCCGCATTTCAGGGAGCAGCGGCGCTCGAGGGAGTGCTGCGCGGTGAGCCCGGCTCGGCGGCGAGGGTGGCGTCGCTCGCCGCCGAGAAGGACCGACCGGCAGGTGTGTACCTCACCGCGATCGAGGTCGAGGGCTTTCGCGGCGTCGGTCCTCGATCCGTGCTGAGCATCGACCCGGGGCCCGGCCTGACCCTGGTGGTGGGGCGCAACGGTTCCGGCAAATCGTCGTTCTCCGAGGCGCTCGAAATGGTGCTGCTCGGCACCAACCAGCGCTGGGAGAACCGGGTGCGCGTCTGGCGCGACGGGTGGCAGAACCTCCACCATCGTCACTCTCGGGTCGCGGCGAGGTTCCTGGTCGACGGGCGCAAACAGCCCCTCGAGGTCGCGCGCACCTGGAAGGACGGCGACGGGGTCGATGCATCGAGCCTCACCGTCGACGGAAGACCCGCGACGCTGGACACGCTCGGATGGACCCGCGCGCTCGCCGGTCATCCACCCCTGCTCTCGCACAACGAGCTCGAGCATGCGCTCGACCGCGAGCAGTCCAAGCTCTACGACGCGCTCGCCGGGATCCTGGGGCTCGGTGACCTCGCAGACGCGCAGAAGGTCCTGCGGGACACGCGGCTCGAACGGGAGCACACGGCGAAGGAGGCACGCGAGGGGCTTCCGGCGCTGCGCGCGCTGCTCGAGCGCACCGCGGACGAGCGCGCCCGGGCGGTGCTCGCCGCGCTGACGTCGAAGACCTGGAACCTCGACGCGGTGGCCAGCACCGTCGACGGCACCGCGATCAGCGACGAGCGCAGCGTGCTCCGCAAGCTTCGCGATCTTGCAGGACTGCCGGTGCTGGATCGCGAGCGGCTCAACACGGCGATCACCGGCCTGCGCGAGGCGAGCGCAGCGGCGGAGAAGCTGCGCGGCACCGATGCGGGCCGCGCGCACGAGGTGGCATCGTTGCTCCAGCAGGCGCTCGACGTGCACGCGCACACGGAGGGGGAACGATGCCCGGTGTGCGGCACCGACTCGGTGCTGACGTACGAGTGGCGGGTGCGAGCGCGCGAGCAGGTCACCGAGCTCCGGGCTGCGGCGGATGCGGTGCGCACAGGGCAGGGGATGCTCGCCGAGGCCGTGCGCCAGGCGCGACAGCTCGTGGCTGCGCCACCCCTGGCGCTGCGCGACGCCTCCGGTGCCGGCGTCGACACCGCGGTGGCGATGGGTCTCTGGGAGCGTTGGGCGGACGCCGGCGGTGACGGCGACGCCATCGCGCTTGCCACTCACTTGGAGACGCACGGACCGCCGCTCATCGCGGCGGTCGCCGATCTTCGCAGGGCGGCGGCGACCGAGCTCGAGCGATTGGAGCGCGCGTGGCGTCCGGCCGCCGATGCGATTCTCGCGTGGCTGCCGCTCGGGCTTCGCGCGCGTGAAGCTGAACAGCCGCTGACGCGGCTCAAGGACGCCGAGGCGTGGCTCAAGGACGCGCACAACGAGCTTCGCGACGAGCGTTTTCGTCCCATCGCCGGTGCCGTGCAGGAGAACTGGACAGAGCTGCGTCAGGACAGCAACGTGACACTCGGTGAGCTTCGGCTCGTCGGCTCGGCGGCGCAGCGCCGGCTGTCGCTCGACGTCAAGGTCGACGGTGAGGACGGTTCCGCGCTCGGGGTCATGAGCCAGGGCGAGCTGAACTGCCTTGCACTGTCGTTGTTTCTTCCTCGTGCCGCGATGCCCGAGTCGCCGTTCCGGTTCGTCGTCATCGACGACCCGGTGCAGGCGATGGATCCCGCCAAGGTCGCGGGCCTGGCCGTGGTGCTGGCGCGCGCGGCGCACGATCGACAGGTCGTCGTCCTCACGCACGACACGAGACTCGCGGACGCGGTGCGACGCCTCGACATGAAGGCGACGGTCATCGAAGTCGTCCGTCGCGAGCAGTCCGTGGTCGAGCTGCGGCGCGTGCACGACCCGGTGCAGCGCTACATCGACGATGCGTTCGCTGTCGCGATGACCAAGGACCTGCCGCCCGAGGCGCTGCGCGTCGTCCCGGGTTTCTGTCGATTCGCGCTCGAGGCGGCCTCGTCAAGGGCCGCGACCCGGCGCATGCTCCGCCAGGGCACGAGCGAGGCGGAGCGCGAGGATGCGCTCGGCCGGCCGACGACGCTCATGATGTGGCTCGCGCTGGCGCTGCTCGACGACGCCGCGCGGAGCGGCGACGTGATCACCTTCCTCGAACGTGAACACCCGTGGGCCGTCGACGCGGTGAAGGAGTGCAACCGGGGTGCGCACAGCGGCAGGGTTCCATCGGACGTGGTCGGCTTCATCAGGACGGTCGAGAAGCTGACGACGACCATCGCCATGGAACGCTGACCGCATGGAACGCGCGCTCGACGCGCATGCGCTCGTGTCGGCGGCGCGCGATCTGATCCGCAACGACGACGCGGATACCGCCGGGCTCTGGCCGCGCGCCGCTGCACTGCTCGCGCGGCAGGGCCTCGAGCTCGCGATGGCCCGACTGTGGCAGGCGACGGCGCCCGGCCTCGAACGCACGCCGACGCGGTGTCAGCTCCTGTGCGTCGGAGAGATGCTGCAGGATCGCGGGCTCGGCGGCCGGGCGACCGTGACCTGGTATGCGCTGTCGGACGCCTGCCATCACCGGGCCTACGCGCTTCCGCCGACCGCGGTCGAGCTCAACGCTGCGCTCGAGACGGTGTGGGAACTCGCGGAGTCAGTGGAGCGGTTGCGCACAAAGGTCCACGTCTGAGGCCTACCGTCCAGGTGTCGGACTACGCTGCGCGGAACGCGCGATTGAGCGCACCGGTATCGATCGTCACTCTGCCAGGAACCGGGGTTTGTCAGATGGTGATGGCTCGGCGCACGCCCTCGATCAGGCACGGCTGAGGCCGGTTGTGCAGCACCGCCTCCACCACGTCGAGCGCGGCGTCGACGGACATCCCCTGGTGGCGGGCGAGGAATGTTGCGGCGAGCGCAGGGGTCCGGTGCTCCGCCGACACGGAATGCACGTAGACGTCGTGCCCGTCCGCTACTCGACCGGCGATGAAGTCGGCGGTGTCGGCGAGCAGGAACGCGAGGTTCGGATTGTCCGAATCATCACCGTCGACGAACCCGATCACACGGTGCTCGACTTTGCCCGGGACGTCCCTGCTGCCCATGCGGCACAACGAGATGACCACGTCGGCGCCGCTCTCCAGGGCCGTCGCGATGCCGGCGATACCGCCCCATCGCACGCCACCCAGCGCCACCGGCTCCGAACCGCACGAGAAGCGGTCGCGGTAGTACGGCGTCAGGTGCACGCGTCCCGGCCATCCGTTCGAGTCCGGGCGGCCACCGGCGGCGGCGCGCAGCGCCATGTTGGTGAGGTCGATGCTGTGTAGATCGGGTCTGCCGTACACGCGCTTGCCGTGCAGCACCGAGCGCCACGCGAGCGGCACCGCGGTCGCTCCCCATCGGGCGCCGAGCAGCGAGCCGGCGATGGCGGCCACCGTGTCGGTGTCGCCGCCGGCTCGGACCGCCGTCTCGATGCCGAAGGTGAGATGGCGGCACGGCGCGGCGCCATCCGGTACCGGGGTGTGCACGATCGCCGACAGAGCGGCCTGAAACGCATGGATCACCCATCCGTTGGTTGAATGGAACTCCTCAGGTGGGCGCAGGCACGCCTCGTCGATGAGCTGGATCCACCACTGACGCCGCGCTTTGGGCACGCGCGTGAGTGCGGAGCGGATCGCCTCGGCGAAGTCCCACGGTTCGTCCGAGCCCGGCGCCGCGTGAATGGTGTGTTCGATGGCGACCGCCCAGATGACGCCGGCATCGATGCAGTCCACGTGCGAGTGCGTCAGCTCGGTCGTCGCCTTCGCGTATGCCGCGATCTGTCCCGGCCGGCCGGGAAACGACAGCGCCGCAGGACCGATGCGCATCAACGCCCCGTTGCCGGACCCGTCGGGATGGAGGCGGTGGTATTCGGCGGCCGCCTCGGCGAGGGGGGGTCCCGACCTGAGCACGGCTCGTACCTGGCTGCCCACGTCGCGCGGCTCGCTGGCGAACCATGCGAGGAAGTTCTCCTCGACCGCATCCACGCGGCGATCCCCGGTGGCCAGCGGGCTGAGCAGCGCCAGCACCATCTGGGTGTCGTCGGTCCATTCCCCGGGCTTCCATCCGAAGACGCCGCCCCCGGTCATCCGCAGCTCGGCCGTCGGCGCCATGGGTCGGCGGAACTCGTGTGGCGCGCCGAGCGCATCAGCCGCCGCCGCAGCAAGCACGACTCCGGCCGAGCGATCGGCGACGACGGCGTCAGTCGGGGGCATCGATGCGCGTCAACCCACGGTTGGAACGCGCACGGCGGCAGTCGGTAACGGTGGGCGGACGGGCGGCATCAAGCCTCACGCAAGGCTTTGACGAGGCACGTCATCCACGTCGAGCGCCATCTCGGTTCCTTCCGAACTATGCCACTCCCCGCGACCCTCCATTGTCGGCGCTTGTACCCCATGCGGTTAGCACTCACCCCTGCCACCCGCTAGCAGTCCCCCAACCCGAGTGCTAAACTACCGCTGGAACCCAGGGCTAGAGGACACACCAGGAGGAACCATGGCCAAGCAGCTGCTGTTCGACGTCGAGGCTCGCGCCCACCTGAAACGAGGGGTGGACAGGGTCGCGGACGCCGTGAAGATCACGATCGGTCCCAAGGGCCGGAACGTCGTGCTGGACAAGAAGTTCGGCTCGCCGACCATCACCAACGATGGCGTCACGATCGCCAAGGAGATCGAGCTCGAGGAGCCCTTCGAGAACATGGGCGCCCAGCTGGTCAAGGAAGTGGCGAGCAAGACCAACGACATCGCCGGTGACGGGACTACCACCGCCACCGTTCTCGCCCAGGCGCTGATCGCAGCCGGCCTGCAGAACGTGGCTGCCGGCGCCAACCCGATCCAGCTCAAGAAGGGCATCGAGCTCGGCGTCGAGGCGATCGTCAAGGCGATCAAGGACCAGTCGATTCCGATCTCCGAGCGCGAGAAGATCGCTCAGGTCGCGTCGATCTCGGCAGCTGATCCCACCATCGGCGAGACCGTCGCCGACGCGATGGAGAAGGTCGGCAAGGACGGCGTCATCACCGTCGAGGAGTCGAAGGGCCTGGAGACCGAGCTCGAGCTCGTCGAGGGCATGCAGTTCGACAAGGGCTACATCTCCGCCTACATGGTCACCAATGCCCAGCGCATGGAGGCCGTGCTCGAGGATCCCTACATCCTCATCACCGACAAGAAGATCTCGGCGATCGCGGACCTCCTCCCGATCCTCGAGAAGGTGGTGCAGAGCGGCAAGCCGCTCGTGGTCATCGCAGAGGACGTCGAGGGCGAGGCTCTCGCAACCCTCATCGTCAACAAGCTGCGTGGCACCTTCAACGCCGTCGCGGTCAAGGCTCCGGGCTTCGGTGATCGCCGCAAGGCGATGCTCCAGGACATCGCGATCCTCACCGGTGGTCAGGTGATCAGCGAGGAGGTCGGCCTCAAGCTCGACTCCGCGCAGCTCAGCTCGCTCGGCCGTGCCCGCAGCGTGAGCATCACCAAGGACGACACCACGGTCGTCGAGGGCAACGGCAGCAAGGACGCGATCAAGGGCCGCATCGAGCAGATCAAGGCCGAGATCGACAAGTCCACCAGCGACTGGGACAAGGAGAAGCTCCAGGAGCGGCTCGCCAAGCTCAGCGGCGGTGTCGCCGTGATCAAGGTCGGCGCGCCGACCGAGACCGAGCTCAAGGAGAAGAAGCACCGCATGGAGGACGCCGTGTCCGCCACGCGCGCCGCAGTCGAGGAGGGCATCGTGCCCGGCGGCGGCGTCGTGCTCGTGAACGCGATCCCGGCGCTCGACAAGGTCAAGGCCGAGGGCGACGTGCTCACCGGCGTCAACATCCTCCGTCGCGCACTCGAGGAGCCCCTCCGCCAGATCGCGCAGAACGCGGGCATGGAAGGCTCTGTCGTGGTCGACAAGGTGAAGTCGCTGCCCAAGGGCCAGGGCTTCGACGCCGCCAAGGGCGAGTACGTCGACATGGTCAAGGCCGGGATCATCGACCCGACCAAGGTCACCCGCTCGGCGGTCCAGAACGCGGCATCGATCGCCGCGCTGCTGCTCACCACCGAGGCGCTGATCACCGACATCCCAGAGAAGAAGGGAGCACCGGCGGGCCCGCCGATGCCGGAGTACTGATCGGCAGCTGATCCGATTCCCAGGAGAGCGGTCCGGGCACGAGCCCGGGCCGCTCTTTCTTCTTCTTCCGCCGATCGGCGGGTGTGACTCCGGCAATTGGCGGCTTGTTTGTGTAACCTGCGCGCACGGCTCGATGAACGACGAGGAGGGAACGGGGTGACAGCCGGGCGGTCGGAAGGAAGGGCGATGCGGCACGCGCGTCTCGCTGTCATCGCGCTGATCGCGGCAGCCGCGATGACCCAGGGCTTCGGATCCGTGAGGGCCGCTGAGTTGCGGCCTCTGACCACGTGTTCGACAGGGTCCGGCACCAAACCCCTGATCCGTGGGCTCGTCGACCGGGGCGTCGTGCCCCCGGCCGCAGGCCTGCAGGCGAGCTCGATCCAGGTGGGGTGGGACCAACTCGAACCGAGCGGCCCGGGTCTCGTCGCGGACAACCCGATCGACAAGGCAATCGCCGCCGCCGGTTGCACCCCATTGCGCATTCGCGTCCTGGCGGGCATCGCCACACCGCTGTGGGTGCTCGCGGAAACAGGCTCAGTCGCCGTGGTGAACCCCTACAGCAACACACCCGGGACGGCCGGCGACTTCTGGACGGCCGAATACGGGGCGCTCTACGACAACCTCGAGTCGGAGCTTGCCGCGGCGTACGAGCAGGTGCCGAACGTCGATGAGTTCGTCGTCTCCCGCTGCGCGCTGTTCTATCCGGAGCCGTTCATCCTCGGCACATCGATTGCCGCCAACGACACGGCACTGCTCGCCGCCGGGTACACGGAGGCCGCGGATCAGCAGTGCCAGCAGGAGGAGATCGACACCGCCGGCGCCGACTGGCCGACGACACGCATCGGCGTGTCGTTCAATCCCTACCAGACTCTCGCGCCGAGCACCAACAGCAAGGGCTACGTCACAGGCGTGGACGAGGGGTACACCGAGCAGATGATGGCCTACTGCCGGTACACGCTCGGACCGCGTTGCGTGCTCGAGAACGACTCCATCCGCGACCCCATCTCGGCTGTCGGAGGCTCGGGCCCGTACTACGGCGAGATGTACGCGGCGATGACGGGAGCCTCGGGACCGATCGAGCTCACGCTCGGGGGGACCGACCGGAGCGTGACGCTCGGTGCGCCACTCGCATTTCAGACGGCGACCGCCGACAACATCGGCGATCTCTGGGGAACGTTGGAATGGGCGCGCCTTCAGCACGCGGCATCCGTGGAACTGCCGCTTGACGGCACTTATGCGACCTCCGGCGCCTCGGGTTCCCCGGCCTGGCAGACGCTGCCTGAGGTCGCGGCGTGGTTCGAGGACATGCCGGCCATCACAACGGCGCAGGTCACAGCGACGCAGGGGACGTCGACAGCTGGAGCGGTCGTCGGCTCCGTCACCCTTGACGAACGCGCCGCCTCTGACACCGGCGTCCCATACGGTGATGTGGGCTCGGTCCCCTTCGACGCCGTCTCCGCGACGATCACGTGGCCCACCGGCGCGACACAGCCGGGACTGGTCGCGATCGGCACGGGCACCCCCGCCGCATCGGTGACCTGCGGCGCCGGCCCGACGTGCGCGGTCACGATCATCAGCGGGGGGTACACGTTCCCCGAGCAGGAGGTATCGGGTCCGGCAACCGTCTCGGTGACGGTTTCGGCCGGGGGTGTCATCTACACCCCTGCCGACGGGGTCGGCATCGACGGGTCGGTGCCGGTCACCGTTACACCCGCGCCCCTGACGCTCCGGTCGTTCACCGTGACGCCGGCGAAGTCTGCACCGACGGCGAAGCTGTCAGCCACGTTCGCGGACGCGGATCCCCTCGGTGTGCCGGCGGATTACACGGTCCAGATCGCCTGGGGCGACGGGACGACGTCCGTCGTCGCCGCGCAAGCCGCCGGCACGAGATTCTCGGCTGCTGCGACCCACCGTTATGCTCGCAAAGGGAAGGACACGGTGACCCTCATCATCGTCGACACCGGCGGCGCGACCGTCTCCGGGCGCAAGGCGATCACCGTCCGCTGAGGGCGGCCGGCTCGCCGGGCCATCAACGATCGGCTACAACCCGGCGACGGCCGGTCCGGCGCCGAGGTGCCGCGGGTAGATTCGTGCCCGGAGTAATGACTGCCATGAGGAGCTTCGAATGAGCGACGCGCCGCCCAGCCATCCCCTGGAGGAGTCGGTCGGCTCCGCGTTCCTGCACGTCACCGGAATCGGGAGCCGGCTTGCCCGGCGCGATGCGGACGAGGCACGGCTGGACGCGCTCGACGAGCAGATGCTCACCGATCTCGACAAGGAGTTCCACGAACGCGGCGAGGAGTCCGTGCCCGGGCTTGACCTCACCGCCCTGACCAATGTGGATCCGGGGTTCATAGCCGATTCCTTCCTGCTGGTCGCCCGGGACACGTTCCGGGTGTTGCAGGACAGCCACGCAGCGGGAGCCCCGGCACTCGACGCCGACATCGCGTCCGCGGAGGTCGTCGCGGCCTCGGTGATCGACGGTCGTGAGCGGGCGGTCGTCCGTTTCGGCATCAACGACGGGACGACCGCGATCACCCAGGACTGGACGTTCGAGCGCGACCCCAGCGTGGACAGCCGTGAGGAGGACGAGCAGCACGAGGTCGCCGACGGCGGGTGGACGGTTCCGCACCGTGGGTGGCGTCTGACGGGGATCGCCGCCGCCTGACCTCACGCGCCGTCGCGTGACGGTGCCTTCGGTGGATCATGGGCGAGTCCAGAACCCATGATCAGCCACGTCCAGCTCCCCGGCCCGTTCTCGCGTGTGCCCCTCGCCTGGGTCATCGCGGTGATCGCGTTCGCCATCTCCGGTTTCTTCGTGGCCACCAAGGGCGTCAACGGCAACGCCCTGATCTTCGCGGCTGTCGGTGTCATCTTTCTCGCGCGCGGAGGCATGCTGTTTGCGCAGCGCATGCGGCATCGCCAGGCCGCCGAGCCGGGGGTGGTCGATCCAGACCCAGCCGTAACGACGGCGCCGTCCGCCGTCGCGGAGTCGCGCTCTGCCGTCGTGCCCGCACCCACCGGGGCTGCTCCGTCCGCTGCCGCGTCCCCAGCGGCGGTGATCGAGGCTCGTGACCTGGTCAAGCGGTACGACGAGGTCCTCGCGGTCGACGGCGTGAGCTTCACGGTGCAGCGCGGCGAGATCTTCGGCCTGCTCGGACCGAACGGCGCCGGCAAGACGACCACCCTCGAGATGCTCGAGGGGCTCACCGGCATCGATGCGGGCACCGCCATCGTTCTCGGCAGCGACATCAGGCGTGACGCGGTGGCGGTGAAGCGGCGCATCGGCGTGCAGCTCCAGGCAACGGCGCTGCCCAGCTACACGACCGTGCTCGAGTCCATCGACCTGTTCCGGAGCTTCTACGACCACACACGCGATGCCACCGAGCTCATCGAGGAGTTCGACCTGGTGCCGCAGACGAAACGCATCACCACCAAGCTGAGCGGTGGCCAGCAGCAACGGCTGAGCATCGCGCTCGCCATGGTCAACGACCCGGAGCTCGTCTTCCTTGACGAGCCCACGACAGGTCTGGACCCGCAGGCGCGCATCGCGCTGTGGGGCTTCATCGAGCGGTTTCGCGCGCGAGGCAAGACGGTGATGATCACCACGCACTACATGGAGGAGGCGGAACGGCTCTGTGACCGTGTTGCGGTGATGGATCAGGGCCATATCGTGGCGCTCGACACACCCGATCGGCTCATCGCGCTGCACGGCCCGGGCACGAGCATCGAGTATTCGAGCCCCCATGCCGATGAGGCAACGCTGCGCGCGCTCACCGGCGTGGACTCCGTGCACGTCAGCGGCACGAACGTCCAGCTGCACACACGGCGGGCGGAGATCGTGCTTGCGCAGCTGCTGCATCCCGAGGGAGCGGGGCCCGACGGCATGAGCAACCTGCGAGTCGAGCACGGGACGTTGGAGGACGTGTTCCTCGCGCTCACCGGACGGGGGTTGGAGTCATGAAGCCCTGGTTCGCACTCGTCAAGACGACGGTGCGGAGCAGCTTCCGCAACCGTGCCGCGCTCACCTTCACGCTGCTGATCCCCATCTTCCTGATGGTGCTGCTCGGCAACGTGCTCGGTGGCGGCAACGCGTCGGTGAACATCGGCGTCGTCAATCACGCCGGCACCGCCCTGAGCCGGTCCTACATCGGCGTGCTCAAGCACGACAAGAACCTGGTGGTGGAGCAGGGGAGTGCGGCCACGGAGTCGAATCGCCTGCAGCACGATGACGTCGTCGCGGTGGTGGTCATCCAGCCTGACTTCGCGACGCCGTGCCCGGTGGGTCAGCAATGTGCCGGGACGGGCGTCAACCTCCAGCTCGACAGCAACGATCCACAGGACTCGAACATCGCCGCGCAGGTCATCAACGCCCTCACCCAGGATTTCGCGCTCGCGGCCCACATCGGAGGGACGCCCGGCATCAACCTGACCACCACCGAGGTCGGCACGCAGAACATCACGCCGATCGACTACTACCTGGCATCGATGATGGCCTACGTCGCGGTGCTCGCCGGTCTCACGTACGTGTCGGTCACGATCGTCGACCAGCGCGAGCGCAAGGTTCTGCGCAGGTACCGTGCGACGCCGCTCCGGCCGCTGCAGGTGTTGGGAGCCGCGATGACGGGAGGCGCGGTCACTGTCGCGCTCGAGGTCGCGGTGCTTGCGATTGTCGGCGTGATCGTCTTCGGCGCGCGTGCGCACGGCAGCTGGCCGCTCGCAATCATCGCGCTCGTGGTCGGCATCGCGAGCTTCGTCAGCATCGGGTTCCTGCTGACGTCATTCGTCCGCACGAGCGACGCTGCCCGCGGCATCTCGAGCCTGATCGGCTTCCCCATGCTCTTTCTCAGCGGCATCTTCTTCCCGGTGGACGCGCTGCCCCAGTGGATCCAGACGATCGTCCACGTGCTCCCGGTGTACTACGTGTCCGACGCGCTGCACCAGATCCTCAACGCCGGCGCGGGGTTACCGCTCATCGACGTGGCGGTGCCGCTCGCCTGGACCGTCGGGTGCTTCGCGCTCGCCGCGTGGCGCTTCCGCTGGGACTGAACGTCAGGCGCAGGCGGTGGCGCGGTACGAGCCGCTGCCGAGGTCGGGGGCGGGCCGCCCCTTCACGGTGATCGTCGAGCCGCGGGCCGGGGGAGCGCAGTCGCGGGGGAACTGGACGAAGACGCTGCGCGCGCCGGCCTGGATGTAGCCGTCGCAGGCGGTCGCGTTGCACTGATACGGCTCGAAGCTGCCGGAGAGTGTCGTGGTGCCGTCGGCGTTGACGCCCTTCACCGGATTGGCGAACAGGCCGGTGACTCCGACCACCAGCAGCACCGCGACGACGACGACGGCGACGCCTGCCACCGCGATGCCCCATGCGGGCCGCCGGCCCCGGGGCGCCGGATCGACCCCGACCTCCGCCGAGGTGTGCTGCTCACTCTGCATCGCACTGCTACGGTACCCAAGTCCGCCATGCGGCAGCCGATCGTCTTCCTCACCGACTACGGCCGCGATGACGCGTACGCCGCGGCGCTGACCGGCGCAGCTCTGCGCGCCGATCCGGGCGCTCTCTGCATCGAGGGGACGCACGGCATCCCGGCGGGGGATGTGCTTGCGGGCGCGTACCACCTCAAGGCACTCGCCCGTGCGTTCGCTGCAGGCGCCGTCTTCTGCGCGGTGGTCGATCCAGGCGTCGGGACCGACCGCCGTGCGATCGCGGTCGAGGCGCACGGAATCCGGTGCGTCGCGCCGGACAACGGCTTGGTCTCGTACCTGTGGGCCGAGGCGCCCGCGACCGGCCGGCGTGCGGTGCGCCTCGAGACCCCCGCCGGTGCGGCTCCCACCTTCCACGGCCGCGACGTCTTCGCACCGGTTGCCGCGGCTCTCGCCTCGAGCACCGGGCTCGATACGCTGGGCATGTCGATCAGCGATCCGATCCTGCTCGACGGCGCGTTCCCGCTCCGGACGGCGTCGGGGCTGGCCGGCCGGGTGATCGTCGTCGATCATTTCGGCAATGCCATCACCACCATCCGTGCCACCGACCTCGCAGGCGCCGCCGTGGGCACGGTGAGCTGGCCCGGTGGCTCGTGCCGGGGGCTGGTCACAACGTATGCGGAAATCGACGCCGGGCCCGCGGCGCTCCTCGGCAGCGCCGGTCACCTCGAGGTCGCGGGTGGCGGCAGGCCCGCGGCGTCGCTCGGAGGACCGCGGCTTGGCGACACCGTGGCGGTCGAGCTGTCATGAACATCAGCGGTGACAGCGCGTCGGCGTTCGGCGACCTCACGTCCGAGCAGGTCGCCGCGCTCGACGCCGCCGCGCTCGAATGCGGTGTCTCGACGCTCCAGCTGATGGAGGTCGCCGGCTGGCAGGTCGCCCGCTGCGCCTGGGCATGGTTGCGTGCCCGAGTCGCCGATATCGTTGTTGTTGCCGGGCATGGCAACAACGGCGGCGATGGGCTGGTCGCCGCGCGTCAGCTCGCCACCTGGGGCTGCACCGTGCGCGCCCTGGTCGTCTCCGACGAAACGCGCATCGTCGGCGTCGTGCGCAGCCATGTGGACTCCGCTCGCCGCTGCGGGGTCGACGTCCGCGTGTCCACGGATGCCGCGGCGGCGCCCGGCATGATCACCGGCTCGGCGCTGATCATCGACGCGATCCTCGGCACCGGATTGCGGAGCGCACCGCGGGATCCGCAGGCGAGCGCGATCAGGGCGATCAACGCATCGGCGGTTCCGGTCCTCAGCGTCGACATCCCGAGCGGTCTGGACGCCACGAGCGGGGGGGCCTTCGATCCGTGCATACGCGCCACGCTCACGTGCACATTGACGGCGATGAAGCGCGGTCTGCGAAGCGCCGCGGGCACGACGCATGCAGGCGAGGTGTGGGTCGCTGACATCGGGATGCCCGCGGCGGCATGGGAGCGTTCGGGGCTCCCTCGGCCGCCTGGCGTGACCGGCGGAGAGTTGGTGCACACTTCGTCCGCATCTCATAGTTGACCGCGGAGGCGACTCCCGGCTATTCTTCGGCCACATCCCGCGCCGCCGGCGCAAACGTCATGATCAACGTCTCAGCACACATCGCTCCCGAGGCGCGCGAGCTTGCCGCCACCGCACGCGAGCAGCTCGATGATCTGGTTACCTATGCCACGCACCTGGTGAATCACCAGGCCGATGCGGTGGCCTTCGTGGCCGGTGGCATCCACCACGCGAGCCGGTATCCACCCACACGGCTTCGCATCGACGGCCGTGCCGCGCTCTATCGCGCGGTGACGCGCGCGTGCCGGCACGGCCAGCGATATCCACCCCGGCCCCAGGGCATCGGCCGGATGTTCCGGCGGACCGCCAGCCCGGTTCGCGTCGAGATCGGTACCGTCGACGCCGGCCGCGTCAACACCGTCAAGCGGGCGCTGGCCATGCTCGGTTTCGATCGCCGTGCGGCGCTCCTGCTCCGTGATCTCTGCGGTCTCGACTACCGCGAGATGGCCCGGGCGCTCGAATGCTCCCCCGAGGCGGCGGCGCGGCTGGTGGCGGCTGCCCGACGTGAGTTCGGTTCGATCTACCGGGAGATCGCCTTGTGAGGTGCAGCCTCCTCGCGCTGAGCAGTTACCTCGACGCGGAGCTCGACAGTGAGCCCGCCGGAGAGCTCGAGGCCCATCTGCTGGCCTGTGATCGCTGCCGGACGGCGATCGGGTACCTCCGCGAGGAATCGGAGCGCATCGCCGGGCTCGCCCGCGTCCACCTGCCGGACGATGCCGTGCACGCCCTCTTCAGCCAGATCGGGTTGATCGGTGAGGAAGATGACCTGCCACCCGCGCCGGCATACCACGATCGCCCGGTGTCCGTCGAGGCGCCCCCCTGGTTCGGTGTCGAGCGGGGCAAGGCGCTCCCGTGGGCCCCGCGTGGTGCTGGACACGATCCCGTTTCATCGGGCCCGCCCCGAGAGCTGATCGGC
>Ga0335078_10002226_pt1 | contig 29389 bp, 25 predicted proteins | sample Lox_Sample_32_FD_206711 | JGI IMG/M metagenome (GOLD analysis project Ga0335078, IMG submission 206711) | Soil microbial communities from Loxahatchee National Wildlife Refuge, Florida, United States - Lox_Sample_3.2 | ecosystem: Environmental > Terrestrial > Soil > Wetlands | place: USA...
TGGTCCTGGACCAACGGCTTTTGTGCCGCCTCGGTCCAAATTTCTGTAACCAGGATTGCTCGTCATACGGCCTTTTTTGTCCATCAATCCATCCAAAGCAAAGCGCTTGATCAAGCGCTTCCGCGTACGTCACGGTAGCTATTCCTGAGTCCTTCTTGTAGATGCGCAGCAACACGCCTTTCGATTGGCTGTGGTTTTCCGCGAGCCATGTCCGGAAATCACTCGATGATTTGAAGCGCATCGTTTTCATTCAAGGGGACTACTTGGTGTGTTTTGACCGCGGTTTCCGTTTGAAACGCGCGCGTGGCGCGAATTTCTTGCGCTGTGCGATCGCGAGCGCGCGGCCGGCCCAGACCGCGAGCTCCTCAGAATCGTCGTAGAGCCGCTCGGGTAGCCGCCAATACGACAGCGAAGCCTGGCCGACGCGGCCTTTGCTTTTCGCCCGGGTGTAGACGAACGGCTTGCTTCCTTCGCGCTCGAAATCCGGAATGCTGGCCTCGTCTACTTTGAGAAAGATCGCACCGTCGAACACAAGGCCAAACATCAGGCCCTCGGACCAGATGCCGGCGCCGCCGAACATGCGTTTCACCGTTACCGGACCGAACGGGGAGAAAAGTTCGCGGATGAATTCGGGGTCCATGTGGTCAGCCTCCGCCGCAAAGTTAGCAATTGCCGGCCGGGCAACGAAAGTGCCGCCAGCGCTTTCGTCTGGAATTTTCGCGTATGAGGCCGTTTGCAGCGGGCGCAGTGGTGTGCTTCGCTATCTGTCTCTTGAACGAGACGCGGCTCAAGGCGCTTTTGGAATTGGCGAAGGCGTTCCAGCCAGCGAGCGGATGTCAGAGTCCAAAAAGATAAAGCCACCGGGAGGTACACATGCCGAAAGTCAAAGCCAACAATATCACCATCAATTACGAGCAGCAGGGCAGCGGTGAGCCGCTGGTTCTTATTCCCTATCTTGCCGCCGACAACGCCTGCTACGCCTTTCAGGTCGCCGATTACGCCAAGCACTTCACCTGCATCTCGCTTGATCCCCGCGGCGCCGGCGAGACCGACAAGCCGGACGGCACCTATTCGATGGAATTGTTTGCCGACGACGTCGCCGCCTTCATGCAGGCGATCGGTGTCGAACGCGCGCATGTGAGCGGTCTGTCGCTCGGCGCGGCGACGGCGATTTGGGTTGCCGGCAAATATCCGCAGCGCGTGAAGTCGCTGTCGCTGCACAGTTGCTGGCCGAAAAGCGACGCCTACCTCAAGACCGTGCTGGGCGGCTGGCAGAGCACGGCCAAGGGCTTGAACAGCGTCACCGAAATGATCATTCAGGGAATCCTGCCGTGGTGCTTCACGCCAGATTTCTATTCCGGCAATCCGGAGTTCATGGAGCAGGTCGTCGCCTTCGTGCGCAGCCGCCCGAAGCAGCCGCTCGACGCCTTCATGCGCCAATCGAACGCGGTGATCGCCCACGATGCCGCTGCGCAACTGTCCAAAATCAAGGCGCCGACCCAGATCACCTTCGGCGGCCACGACCAAGTCACCTCGTTGCGCTTTGCCGACGCGCTGACCGGCGGAATCAAGGGCAGCGAGCTTCTCGTTTTCGAGACCTGCGCGCACGCGCCCATCTACCAGAGCACGGCCGATTTCAACGAGAAGACATTGAGCTTCCTCAATCGGCACACCGGCTAGCTTTTGGCCGGTGCGGAAGTCGCCGCTGCCCGCTGGGTCTCTCATTTTGCGACGCCGCGCCCTAAAAAAGCGCGGAGGTTCGATCCACACGTCTGTTGGCGTTCCGCCTTCCTTTTTTGTTCGTGGCGAATGGCATTCCCCAATCGCCTTTTTTGACATAACTCGGGTGCGGATCGCGCTGCGAGAACGGTTTTCTATTTCGTTGTTGGGGGTGAAGCGCAGCGGGCGCGTTACAGCGGAATGTCGTAGTAGCCGAGCGCTTCCTCCAGCTCTTCCTGCTCATAGCCGAAGTGCGAGCGTACGAAACGCTCAAGCGCAAGGAATGCCGCCTTGAGGTCTGAAAACGTTTCGCTGCCGGGCTTTTGAATTGCATTCACGGCGGCAGCCTCAAGTGCGTCCAAAAGCTGATGGATGATCGAGTGCTCCTGGCTCAGCCGGTCGACAACTTCCTTCAGCGTGCCGCTCGCCTCGTGCAGCGCCGGAAACATGTGCTGGTCCTCGATGGTGTGATGCAGCGTTAGCATCTGACACTCGCGCCCGCACAGATTTCCGAACAGCCGGTAATTTGCGGTCATCTGCATCGAGGAGATCGCATCGAGGAGCTTCGCGGCGTTTTGTTCGCCGGCTTCGACCTGCTCCATGACCCAGCGCACATGAGTCATCTGCTCGAGGTGATGCGCGTGGATGAGCGCGAGCCGCTTGCCGATCCGGCGCTGCGACGGCGTTACCCCCTCGATCCTGGGCGCCTTCGGACGCGTCGAATCGTCGAGAAGAGTAATGACAGTGCGGGTCTGTTCGCTGGCCATGGTCAGCGCGCCTCGGCTCGCTTTTGCTTGATCGGGGGAAATATCGGCGGGTCTGATATGATGGGTGCTACGCTCGCACGCAAGAATGACCGCCACTGCGGATTTGGGACTGCTTGCCGCCCCTGAATTAGGGGACACGTTAGATTCCGTTGACCAGCCGCGCGCTTTCGTGTCACGTCGCGCCGCTTAAATGTCTGCGAAATGTCCGCGGAAATGAGTGCGATTCCTGATGGCAAGTGAACGCTACAACGCTGCCGAAGCGGAGGCCCGCTGGCAGAAAGTCTGGGACGAGCGTGGCATCTTCGCCACCTCGAACGACCACGCGCGCCCAAAATACTACGTGCTGGAGATGTTCCCCTATCCGTCGGGACGCATCCACATGGGGCACGTGCGCAACTACACGATGGGCGATGTGGTGGCGCGGGTGAAGCGGGCGATGGGTTTTGCCGTATTGCACCCGATGGGCTGGGACGCCTTCGGGCTGCCGGCGGAGAACGCCGCTGCCGAACGCAACATCCACCCCAAGGTCTGGACCTACGACAACATCGCGGCGATGAAAGCGCAGCTCAAATCGATGGGGCTGTCGCTCGACTGGAGCCGCGAGATCGCGACTTGCGATCCGGCCTACTACAAGCACCAGCAAAAAATGTTCCTCGACTTCATGGGCGCCGGCCTGGTCGAGCGGCGGAAGTCGAAGGTGAACTGGGATCCGGTGGATCAGACCGTGCTGGCGAACGAGCAGGTGATCGACGGCCGCGGCTGGCGTTCCGGCGCGGTGGTCGAGCAGCGCGAGCTGACGCAATGGTTCTTGAAGATCACCGATTATTCGCAGGATCTGCTCGATGCGCTCGATACGCTCGAGCGCTGGCCGGAAAAAGTCCGGCTGATGCAGAAGAACTGGATCGGCCGCTCGGAAGGGTTGCTGGTGCGTTTCGCGCTCGACCCGTCGACCGTGCCGGATGGCACCAGCGAACTGGAAGTCTTCACCACGCGGCCGGATACTTTGTTTGGCGCCAAATTCATGGCCGTGGCGCCGGATCATCCGCTGGCCGCAGCCGCGGCGAAAAATAATCCGGCGCTCTCTGCATTCATCGAGGAGTGCCGGCACCACAGCACCGCGCAGGCCGATATCGATACCGCCGAGAAGATGGGTTTCGACACCGGCATCAGGGCGCTGCACCCGTTCGATCCATCGTGGAAGATTCCAGTCTACGTCGCGAACTTCATTTTGATGGAGTACGGCACCGGCGCGATTTTCGGCTGCCCGGCGCACGACCAGCGCGACCTCGATTTCGTCAACAAATACGGGCTCGGCAACACCCCGGTGGTTTGCCCGCCCGGCGTCGACCCGGCGACTTTTGTCATTACCGACACCGCCTATGACGGCGATGGCCGGATGATCAATTCGCGTTTTCTCGACGGCATGACGATCGCGGAAGCAAAAGAAGAAGTCGCCCGGCGCCTGGAGAACGAGAGCGCCGGCAATCGCCCGGTCGCTCAGCGTCAGATCAATTTCCGCCTGCGCGACTGGGGCATTTCACGCCAGCGCTACTGGGGCTGCCCGATCCCGGTGATTCATTGCGAATCCTGCGGCGTGGTGCCGGCGGCCGAAAAAGATTTGCCGATCACGCTGCCCGAGGACGTGACATTCGACCGGCCCGGCAATCCGCTCAACTGGCATCCGACCTGGAAGCAGGTGAAGTGTCCGCAATGCGGCGCGCCGGCGACGCGTGAAACCGACACCATGGATACCTTCGTCGACTCGTCCTGGTATTTTATCCGCTTCACCGATCCGTGGATCAAGACCGCGCCCACGGACAGTAAGGTGGCCGACGCCTGGATGCCGGTCGACCAATATATTGGTGGCATCGAGCACGCGATCCTGCATCTGCTCTACAGCCGCTTCTTTACCCGCGCGATGAGGAAGACCGGGCATGTCGGACTCGATGAGCCGTTCGCCGGCCTGTTCACCCAGGGCATGGTGGTGCACGAGACCTATCGCAAATTGGACGGCGAGTGGGCGACGCCAGCCGACGTCAAGATCGAGACGCAGGGCGACGTGCGGCGTGCTTCGCTGATCTCGACCGGCGAACCGATCGAGATCGGGCCGATCGAGAAAATGTCGAAGTCGAAACGAAACACCGTCGATCCCGACGACATCATCAAAGAATACGGCGCCGACGTCGCGCGCTGGTTCATGCTGTCGGACTCGCCGCCGGAGCGCGACGTCGAATGGACGGAACGCGGCGTGCAAGGGGCCTGGCGCTTCATGCAGCGGCTCTGGCGCCTAGTGGGTGAGGCGGCCGAAATCGCGCGATCCGCACCGGCCGATCGGCCCGGTCAGTTCGCACCTGCCGCGATGGTGCTCCGCAAGGCGACCCACTATGCGCTCGCGCGCGTGACTGATGACATCGAAAAGCTGCACTTCAATGTTTGTGTTGCGCAAATCTATGAATTCGCCAACAGGATCAGTACGATAATTGGCGAAATCGAAGAGCCTGAGGGGGCCGTTTCTGCCCTGGGACCTGACTTTCGCTGGGCCATGCGCGAAGCGGTTAATGTTCTTGTGCAACTGTTTCACCCAATGATGCCGCACCTTGCCGAGGAGTGCTGGGCCGCTCTCGGCCATGATACGCTGGTTGCTGAAGCGGACTGGCCGCAGGTCGAGCGCGACTTGTTGATCGAGAACACGCTGACGCTGCCGGTGCAGATCAACGGCAAAAAGCGCGCCGACGTGACCGTGGCGCGCGATGCCGCGGCAGCCGAGATCGAGGCGGCTGTTCTCGCGCTGGAAGCGGTGCAAAAGATACTGGACGGCAAGGTGCCCAAAAAGGTGATCGTGGTGCCGCAACGGATCGTCAATGTGGTGGCGTAAGCTGTTGTTGAACTGGCGCCGGTCCGCCCGGCTTGTCGTGGTGCTCGCTGCGGCGGGCCTCACCGCGGGCTGCTTCGAGCCGCTGTACAAGAGTCACCCTTCCATCGGCGGCGAAGGCGTGCAGGACAAGTTTGCCGCCGTCGAAATTCGGCCGATCAGCGCTCCCAAAGGCACGCCAACCGAGCGCATCGCCGTCGCGATGTATAATGCGCTGAGCTACGACTTGCATAACGGCGCCAACGGTGCGCCGCCGACCTATCGGCTCACGGTAGACGTCTCAAGCTCGCAATTCACCGCGGTCATCAACCCCACCAGCGGCCGGCCGGATGCAGCCATAGAGGTGGTCAGTGCAAACTTCCAGCTGACCGAGATTGCGACCGGCAAGATCGTCATAACCGACACCGCCACCGCCCACGTCGACTACGATATTCCCGGCTCGCAGCAGCGGTTTGCCGGGCAACGGGCACGGCGTGACGCCGAAGATCGAGCGGTGACGGTGGCGGCTGAGTCTGTCAGGAACAGACTGGCTTCATATTTTGTTGCCGGCACCTGAACCGGATCGAAATTCTTTCGTAAGGCCCGCTTCCGTTTTCGTCGATCATGCCCTAAGTGCGGCGCATGGTTGCTGTCAAAAATGCCGAAGTCGACACCTTCATCGCGCGCCTCGATCCGGCGCGACCGGTGATTCTGGTATTCGGTCCGGACGTCGGCCTCGTCAGCGAGCGGGTCAACGCTATCGTCAAAGCTTCGGTCGATGACCCGAACGATCCGTTTTCACTGGTCCGTCTGGAAGCCGAGGATGTCAGCGCCAATCCCGGCCGGCTGGTCGAAGAGGCCCAGACCATAGCTCTGTTCAGCGGGCGGCGGGCGGTGTGGGTCAAGGCCGGGAGCCGCAACATCGCGCCGGCCGTCGAGGCGTTGCTTGCTTTGCCGTCGAGCGAATGCCGCGTGGTGATTGAGGCTGGCGACTTGCGCCGCACTGCGCCATTGCGCGCACTGGTCGAGCGCGCCAAAAACGCTGCCGCGTTGCCCTGCTACACCGACGGCGAGAAAGAGCTGGCAAAGCTCATTGACGCCGAAATGCGCGGCGCCGATCTGACGCTCAAACCGGACGCCCGTGCCATGCTCATTCCGCTTCTTGGCGGCGACCGGGTAGCCTCGCGTAACGAACTCCGCAAGCTTGCGCTTTATGCCCGCGGCCGCGCCGAAGTCGGCGTCGACGATGTCATTGCGGTGGTCTCGGACGCCTCGGACTTTGCGCTCGACGATTTGGTCGATGCGGCGTTTGCCGGCCGGCCCGCTGAGTTGGAGACGCAGTTGGCGAAGGTCCGCGTTGCCGGCACTCCTGTCGGCTCGATCTTTTTCGCCGCCCAGCGCCAGCTCGCACAACTGCACCGTTGGCGGATGATGATCGAAGAGGGCGCGCCGTTTTCGCTCGACCGCTTGCAGCCGCCGGTGCATTTTAGCCGCAAAAACCTCGTCGAGGTGGCACTGAAACAGTGGACCGCGGCGCGGCTTGCCAACGCCATGACGGAACTGGCCGCTGCAGTTCTGGCATCGCGAAAAACCGCGGCTCTCGCCGACACCATCGCCGAGCGCGCGCTGTTATCAATAGCGGTGAAGGCACGGCGCACCGCAGCGTGACGGCTGAGTTGGCCTAGGTCGGATTTTCCAGGCTGAAGGTCTGGGTGTCGTCGTCATAAGCGAACGCTTCGGCGTAACGAGCCCACGCCGTGACCGAACGCAACGTCTCTTCCGCGTCTTCGGTGCTCATGTGGTCTTCCAGCTCGTCAAAGAAGCGGCTTTTCGGGGCTCCGTGATTGGTGCGCTCCTGCAGCACGCGGCGGATGTGGGCAGCAAGCGGAACCGCGGATAGGAGCTGGCGCTGGAAGATCCTTTTGCGTTCGTCGGTATCGGCTTCCACGAATTGTTTGCCGGTGTCGGTAAGCTTGATGTCGCCGCCCTCGATTTCGACGAAATGCATCATTTGTAGCGCATCTGAAACCGGGAAAAGGTCGTCGCCATCCATGTGCAATTCGTCGGCAAGAACAGGTAGGTCGGCCTTGCCGCTGAAGGGTGCAGCGGCGAGCGCTTCCAAAAGTCCGGACAGGAGATTGGCGGACACGCGCGGCAGGATCGTGCTGATGCTTGTCGCCACTACCCCCGGCGTCGTTCCAACGCGCTGCGGCGTCTGGGTACGGGCGGTCATCGCGACATAGATTTTCTCGACCAAATCGCGAAAGCTGGGATCGAGGCGGTTTCGCGGCTGTTTGAGATCGACCGCAATCTCGCGAATGATCCGCCCCGGATTTGACGAGAACAAAAGAATGCGGTCGCACATCAGCACCGCTTCTTCGATGTTGTGGGTGACCAGAATGACGCCCTTGATCGGCAGTTTGCCGTCGCCCCAAAGCTCAAGGAAGTCGGTGCGCAGAGTTTCCGCCGTAAGCACATCGAGCGCCGAGAACGGTTCGTCCATGAGGAGAATGTTCGGATGCACCACGAGGGCGCGGGCAAAACCGACGCGCTGGCGCATGCCGCCGGATAATTCGCGCGGATAAGCGGATTCGTAGCCGTCGAGTCCAATGAGATCGATCGCGGCCAATGCGCGTTTTCTGATTTCTGCTTCCGGCAGTCCGAGCGCCTCGAGGCCGAGCTGGACGTTTTCCAGCACCGTCAGCCAGGGGAACAGCGCGAACGATTGGAACACCATGGCAATGCCAGGTGCAGGTGCGACGACCGGCTGACCGAGATACGTGATGCTGCCGGCAGACGGCGGCATCAGGCCGGCGATCGAGCGCAACAACGTCGACTTGCCTGATCCGGTCCGGCCGAGGAGGCCGACGATCTGCCCCTGCGTCACCTGTAGGTCGATACCGTCGAGGACCAGAAGCTCGCCGCCGTCGGCGCGCGGAAAGGTTTGACGCAGTGCGCGAATGTCGAGGAGTGCGTTGCTCATTTCAGACCTCAACGATATCGGACCTCAACCAAGGCGGAATTTTCGCTCGGCGTATAAATAGAGCGGGCGCCAGAACGTGCGATTGATGAGAACGACGAACAAGCTCATGATCGCGATGCCGAGCACGATGCGGTGGAAATCACCGGCTTCGGTCTGCTGCGCAATATAGGCGCCGAGTCCCTGCGCTTGGAGATGGTGGTTCCCCCAACTCGCCACTTCGGCAACGATGCTGGCGTTCCACGATCCGCCGGAAGCCGTGATCGCGCCGGTCACGTAGTATGGCAGCACGGCGGGCAGCGCGATCCGCCGCCACCACAGCCAGCCGCGAACGCGAAAATTGGCGCCGGCGGCGCGCAGTTCGGCAGGAATAGCCATCGCGCCGGCAACAACGTTGAACAGGATGTACCACTGCGTACCCAGGATCATCAGCGGGCTCAACCAAATATCGGGATTGAGCCTGAACATGACGATCAACGATACCGCAATCGGAAAAAGTACATTCGCTGGAAATGCGGCGAGAAACTGCGCCACCGGCTGGACGATATTGGCAACGCGCGCGCGCGTACCGACCCATACGCCGATCGGCACCCAAATCACGCTGGCGATAGCGATCAGGACGACAATGCGGGTCAGGGTCGCGAGCCCGAGAAGCAGAGCGGTGGCGATGTCGGAAGGCGTGACGTCGCTAATGACAAAGCGTCCGACTTGCCAGAGAGCGATCGCGCCGAGCGCTGTAACGATGATGGCCCATTGGAATGTGATCCAGCCGTGCTGCTGCTGCGGTTCGCGCACCACCGGAGCGGTGCGTTTGGACCAACGCGCCAGGAGCACCCGCCGCCAGACCGACGCGAAGGGCCGGATGAGGCGATCGACAAGGCGCGAGCGGCGCAACACGGTGAGCATCCACGAGTGCGGCGGCAGCACGCCCGGCTCCTGCTCAAAGCGGAAGCGGTCCGCCCAAGCCACCAGCGGCCGGAACAGAATCTGGTCGTAGATCAGAATCACGATCAGCATGGTGAGGATCGCATAGCCGACCGCGACGAGATCCTGATGCTGGATGGCGAGCGCAATATAGGAGCCGACGCCTGGTAGCGTGATCGTTGTGTTGCCAACGCTGATCGCCTCGGACGCGACAACGAAGAACCAGCTTCCGGACATCGATAGCATCATGTTCCAGATCAGCTGCGGCGTCGCGAAGGGTACGTCGACCCTCCAGAACCTCATCCATGGACTGAGCCGGAAGTTGCGTGACGCCTCGACCAGTTCCGCCGGCACCGTGCGCAGCGATTGGTAGAAGCTGAACGCCATGTTCCAGGCCTGGCTGGTGAAAATCGCGAAAATGGCTGCGAATTCGGCGCCGAGGACGCGGCCCGGCGCCAGCGCCATGAAGAACACAATGGTGATCGAGATAAAGCCGAGGATCGGCACAGATTGCAGGATGTCGAGCAGCGGGACAAGCAAGCGTTCCGCCCGCTTGTTCTTGGCCGCGAGGGTTGCGTAGGTGAAAGTAAACAGCAGCGACAGCAGCATCGCGATCAACATGCGGAGCGTCGTGCGCGCGGCGTATTCGGGGAGATTGGCGGGATCGAGCGAGACCGGCTTCTGTTGCAGCTCAGTCAATGGCTGCAGGAGGTGCCGGCTCGCCTCGGCGAAAAATACCAAAAGGCCGAGGATCAGAAGCACGGCCAGCACATCCCAGCGGGTGAACATACGGGGCCACCCGCCGACGGAAATTGGCACGATCAGTCGCATTGGCGGCGATGCCCATTTTTATTGAAATTTTGTCACACGATCGTCATCGAAATCGCGGCTTCGATCCCCCATCTGCAGCCGCGAACTTGACGCGATCCCATAACATCCGCGCGCGGTCATTCAAACATTATTACGCTCTTTACCTGCGAGGTAATTTGAAGTCAGCGCTGCTCCCCGCTAGGCTTGGGTCATGCTCAATCGCACCCAACCGGTCGGCGGACTGTTGCGCCAATGGCGGCAGCGCCGGCGACTAAGTCAGCTCGATCTTGCCGGTGATGCCGGGATTTCGACCAGGCACTTAAGCTTCGTGGAAACCGGCCGCTCGCACCCGAGCCGGGAGATGCTTCTACACCTGTCGGACCAGCTTGAAGTTCCGGTCCGCGAGCGCAATGTGCTGCTGGTAGCGGCGGGATACGCACCGATTTTTCCCGAGCGGCCGCTTGCTGATCCGGCGCTCGCTGCCGCACGCGCCGCCATCGATCTCGTCCTGGACCGGCAGAAGCCCTATCCGGCTTTTGCCCTCGATCGGCACTGGCGCATCGTCGCCAGCAACGCTGCGCTGCCCCAATTGTACGAGGGCGTCGCTTCCGATTTGCTGGAACCGCCGCTCAATGCCATGCGGCTCTCGCTACATCCGAATGGTCTCGCCCCGCGTATCGTCAATTTTGCCGAATGGCGTGCGCATCTACTGCACCGGCTGCGCCGCCAAGTCGAACTCACCGCCGATGCTGCATTGATCGAGCTCCTCCGCGAAGTGAGCGGCTATCCGGCGGGCGGCGCATGTCCGGTTCAGACGGCGCAGCTTGAACATGAAATTGCCGTCCCGTTTCGAATCAAAGTCGCCGGTGAGGTCTTGTGTTTTTTCAGCATGACGACGGTCTTTGGCACGCCGGTGGACGTGATGCTGTCCGAACTGGCGCTGGAGCTTTTCTTTCCCGCCGACGATACGACTGCCGAAGCGGTCCGGCAGCTGACGGCTACGACGAGCCGAGCGAATTAGCGCATTTTCTTTACCTGCCGCGTAATCGCTTTCGGGCTTCTCCGCAGCGAGATTGGGTGCACGGCCATGAAGGCCGGAATGCTTTAGAGCAAGGAGAAGTCACATGACCAACGTCAACGAAACCGTCGTCGGCTACATCGCGGCGTGGAACGAGCAAGACCCGAAACGTCGCCGCGATCTCGTCGCCAAGACCTGGACCGACGACGGCAGCTATATCGACGCGCATCGTCGCGGCACCGGTCACAGCGCCATCGATGCCATGCTGGCAGCTGCGCAGGCCCAGTTCCCAGGTTACCGCATCAACTTGATCAGCGGGATCGAAGCCCACAACGATTTCGTGCGCTTTTCCTGGAAAGCAGGCGGAACGAGCGAGGCGCCGCTTTATCTGGGCGGCACCGATTTCGCCACGCTGGCGCCCGACGGTCGGATCAAGACCGTGGCCGGATTCACCGACGCCGCTCCTGCACCCGTGAAGTCGTAACAACAAGTGCATGCGGTAACGGCATCGCCTTAGCCTCCCACGAGGCGGGCGATGCCATATTTTGTTCGCTTGTATAGATTGTGAAGTCGAAACTCCGGAGGCGCGTTCGAGTCTGAAATCGGTTGCGGCGACGAGACCAAGACCGCCATAAGTTCATTTCATAACCAATCGAGGCGCATTTGGGCGATACGCTGAACCAACAGACGATAACGCTGCCGCAGGTGTTCGCAGGCGAGGTCGCGAAGGCGCAGGACGCCTGGCTTGCAAACGGCAATTCGCGCCGTCTCTGGAGCGCGGATGCGACACTGTGGACAGGCCACGGCGAGAGCGATTGGCTCGGCTGGCTGGACATCGCCGGGAATAAAGCCCGCGACATTGATGCTACCCGGGAATTCGCGCGGCAACTCCGCCGCGAAAACTTTACCGATGTGCTTTTGCTGGGCATGGGCGGCTCGAGTCTCGGTCCCGAAGTACTGGCGGAGAGCCTGGGATCGGCGCCGCACTATCCAAAGCTGCGGGTCCTCGATTCCACCGATCCGCAGCAGGTGCGGCGTTTCGAGAGCAGCATTGATATTGCGCGGACGCTGTTCGTGGTCTCCAGCAAGTCGGGCACGACGCTCGAGACCAGCGTCCTGATGGATTATTTTTTTGCCAAAGCGTCAAGCGCACTCGGTGGCGCCGCCGGCCGGCACTTCGTCGCCATTACCGATCCCGGAAGCCGGTTGCAGAAAACGGCTGAAGAGAAGGGCTTCCGCCACGTTTTCTCCGGCGTTCCCAGCATTGGCGGGCGTTATTCGGTGCTCTCGAATTTCGGCATGGTGCCGCTGGCGGCGAGCGGTCACGACGTGCAGGCGTTTCTTGACGCGGCGCATGTTATGGCGCGGGCATGTGGGCCCGACGTGCCGCCCGCGCAAAATCCGGCCGTCACTCTCGGCCTGACTATAGGTGTTCTTGCTCTGCACGGGCGCGACAAGCTTACGATCATATGTTCCTCATCGATCGCATCGTTCGGTGCTTGGGCAGAGCAACTTATCGCCGAGTCGACCGGCAAGAACGGCAAGGGCGTCATTCCGTTCGCAGGAGAACCGCTTGGCGAATCTTCGGTTTATGACTCGCATCGGCTGTTTGTATTCATCCGCGACCAGCAGAATCCCGATCCGGCTCAAGAGCAGGCTGTCGATACGCTGCCGCGTGCCGGACATCCTGTAGTGCGCGTCGACCTGGCTTCAGCGCAGCATCTGGGGCAGGAATTTTTCCGTTTTGAGGTTGCGACCGCTGTCGCCGGCACTGTCCTCGGCGTCAATCCGTTCGATCAGCCCGACGTCGAAGCGAGCAAGATCGCCACACGCAGCATGACGGACGCGTTCGAGAGGACCGGTTCACTCTCTTTGGAGCCGCCGGTGTGCACCGAGAATGGCATCGTGCTGTACACCGACGAACGCAATGCGCGGGCGTTGCGGAGCGCCGGCGCGAAGGCCACGCTGGAAAGCTGGTTCAAGGCGCACTTGGCCCGACTAGATGACAACGGCTATTTTGCCATGCTTGCTTACATTGACGCTACCGCAACGCGGACGCAGGCTCTGCAAGGATTGCGCGCGTTTGTCCGCGATCGGAAGCAGGTCGCAACCGCGCTGCAATTCGGCCCGCGCTTTCTGCACTCGACTGGACAAGCCTACAAGGGCGGGCCGAATTCCGGCGTGTTTCTTGAAATCACGGCCGACCCAAATCCCGATCTCGACATTCCTGGACGCAAGGCGAGCTTCGGAATCATCGAGGCGGCGCAGGCGCGCGGTGATTTCCGCGTGCTCGCCGAGCGTGGCCGCCGCGTGTTGCATGCGCACATCAGCGGCGATGTCGATGCCGGCCTTGCCGCAATCGTGAAGGCGGCACTTGCAGCGCTGCACTGAAGCTGGACCTATTGTGATACGAACTGCCGCAGCCGGGCGTACAAACCCGCCGGGGATGGCGAGGGCGGCCGCAACACTGCGGCAGCCGGCAGGGTCGAGCCGATAAGACGTGCGCCGATTGTCGTGCGCTGAACCAGCAGCGTTGTTGTCCAGCTCAGCACGACCGTGCCGCTGAAGACGATCGCTCCCTTCACCACAGCGAACAGTGCGAAAGGCAGGAGCGCGTATTGCAGCCAAACGTCGAACACGTAGTGGAGAAGGTAAAGGCTGTAGGCGTTGACCGAAAGGCTTGCCAACATGGGTGAGCGCTTGGTGCCGAAGCGCAAGCTGGCGGAAAGAAAGAAAAAGCAGCCGCAGGCGCAAGCCAAGACAAAACTCAGATCAGCGGCGATCCGAATGCCGACAGGGGCCGGACCATTGAGAGTCAAGGATGTCGCGGCCATCCAGAGCACCAGCGAACCGAGCGCCGCAACAAGCCAAAGCCCCCAGCGCCGCGGCAATGCACCGTCCGCTGCCACGAGACCGCAATCGATACCCTCGACCCCGATCCCGATCCCGGTGAAGAAATACACGGCGTACAGTAATGGCCGAGAGAGCTGCAGGGGGAGGAACCCCGTATCCGTCCACTCCCATGGCGTGAATATGAGCGCGAGCGGAACATAGGCAATGGCCGTAACTGCGATGAGGACGGCAAAGAAAAAGCCGGGGCGCTTTCCCGCCGCCGCCGCCCAGCGGCCTAGAGCTGGAAGCGCGTCAGGCGCGATCCAGTTAATGCCGACCGCTATGATGTTCAGCGCGAGGAGTTGCCACAGAAACCAAAGTTGTCCGTTGTGCACAAACGGCAGCGCCAAATAGTGGTCGATATAATCGGGCACGCTCGGGTTTGTCGCCGAGACGAGATACACCGGATAGATCGCCACCGGAACCAGGACGATGATGCCAAATGCGAAGGGAACGCCAAGCCTGAGCAAGCGGTCGCGTACAAATCTCCAGTTTCGTTTGCGCGCAAGGCTCGGCCACACGAACAGGCCCGACAGCAGAAACATGAGAGACATCAGGTAGACGTCCTGCCAGGCGCAGAACAGGTCGAAGCCGAACCAGCGGTGGCTGTCCAGAATTGGGAACGACCGCCATTGGTACGGCGGATCGTTGAAACCGACCGTCCTGGGCGGTATCGACTGGACGTAAGCCAGTACCGAATGGAATGCGAGCACGATCAGGATGACGACCGCGCGCAAATTGTCGAGCGCCAAACTCGAGCGCGACATGGTGATGGCGCGTGGCATGGACGTTAAATCCCGACTACCCGTATGATCCCAGAGCGTCCCCACCCGATCATTCAAACGCTATGACGCCGTTGCAAGCAAGAAAATCGAATAATATACACGGACTCTGGCGGAGCCCCAGTTCGATCGAGCGCGAGCCGGTGCAGACCGGCAAGTTCCTTCGGGTCGGGGATGGTGGAGTTGCGGGTTCCCGCTCTTGGCGTCGTCAAATCACCGCATTGTCGAAAGATTGATTCGGGCCAATCAAGGGCGATGGATTCGATTCTAGGCGGCGAACAAATGGAGAAGGGATTGGCAGCGCGATTCGCGCGGCTGGCGATCGCTGGCTTGGTGGCGTTCGTGGCCGCTACTCAACCCTTGGCAGCCGCAGAGCCGACGGTGGCCGGGCTTTGGCAAAAGACCGACGCTGAAACTGGCAAACCGGTCATATGGTTCCTGTTTTTCGAAAACGGGGCCACATATGAAGGCGTCGCTGCAAAGCTGTTTCCGTTACCGACCGACGGCCCGACGCCGCCGGTCTGTACCCGTTGTGAAGACGACCGCAAGAATGCGCCGCTGCTCGGCTTGCCGATCATCCGGGACATGCAACGCGTCGGCTTGAAGTATCAAAACGGGAATATCCTGGATCCGCGCGACGGCAATATTTACCACGCAATGATGACGCTCAGCCCGGACGGTCAATCGCTGACGGTGCGTGGATATCTCGGCATACCGCTACTTGGACGTGATGAAGTTTGGAATCGTCTCCCGGACAGCGCAGCAAGGGCGCTCGATCCCACCATCGTCGCCCGGTACCTGCCGGCGGTGCCGCCAAAATCGGCGATGCGGTTACGTCCAGGAAATACAAGATCTGCGGATACGGTTCGCTGAGGCGCAGTCGTAAGGACTGTTGGCCCCGGTTGGAGATAACAGCCGGTGCTTAATCCGAGCCGATGCCGAATTCACAGCCGGGCGCGGCATAGTGATAGCGAGCGACGCCGTACCTATCGCGCTCGACCAAAGGGCGGCAGCGGGCGAGCCATCGATGATCGCGTTCGGCCAGTTCCGCCCTTTCGGCCTCGCTGAGGGCGTCCGGCACTATCCGGACGAAGGGATCGCCTGGCGTTGTCCAGCTGTCGACGCAGTTGAAGCTTCGCGCGGACCCGACGCAGCTCTCTGCCGCGACGTTGCTGGCACGGGCAGTTGCGCAAAAAACGACCGAGAGCGCGATCGCGGCGGCGACTTGTGCGGCCGGCCGCAATGCTAGAGCCGTTTTGGCAAGACGATTGGTTAACACCGCTCTCCTCGCTCCCTGATCATCCGGCGGCAGACCTGCCTGACGCCGAACACGTGCCAAGTCTCGAGCGACAGCGAGCAAGCAAAATGCCAGAGTATTTGCCCTGTTTTGGGACAGACCTGAATCGCCGCAAAACCTAGCGTCGCGGCGCGGCCACGCCCGTTAGCGCTTAATGATCACGGAAGCCGGAAGCCGGCGCTCCTCCCATCCCATTTGCTGCAGCTCCGGCACGGCATCGTCGCACTCCGGGTAGCCGAGGCAGAAATAGCCGATGAATTTCCACTCAGCAGGAACGCGGAGCAGCTTCGCCACAGTCGCTGGTTCGAGGATCGAAACCCAACCCATTCCGATGCCCTGGGCGCGCGCCGCAAGCCAGATCGTGTGGACTGCGGTGACCGCGGAATACTCGATCATCTCCGGCATCGTGAGGCGTCCGAGGCCGTGACCCTGGTCGGTTGCGCGATCGGCGAAGACTGCCAGATGGCAAGGGGCTTCCTCCATGCCGGCGAGCTTGAGCCGTGCGTAGCGCCCGGCGCGTTCGCGGTTTTGGGCGTTGAGCGCCTCGGCATTGCACCGTGCAAAATTGCCGCGGATCGCTGCTCTCGCGGCATCGTCGTCGACGACAACGAAGCGCCACGGCTGGCTCAGCCCCACCGACGGCGCAAGGCATGCTATTTCGATCAGGGCTTCCAGCGTGCCGCCGGGCAACGGATCGCGACGGAACCGCCGAACATCCCGACGCCAGACCAGAAGATCGCGCAGCCGCGCGCGAAAGGCGTCATCAAAGGCGACCGATCTTTCCGGCACGACGGTGTCAGTTGCCATGTTGGGAATTGTTCCGGAAGGAAACCATCGCGGCGTCCAGCCTCCGCCACTCTCGTGCACCGCTCGGTAAGCCGAAGCGCAGCCAGCTCGCGTGCTCCGGGAACGCACGCACAAAAATTCCGGCGCGTCCCAGATGGCGGAACAACGCGTTTGCGGCTGGAGTTTCCACCAGCCGGAACAAGCTCGTCCCGCCGATGATGTGAAGACCTGATGCGTTCAGAATGGTGTCGAGTTTGCTCGCTGCTTTCTCGAGGCGGTCGCGCGTCCGCCCGATCCAGTCCGTGTCCGTCAGCGCTTTTGTACCGACCGCGAGCGCGGGTCCGGAGACCGCCCAGGGGCCGAGCAGAGCGCTGAGCCGCGCCGCGAACGCCGGCGCCGTGATCGCAAAGCCGAGCCTCACTCCGGCGAGACCGAAGAATTTGCCGAAGGAGCGCAGCACGACGATATTTCCGCATGCTACGTCGGCGGCGAGGCTTGCGCCCGGCGCCTCGACATCCATGAAGGCCTCGTCGATCACCAGCACGCCGCTGCGACGGCGCAGATCTTGCGCGAGCGTGAGCAAAGTCGGCTGCGGAACGAGCCGCCCGTCGGGATTATTAGGGTTGCCGACAATGACAAGTGTGGCATCGCTGCAGTCTTCGATGCGGTGCACTGTTTTGACGGCATGCCCCGCCAGCGTCGCGGCACGGCAGAGTTCAGGATAGGTCGGCGTCAGGATGGCCGCGCGCCCAGGCCGGGCCAGGCCGGCGACGAGCGGCAGCAGAATCTGTGTGCCGGGTGCGGGCACAATATGCGCCGCTGTGGGGGCGCCGTAAGCGTGCGCGGCCGCCTGGGCGAGCGCCTCTGCGGCAGCAGGCTCCGGCAGGCGGGCGAACAGTACAGGTGAAAACCGGGGCAACGGATAGGGATTGGGATTGATCCCGGTCGACAGGTCGATGAAAGGTTCCGGTGCGCCCGGGAACAGGCGCCGGGCTGCACCGATATCGCCGCCATGCAGCAGAGGTTCGTCCTCGCCGCCGGTAAGGATCATGTCTGTCGCGCTAGCTCTCATCGCCATGCTGATCGAGCTTTGTTTCGGCTATCCGGACGCCGTGCTGAACGTCATTGGCCATCCGGTAACGTGGATTGGGCGGCTGATCGACGCGCTCGACAAGTGGCTTAATCGCGACGCGGCCGGACCAAGTGAGCGCCGCTCGGCCGGAATTAGTACAATCTTGATCGTTGCCGCGGTGGTGGGCGGGGTTGCGTTGGTGGTCGAGTATGAGCTGTTGCGTCTGCCGCTTGGCATTCTCGTCGCAGGTGTCCTTGCCAGCACCCTCGTCGCGCAAAGGAGTCTCAACCGGCATGTCGCGGATGTCGCAACCGCGCTCGACAAGGACGGAGCAGCAACCGGCCGCGTCGCCGTGGCGCGAATCGTCGGCCGCGATACGGCGGAACTTGATGCTGCCGGCGTTGCGCGAGCGGCCATCGAGAGCCTCGCTGAGAATTTTTCCGACGCGGTCGTCGCGCCGGTCATCTGGATGGTCATAGGCGGACTTCCTGGCGCTGCACTCTACAAGGCAATCAATACCGCCGACAGTATGATCGGCCATCGCACTCCGCGCCACGAGGCCTTCGGTTGGGCCGCTGCGCGGCTCGACGACCTCATCAACCTGCCGGCGTCGCGCCTCTCCGCGCTCCTTTTCGTTTCGGCGGCGGCGTTGACCAAGGATGCCGACCCCGCCGCAGCGTGGCGCGCGGTGCGCCATGATGCCGCGCGCCACCGCTCACCCAACGCGGGCTATCCCGAGGCGGCGATGGCAGGAGCGCTCGGCCTTTCACTTGCGGGTCCGCGCAGCTATGGCGGCGTAAGCGTCGACGATGCCCTAATGGGTGCCGGGCGCCGCGATGCCAACGCTGCTGACGTCCGCCGCGCACTCGCGCTGTTTCACAGCGCCGACGCCATCCTGATTGCGGTTCTGGCTGTCATCGAGGCTTTGCTTATTTTGCCAATTTGAGCAGGCGATCAAGATCGAGATGAGCCGCGAGGTGTGCGGCAAGCGCGTCGAGCGTGTTCTCGACCGACGAGTCATAGCTGATGTTCGCAGTGCCGCCGAAACGCCCGAGCCACGCAGCGCGCTGGCGGTCATCGGCGAACAAGCCGTGGACATAAGTGCCAATGACCCGACCGTCCGGCGAAACCGCGCCTTCAGCCGATCCGTCTTCCAGGTGTGCAAAAGCCCGCGCGCAATCCGGTCCCTCGGTTAAGCCCATGTGCATTTCGTAGCCGGTAAACGGCGCGCCATCATTCGATACGCCTCGCACCGGCTCAAGACGCTTCTCCGCCGACAGCGTCGTCGCGACGTCGACAAGTCCGAGTCCTTCGACCTTTGCCGGCGGACCCTCAATACCTTCAGGATCGGCGATGCTGCGCCCGAGCATTTGAAATCCGCCGCAGAGGCCGAGGATGGTTCCGCCCCGTCGCCGGTGCGCGGCAATGTCGATATCGAAGCCGGCGGCGCGCAGCGCCGCAAGATCGGCGATGGTCGCCTTCGAGCCTGGCAGCACGACGAGATCGGCGTCGCCGGGAAGTGCCGTGCCCGGACGTATGCGCACGAGTTCGACGTCCGGCTCGGCATCGAGCGGATCGAGATCGTCGAAATTGGCGATGTGTGGCAGAACGGGAACCGCGATGCGGATCCGGGCTTGCGGCTTGCGCGGCCGGCTTTGGTCAAGCGCGAGTGCATCTTCCGCCGGCAGTGAGCGCGCGGCAGCAAAGAACGGCACCAGGCCGAGACCTTCCCAACCGGTCGCGTGCGCGATGCGCTCCATTCCTGCAGCAAACAGCGCCGCATCGCCGCGAAACTTGTTGACGATGAAGCCGCGAACCAGCGCCGCATCCTCTGGCGCAAGAACAGCTTTGGTGCCAACGAGGCTCGCGATCACACCGCCACGGTCGATGTCACCGATCAGAACCACCGGTAGATCGGCCGCGCGGGCAAATCCCATATTGGCGATGTCGTTTGCGCGCAGGTTCACTTCCGCGGCGCTGCCGGCGCCTTCAACGAGCACAATGTCAGCTTCGCGCCGCAGCTTTTCAAAGCTGTCGAGTACATACGGCAAAAGATCGCTTTTCATGTGCTGGTAGGCGGCAGCTTTAGCGCTGCCATAGACGCGGCCCTGCACGACGATCTGGGCGCCGATCTCGCTCTGCGGTTTCAGCAGCACCGGATTCATGTGAATACTTGGCGGCGTGCGTGCGGCGCGGGCCTGCAAGAACTGGGCGCGGCCGATCTCCCCGCCGTCTACCGTAACCGCGGCATTGTTTGACATGTTCTGCGGCTTGAACGGGCGAACGACCAGACCCCGATGCGTCAACGCACGCGCGAGCCCCGCGACAATCAGGGATTTGCCCACGTCCGAGCCGGTGCCCTGGAACATGAGCGCGCGCGCCGCCATGCGTTCAGAACTCGATGCCCGGCTGAGCCTTAACGCCGGAAGCAAAATGATGCTTCACCAGCGTCATCTCGGTGACGAGATCAGCGGCGGCGAGGAGGTCCGGCTTGGCGTTGCGGCCGGTCACCACCACGTGCAGGCCTGCGCGACGATCAGCCAAGACAGCAACGACATCGGCGAGGTTCAGATAGTCGTAACGAAGCGCGATGTTGAGTTCATCGAGAATGACAAGTCCAAAGCTTGGATCGGCCATGAGTTCGCGGGCCTTCGACCAAGCCCTGTTGGCCGCAGCGACATCGCGCGCGCGATCCTGCGTCTCCCAGGTAAAGCCTTCGCCCATCGTGTGCCAAACGAGTTGATCGCCGAACCTCGCCAATGCGTCGCGTTCGGCGGTGTGCCACGCGCCCTTGATGAACTGCACTACGCCGACGCGTTGCCCGCGCCCCAACATGCGCAACGCAAGCCCGAACGCGGCCGTTGACTTTCCTTTGCCGGAGCCGGTGTGCACGATCAGCAAACCCTTCTCGATCTTCTTATCGGCGACCTCGGCATCCTGGACGGCTTTGCGCTTTGCCATCTTGGCGCGATGGCGCTCGGCTTCGGCTTTGTTGATTGCTTGCGTCATGACGCTCTTTCCAACGTCCCTTTAACCGCGAGCGGCAAGCCCGCGACCATGAGGACAACGCGATCCGCCCGCGCTGCGATGCGCTGGTTGAGAATGCCTTGCAAGTCCCGGAAGCGCCGGCCGAGCGGATAGTCCGGCACAATCCCGGAGCCCACTTCGTTCGCGACTAGCACGGTCGGCGCCGGCCTCGATACCAATGTTGTCTCCAGCGCTTGCATCTCCTGTTCGATATCTGCGTCTGCGAGGATAAGATTCGAGAGCCACAGCGTCAGGCAATCGACCAGCACCGGGATCTGCCGGCATGTGGCCAGCGCGGCTGAAAGATCGCGTGGCGCCTCGATCGTTCGCCAGTCTGTGCCACGGCGCTCGCGGTGAGCTTTGATGCGCGCGAACATTTCTTCATCGCCCGCTTCCGCCGTTGCGACGTAGGTCCAGGGTGGCGCCAAAGCGGCAATCACGCCCTCGGCATATCGGCTTTTGCCGGACCGCGCCCCGCCGAGCACGAAGGTCAGCGGCACGCTCACTGAAGACTATCCGGGGCAATCCACATGATATTCACGCGGCTTGGTTTTCCTTTCCAAGGGCCGATTTTGCAGCAAGATCAGCATGACGGAACTAGACGCCATTGACAAAGCCGCAGCCTCGACCGTTACTACCACCTTCGACGGTCTCTCGTGAGAGAGCGAACAGGGAATGCGGTGCGGAACGCGAGTTCCTAGTCCGCAGCTGCCCCCGCAACTGTAAGCGGGTAGTCTCGTCCGGATAAGCCACTGGCGGCCTTCTTGCCGCCGGGAAGGCAGGCCGAGGCGCCGATCCGCGAGCCAGGAGACCTGCCGTCGGGCCTAGTCGACGCGACAAACACCGCTCGGGGTGCATCGGTGGATGATCTGAAAGACGGAAGTCTTTTGGTCCTCGCTCGCGCCGGCGTCTGGTTACGCGAGGACTTATCGTGCTCACTTTCCTGAAAGCAGCGGTCGACGACGCGTCGTCCAATCAGCGCACCAAGATTGCCGCCCTCTACGCGCTTCTGCTGCTGGGAAATGCTGTAGTCTGGGCTTGGGCCGTCATCGCCTTGGCAGGGCGCCCGACGCTGCTCGGCACCGCCGTCCTGGCCTACGTGCTCGGTCTGCGCCACGCCGTCGATGCGGACCACATCGCCGCGATAGACAATGTCGTGCGCAAATTGATGCAGGAGGGCAAGCGGCCGGTTTCGATCGGCCTATTTTTCTCTCTTGGTCATTCGTTTGTCGTAGCGATCGCCGTGGCGGCGATTGCGACCGCGGCGTTCGCGCTACGCAGTCATTTCCACGAATTCAAGATGATCGGCAGCATGATCGGCACCGGGGCCTCAGCGTTCTTTCTGCTCGCCATTGCGGTCATCAATCTCGTGGTTCTCCGCGGCATCTGGGATAGCTTTCGCCGCGCACGCCGCGGCGAGGCTGTTGCCGACCATGAATTGAACCTTCTCCTCTCCGGCCGCGGTTTTCTTGCCCGCATCTTCCGCCCACTGTTCCGCATGGTGTCGCGGAGCTGGCAGATGTTTCCGGTCGGCTTTCTCTTCGGCCTCGGTTTCGACACGGCGACCGAGATTAGCTTGTTTACTGTCGCCGCGAGCCAAGCCTCCGGTGGCATGAGTTTTGGTACGATCATGCTTTTTCCGGCTTTATTTGCTGCCGGTATGACGCTGATCGACACCACCGACAGCGTGCTTATGGTCGGCGCCTATGGCTGGGCGTTTCTGAACCCGATTCGAAAGATTTGGTACAATCTCACCATCACGGCCATATCTGTCGTGGTCGCGCTGCTGATTGGCGGTCTTGAGGCGCTGAGCCTTATCGCCGGCAAGCTCCGCCTCGAAGGCGCGTTCTGGAACACGATTGGCGATCTCAACGGCGGCATTGCCAATTTCGGGTATCTCATCGTCGGCGTGTTCCTCGCGAGTTGGGCGCTCTCTTATCTGCTCTATCGCTGGCAGGGCCTCGACCGGCCAGTGGTCGAGCGCGCGTAGGAGGGGCGAATGACGATCGCCTCCGACGAAACGCTCGAAACCAAAGCGGTGCACTCCACCACACCCATCATCTACGTGTGCATCACTTGCAGGCCTGTCGGCCAGCCGGACAGTCCGGTGCGGCCCGGAGCGATCCTCGCCGCGGCGACTGCGGAGGCCGCAGCCAACACGGAGGTCGAGGTACGCCCGATGCGTTGCCTCGCCAATTGCTCGCGCGGTCCAAGTGCTGCGCTCCGCTGCAACGGTTCATGGACTTACGTATTCGGCGGACTGGATGGCACGTGCGCCGGCGCTCTCGTCGAAGGCGCGCGTCTTCTGGCCAATGCCGCCGACGGCATTCTGCCCTGGCGCGGGCGGCCGGCGCCGCTCAAACGCGGTCTGATCGCGCGCGTTCCGCCGCTGGATTTCCACGAGGTCGATCTGTGAACAACACGCTCGCGCGCATTCCTTGCACCATCGTCACCGGCTTTCTCGGCGCCGGCAAAACCACGCTCATTCGCCACGTGATCGCCAACGCGCAGGGCCGCCGGCTCGCGGTCATCGTCAATGAGTTCGGCGATGTCGGCATCGACGGCGACATTCTCAAAGGGTGCGGCAATTCCGCCTGCCCCGAGGAGAACATCGTCGAACTGGCGAATGGTTGTCTTTGCTGCACGGTCGCCGATGAATTTGTTCCGGCGCTCGACGCCATCCTCACGCGCGACGGCATCGAGCATATCGTCATCGAAACATCGGGGCTCGCTTTGCCGAAGCCGCTGGTGCAGGCGTTCCATTGGCCGGCGATCAAGAGCCGCGTTACCGTCGACGGCGTCGTGGTTGTCGTCGATGGCGCCGCGCTCGCCGAGGGTCGCGTGGCGAATGATCTCAGCGCACTGGCGCAGCAGCGTGCGGCCGATTCGGCGCTGGCCCACGACAATCCCGTCGAAGAAGTCTTCGAGGACCAGATCGCCTGTGCCGATCTTGTTGTCCTCAACAAACGCGACCTGATCGATGCGGCCGGCATCGAGAAAGCGCACTTAGCGATCGCCGATGTACTGCCGCGCAGCGTGAAGGTGATCACCGCCGCCGACGGCAAGGTCGATCATGCGCTGCTGCTCGGACTCGGCGTCGGCACCGAGGACGATATTGCCAACCGGCGCACCCGTCACGATGCCGAGGAAGACCACGATCACGACGACTTCGACTCGTTTGTCGTGCCGATGGACGAGATCGCCGATCCCTCGGCGTTCGCCGCGCGCGTAGTGGCACTAGCTGAGAATTTTGACGTGCTGCGCGTGAAAGGTTTCGCGGCGGTGGCCGGAAAGCCGTTGCGTTTACTGGTCCAGGCGGTCGGCGCGCGCGTGACCCACCAATACGACCGGCCCTGGACCACCGGCGAGGCGCGCCGGGGGCAGTTGGTGGTGATCGGATTGAAGGGACTCGATCGCGTCGCGGTGACGCAAGCGCTGGTTGGATAAGGGGCGGGTTGAGGGATGCATCTGCTCACTGCGACTTCGACCAACCTCGACGACATTGTCGAAGCCGTAGACCTCGGCCAGTCGCCCGGCGACATCGTCATATTGTCCTTTGCCGACAGTGACCTTGCCGGTCTCGCCAGCGCCTGGGAGGCGGAACGCGCCGCTTTGCCGAGCGTCCGTCTCGCGCATTTGCGCGATCTTCGTCATCCGATGTCGGTCGATCTGTGGATCGATCGCGTCGGCGCGCACGCCAAGGTCATCGTGGTGCGTCTTCTCGGCGGCCTCGATTGGTGGAAGTACGGGATTGAGCGGCTGTCAGCGCTGGCCCGGGAACGCGACATCGCGCTTGCAGTATTGCCTGGCGAAGATCGCGACGACGTTCGGCTTACGGCGGCCTCGACGTTGCCGCCAGAAGAACTTGACGCGTTGTTGCGATTTTTCCGCGAAGGCGGCCGCGAAAATCTGCGCGCGTTGTTGCGCCGGCTTGCTCGTCATGCCGGTTCCGATGTCGAAGGCCGCGAGCCAAAGCCGGTGCCGCAGCTTGCAGGCTATCTGCCCGGCACCGGCGCGGTTGAGCTCGATCGGTTTTGCGCTTCGCTGGATCCTGGCAAACCGGTCGTCCCAATCATCTTTTACCGCGCGCTGTTGCTGGCGAACGATACCGCCCCGATCGACACGCTGTGCTTGGCGCTGGTGGCGCGTGGTTTGGCGCCGGCTCCGCTCGTTGTCACCAGCCTCAAGGACCAAGAAGCCGCGGCGTTCCTGGAAAACGCGTTCGCGCGGCTTGATCCGGCACTCATCGTCACCAACACGGCCTTCGCGGCTAGTGGCAGTAACGGCGGGCTGTCACCACTCGACACCGTCGACGTCCCGGTTTTGCAGGTCATTAGCGCGACCACGCGTCGCGCAGCGTGGCTTGAGAGCGCACGCGGCCTCGGTGCTGCCGATCTCGCGATGCACATTGTTCTTCCCGAGCTCGATGGCCGTGTGCTCGCGGGCGCAGTCGCGTTCAAGGACGAGCTACCGGCGTCAGAGGAACTTTCCTTCACGGCACTGGCCAGCCGGCCCGAAGCCGACCGGATCGCGATGGTCGCCGACCGCATCGCTGCGCTGATTCGATTGCGCACACGGCCGCGGAGTGAGCGGCGCATTGCGGTGCTAATGCCGGACTATCCTGCAGCGCCCGGCCGCACCGGCTATGCGGTCGGTCTCGATGTGCCGGCAAGCGTGCTTGCGCTTCTCGAAGACCTAGCTGCGGCTGGCTATGACACGAGCGACGCGCCACAAACGTCGCGCGATCTTCTGGGCCTGCTTGCAGCCGGCGCGGCCGAAGCGAAGCTCTCATTAGCGGAATACGACAGCCGGCTTGCCCGATTGCCACCCGCATCTGTCGCGCAATTGCGGGAGGCTTGGGGCGAGCCGACGACTGATCCTGATTTCCACGACGGGGCGTTTTTCTTCCGCGCGCAAAAATTCGGCAAACTGTTGGTTGCACTGCCGCCCGACCGTGGCCGCTCCACGGAGCGTCGCGCCGATTATCACGATTCAGTCCTGCCGCCGCGGCACGCTTTGGTCGCCTTTGGGCTGTGGCTGCGACATGAGTGGAAGGCGGACGCGCTTCTCCATATGGGCGCACACGGTACGCTGGAATGGCTGCCGGGCAAGGCAGTCGCGCTTACTGCAGAGTGTTTTCCGGAAATCGTCACCGGGGCACTGCCGGTGATCTATCCGTTCATCGTCAGCAATCCCGGCGAAGCGGCGCAAGCAAAACGCCGGATTGCGGGCATAACCATCGGCCACCTGCCGCCGCCGCTCGTCGCCGGTGGCCTCTCCGGCGACGCGCGCGAGCTTGAGCGATTGGTCGATGAATACGCCCAGGCCGACGGCCTCGACCGGCGCCGGCGCGAGCGCTTGGCGAAGCTGATTGTCGAGACGGCGCAACGCACCGGCTTGGCGCGCGAGGCCGGCGTCGATGGCGCCGCAGCGTCCGACGACGCGCTCCGCCGCGTCGATGCCTGGCTGTGCGATCTGAAAGACCTCGCCATCAAAGACGGCCTGCACATCTACGCCCGCATGCCGGTGAACGTCGACGATCCGCTGTGGCAGGCCAGCGTGGATGCCGAACGCGGAGCGTTACTCGCGGCGCTCGACGGCCGCCGGATCACGCCCGGCCCGGCCGGCTCGCCGACACGCGGCCGCCGCGACGTGCTGCCGACCGGCCGAAATCTCTTCACCGCCGATCCGCGCACGTTGCCGACGCCGACCGCGATGGACCTTGGCCGGTTGGCCGCCGACGAAATTCTGCGCACGCATCTGCAAACGCACGGTGAGCCGCCGCGCAGCATCGTGATCGATCTGTGGGGCAGCGCGACATTACGCACCGGCGGGGAGGAGATCGCGCAAGGCTTTGCGCTGCTCGGCTGCCGGCCGATCTGGGACCACGCGACCGGACGAGTCACCGGCGTCGAGGTGCTGCCGAATGCCGCGATCGGGCGCGCGCGGGTCGATGTTACCTGGCGCATTTCCGGGTTGTTTCGCGACCTCTTTCCCGCACAAATCGCCCTCATCGACGCTGCCACCCAAGCCGTCGCCGCGCGCGACGAAGCCGACGACGAAAACCCGCTCGCAGGCGCGCGCCGCGCGGCTGGCTCTATGCGCCTTGATCGCATTTTCGGCACTGCTCCCGGCACCTACGGTTCCGGCGTCGAAGGCCTGCTCGGCCGCGACATCGAGACCAAGGCGATCGGCGCGGCGTACCTGGCAGCGGTTTCGCACAGTTACGGCGGCGCCGCAGGAGACGGCAGCGCCGCGCCCGGCGCCTTCACGCAACGCGTCGCGGGTGCGGACCTTCTGGTGCATCCGAGCGACGATCCAGCGCGCGATCTACTCGAAGGCACCGAAGACGTGGCCTTTGTCGGCGGCTTTGCGGCGGCCGCGAAGATGCTCGGCCGAGCGGCCGATCTCGTGATGCTCGATGTGACCGATCCGCAGCGACCGCGGGCGCGAACGCTTTCTGCGTCGCTTGCCCGCATCGTGCGCGCCCGCGCGATCAACCCGCGCTTTATCGCCGGGCAAATGCGCCACGGTTCGCGCGGTGCCGCTGAACTTGCCGAAACGGTCGACCGTCTGGTTGCCTTTGCGGAGACGACCGATGCAGTCGCAAGCGAATTGTTTGATCTTCTGCACGCGGCCTATGTCGCCGATGCCGATGTGCACGCCTTCTTACTGCGCGAAAACCCGCCGGCCGCCGCCGCGATTGCTGAGCGGCTCGACGCGGCGCGGCGGCAAGGTCTTTGGCATCCGCGGCGCAACGATGTCGACGCCGACCTCGCCGCCTTTCGCGCGGAGGCGGCAGCGTGACGGCTCTCGCCATAAATCGTTCGCAGCGTCGGGGCGCCTGTCCCGGATTATCGGCGCCGATGCCAACCGGTGATGGATTGCTGGTCCGCCTTCTGCCGATTGGCACGATTCCACTTGCGGCGTTCGGGCAATTGTGCGCGGCGGCGCGGCGGGAAGGCAACGGTATCATCGAAGTAACTGCGCGCGGCAGCATCCAGATTCGCGGACTGAACGCCGCTTCGGCGCGGCGCTTCGCCGATGCCGTCGCGGCGCTTGCTATCGCGGCGGAGGACGGCATTTCCGTTCTCAGCAACGCACTTGCCGGCCTCGATGGGCAGGAGATTTTGGATGCGAACGCGCTTGCCGCCGACTTGCGGCGCGCGCTGACCCAAACATCGCTGACCGCAAGGCTCGCGCCAAAAGTTTCGATCGCCATCGACGGTGGCGGCGTGCTCAGCCTCGCGAACGTTTCTGCCGACGTGCGTCTGCGCGTTCAAGCGACCGGTTCCGGTGCCGTTCTTCGAGTCGGTGTCGCCGGGGACGAAGCGAGTTCGAGGCAAGTTGGCACGATCGCGCCCAATGATGGCGTTGACGCGGTTGTCAGGCTCCTCGAAATCATTGCAAAACGCGGGCGCGCGGCGCGGGCGCGAGATATTCTGGTCGCCGATGGAGATGCGCCGTTTCGTGAAGCGCTCGCCGAATTCCTGATTGAGGATGAAACGCCGTTCGGCAAACGCAGCCGCAGCGGCCCAATCGGATTGCATCCGCTACGCGATGGGTCGCTCGCGTGCGGCGTCGGTCTTGCGTTCGGTCACGCCGACGCCGTGACGCTCGAGCGTTTGGCGGAAGCTGCGAGCGCCGCCGGCGCGGTCGGCATACGTGCAGCCGCGGACCGCGCACTCATGATCATCGGACTTCGAGAAGCGGCGGTACCGGCTTTCGGCAATGCCGCCGAACGTCTTGGTTTCATCGTCGCTGCCGACGATCCACGCCGATGCATCGTCGCTTGCGCCGGCGCGCCGATCTGTTCGTCAGCGTTTATTGCTGCGCGCGCGCTGGCGCCGCGGGCCGCTGAAATCGCGCCGTCACATCTCAACAGCTTGCCTCAGATTCACATCTCCGGCTGCGCCAAGGGCTGCGCTCACGCCGGCAGCGCGGCGCTTACGATTGTCGGCTCACCTGATGGGTGCGCGCTGATCGCAAGTGGCGCGGCGTGCGACACTCCTTTCGCTGTGATTTCGACGGACGAACTTCCGGTCGCGATTGAGCGATATTTTCGCGATGCCGCGCGCGAGGACAAGCATGTCTGAGCGCACGGCATATTTGCGCGACGGCACGGCGATCTACGAGCGCTCGTTTGCCATTATCCGTGCTGAGGCCGATCTGTCGCATTTTTCGCCGGAAGAAGCCGACGTCGCGGTGCGTATGATCCATGCCTGCGGCGTAGTTGAAGTGGTGCAGAGCATTGTATTCGGCAATGATCTTGTCGCCAGAGCGCGCGACGCGCTCGCGGGCGGTGCGCCGATCCTCTGCGACTCGGAGATGGTGGGGCGCGGGATCACGCGCGCGCGCCTGCCGGCGCGGAACGAAGTGATTTGCACGCTCAATGACCCGCGTGTCGTCGACCTCGCGCAAAGACTGGCGACCACCCGTTCGGCGGCAGCGCTCGATTTGTGGG
>Ga0335078_10002227_pt1 | contig 29388 bp, 25 predicted proteins | sample Lox_Sample_32_FD_206711 | JGI IMG/M metagenome (GOLD analysis project Ga0335078, IMG submission 206711) | Soil microbial communities from Loxahatchee National Wildlife Refuge, Florida, United States - Lox_Sample_3.2 | ecosystem: Environmental > Terrestrial > Soil > Wetlands | place: USA...
AGCGGATCTTCGCCACGCATCTGGAGGACTGGCCGGCGCTGCTGCGTTCGCTGCGCTTGGTGGGCGACGATGCTCGCGAAAAGACACGGAAGCAGGCCATAGCTGCGGGAGCGGGTGGAATATAATATAAAACAGCGTCGTTGGGGAGGGTTCCTTGCAATTATTAAAGACTTCGGTCTTGAGCCTGGTTGGATTGCTCGGTTCGGGGAGTTTGGTGTGGCTTTCCGCTCAAGATCGGCCCACGTTTCGAGTCAAAGTGGACATGGTGGTGTTGAGTTTCACCGTCACCGATTCCAAGGGAAAATACATCAACGGGTTGAAGCCCGCTGATTTCAAAGTCACCGAAGACGGCATCGCGCAAAAGATCAACACGTTCGGCGAAGGCAGCCGTCCGCCTTTACAAGTGATGCAAGATGGAACCACGCGCGCTTTGAATTCCGGCCCAGCCGATGGGACGCCGGCGGAGGGCGAAACCAAGGCCGAAAACCACCCTCCTTCATTTGTCGGAACTAACGTTTTCGTGCTGTTCGACACCAGCAACTACATGTATCGGGGATTCGTGTACGCTTCCGACGCGATCGCCGACTTCGTGCGAGGCCTGGATCGAAACGATTCGGTGGCGGTTTACACGTTCAGCCGCAATCTCAAGCGCGACTCGCCGCTGACTCACGAGCGCAACGACGCTATTCTCGGCCTTCGCAAAGCCGTCGCGGGCGACGATGCCGCGCTGTACAATGGCCTGCTCCTGACGCTGCGCGATGCGGCGAAGGTTCCCGGCCGTAAGGTGATCATCGTTTTCTCGAACGGTCCCGATAACGCCAGCATGGTGGCCCCCGATGACGTCCGCGCGGTCGCGGAGGACGAAGGCATTCCAATCTATGTCATCTCCACCAACGACGTGAACAAAGATCCTATGTCAAGCTCCGTCTTCAAGAGGATTTCCACGCGCACCGGCGGAAAAGCCTATTTCGCGAAGACCTGGCAGAAGCAAGTAGAGGCCTTCGAATCCATTCGTGAGGATCTCGGCAACAGCTACACCATCACGTATTATCCGCAGGCCAACGCGAACGAAGGATTCCGCAAGATCAACGTGGAGATCGTTTCCGACGTCGGCAAGAAGTACCGTGTGCGGGCGCGCCCTGGATACCGGCCGCGCGGTGGCTTCTAAGGCCTGGCTTAAACCACGCCCGCGTGGCGCTTCAAAATCTGTTGAAGGTTCTGGGAAAACGCGGAGCGCGCCATCACGATGTTCGCTCCGGCCTCATGCGCTTTCTGTTTCAGCTCACCCTGAACGTGCGAAAGGTAGCCGATCAGGCTGATCTTCTTGAGGTCCTCGTGCTCCTTCAGTTGAGAGATCAGATGCAGCGGTTCTACCGAATTGTTGTTCAGATCCAGGATGATCAGGAGCGGCTTATCGGACTTGGCCTTTTCCAGAACGTCGCGCTCGGACTTCAAGAACTCCACGTCCACGCCTACGCGCTTCGCCGCGTCGTTGATTTTGACCGTAAACAAAAGGTCATCCACTACAGCCAGAATTTTCTTCTTATCGCGCGTATGCATATCGGACGAATGCCCAATGCTCCTGAATGTGACCTTTTGCAAACCGTCTGAAGAACGTCGACTCGGGGGGCAGGGTAAACGACATTCTAGCATGGCCGGCGCGTTACCATTGAGCGATACGGGAAAACGGCAACACGAAGGAGGAACATGAGCATTCACGCATGCGTTGCTGCAACCGCGCAGGAAGCTGCCTCGCAGTGCGCCGGCAAGATCCTGGAACTACTCCAGGAGTCACTGGCGGCGAACGCGCGGGCTACCATCGCCATCTCCGGCGGCAGCACGCCCAAGTTCATGTTTGCCGATCTCGCAAAAGCTAAGTTCGATTGGGCTCGCGTGCATGTTTTCTGGGTGGACGAGCGTGGCGTCCCACCGACGGATGCGCAGAGCAACTACAAGCTGGCGAAGGAGACCTTCCTCGATCCGACGCAATTTCCAGCCTCGAACGTACACCGGATCCAAGCCGAGCTGGATGCCAAGGAGGCAGCGCGGCTCTACACGGCCGAAATCCAACAATTCTTTTCTCTAGCCTCAGGCCAGCTGCCGCGCTTTGACATCATTCATCAAGGCATGGGTCCCGATGCACACACCGCCAGCCTGTTCCCTGGCGAACCGCTCATCGACGATCGGACCAACATCGCCGGCGCAACGTACGTGGAAAAATTCCAGCAGTGGCGGATCACGCTGCTTCCCGGCGTACTGCGCGCCCCCAAACACACCATCATGCTGGTCGCGGGCGACGACAAGGCCGAGCCGCTTCGCTCGGTTCTGGTCGGATCGTACGAGCCGAAAAAGTATCCGACCCAAGTCGCGATCGCCGATCGCTCGGACATCCTCTGGTATCTGGACCGTGCCGCTGCCCGATTGATAGAGTAAGACAGAGAGCGTGACCACCAGTCGCCGCAATCTGCTGCTGCTTCCCGCGCTGGGGCTGTTGCCCCGGCGGGCCGGAAACGGTTCCACCACGACGACGGCGCCATCGAGCGAAGTGCGGATTTTGTTCGGCGGGGATATCATGCTGTCTCGTTACGTCGGCAGGCTTGCGCGGGCGAGGAACGATCCCACCTGGCCGCTGCACGAGATCGCGCCACTGCTCGCCTCCGCCGATATTGCTTTCGCGAATCTCGAATCCCCGTTCTCGGATCGAGGCCAGACCTTCGACAAAGGGATGGTGTTCCGCGCAGAACCCGAGATGGTCGCGGCGTTGAAAACCGCCGGGCTGGACGTAGTTTCCACAGCGAACAATCACGTACGCGACGCGGGAGGCCACGGGATCGAGTTCACACTGGATTTACTCGCGAAGAATCGCATCGACGCCGTGGGTACCGGCGCTAACCCGCGGCTTGCACACCTGGGCACGATCCTAGAGCGCAAAGGGGTCGGCTTCGGCTTTCTCGGCTACACCTTCGATCAATCCAACGGCAACCACAAGGACGTCGACAACCGCATCGCGATGATCGACGTAAATCAAATGCGGGCCGATGTAGCCAGTATGCAGAAGCGTGCCGACGTCGTGATCGTTTCCATGCACGCGGGCGTCGAGTATCAGCCGAATCCCAACGCGCTGCAGCAGGAATTCGCGCATGCGGCCATCGATGCGGGCGCGAGCGCGGTGATCGGCCATCATCCGCACGTCGTACAAACGGTGGAGATCTACGGAAACGGAATCATTTTTTACTCGCTGGGAAATCTGGTTTTCGACCAGTTTCAATTGAAGACCACGCAACTCGGTTGGATCGCGGACCTCCGCTTCCAGGGCCCGCGGCTGACCAGCTACGGAATCATCCCCGTGGATATCGTCAATACCGTGGCGCGTGTACATCCGCTACCAGCCTCGTCCGCTAATTCATGAACTGCCTGGTATTGTCGGCCGGCGGCATGTACGGCGCATACCAGGCGGGGGCGTGGAAAGTGCTGGCCGACGTCTTCCAGCCGAGCCTCATCGTGGGCGCGTCCATCGGAGCGGTGAACGGGTGGGCCATCGCCGGCGGCTGCGAGCCGGCGGAACTGATCGAGCGCTGGGTGAGCCTCGAAGCGGGCGGCCGCTATCGCTGGAAATTTCCCAGCAGCGTCTTTTCCGGCGTGCTGGATTCGTCGCCGCTGCAAAGAGAAATTCGAGAACTGTACAACTCCTTCCGCCCGCGCCTTGACTTCGCGATGGTGCTCACGGATCTGCTTAGATTGTGTCCGCGTGTAGTCCGCGCGCCGGAGATTCGCGCCGAGCATCTGCTCGCCACCACGGCAATTATCGGGCTGTTCGACCAGGTGCGTCTGGATGGGCGGATCTATTCAGATGGTGGTTTGTTGGCCGCCGTTCCACTGTGGGTCGCGGCCGAGCTCGGCGCAACGCGGGTACTGGTAATCGACGTTCTGCCGGCGCCACCGGGAACGATCGCGCGCACATTCGTCGGAGCCATGCGCATGCTCTCGCCCTTTCGCGCTCCCACGCCTTCCGGACTCGAGGTCCTCCGCTTAGCTCCGGCGAAGCTACTCGGCGCCCCACTTGAAGCCATCTACTGGAGCAAGAAAAACGCCGAGACTTGGATCGAAGCCGGCCGGCGGGACGCCGAGGCAGTGAAACATTCCATTGTGAATTGTTTTGAGCGACAATAGATTTCGAGATGCCCGCATACCAGATCCATCGCCTCAAGGAATCAGCCCGATCGCAGTTCCGCAATGACCCGCACACCGCCGGAGCCACGGTGGTTAAGCCGAAGGATTACGAGAAGGGCGTGAGCGTCGAAGCACCCTCGCCGTACGCTGCCTGGATGGCTTTGCGCGAATCGACGGAAGCGTTGCAGGTCGGCGATCTGCTCGAAATCGAAGGCAGCGAGCTGCGCATTTTCAAGTACATCGGTTTTGAAGAAGCTCGCTGGTACGTACTAGAACCCGCTCCCGTCCCGGATGCGGCGGCCATCGCGGTAACATAGGGACAAAGCATTATGTACAAAGATCCCGTAGCATGGGATCGGATCAATTCCTTCGCCCTCGTCAGTTATATCCCTGAGCCTCTTGCGGGTTTTCTGGATAAGTTGCGGCAGGAACTGGTGCCGAACTGTTTCCTGCGTGCTCATGTCACGCTGCTCCCGCCGCGCCCGGTGGCGGCGCCCGACCAAGCCTGGTCCGAAATCAAGCATCTCATTCCGCGCTTCGCGCCATTCGACGTTCTCATGGCCGACGTTGAGGTTTTCCCGGTTTCCGATGTCATTTACATCAATCTCGGAACCGGACGCGAAGCGTTGCGGCACGTCCACGATGCGCTGGCGGGAGGCGCTCTGCAATTCCACGAGCAGTTCGAGTATCATCCTCATGTGACACTCGCGCAGGAGTTGAAACCCGACGAGCTGGACGAACTGGTGGCCGTCGCGCGGGCGCGCTGGGCTGAGTTTAGCGGACGCAAATGCTTTCGGGTAGAAAAAGCCGTGTTCGTACAGAACACGCGCTGCAACGAGTGGTTCGACCTGGGAGCATGCATGCTTGGCCAGGCAAGCTCCGAAGCAAGCGATGAAGTAACGGATTTGCTGGTGCGATGAGCCCGCGGACTGGTGTCCTCTGCCTCCTGCCGCTGCTCGCCGCAAGCTTGGCACGCGCGGAAAGCGACTTCACCATTTATGAGCTGCTCGCGCCAGAGACGCATAAGTTCGCCATCATTTACGACGTCGCCACTTCAGTGGAAGGCGCTACCTTCTATTTGAATCCGATCCGCCGCGGGTCGAAAGCGTCCGATGAACGCGTGATCGATCTTGCCACTAACAAGCCGCTGAAGTTCGAAACCGTAGACGCTAAGACAGCGCGCGAGAGCGGTCTGCGCGGGACAGTGCCCGATGACTCACTGTACCTGAAAGTCTATTTGGCCACGGCGGTCCCCAAGAACGGCCAGGCCCGCATCCGTATCTACAAAACCTACGAGGACGCGCCGTCCTATTTCGCCGAGGGCGATCGCATCGTTTTCAACCGGCCTCTCGGAATCAAACGCAACGTTGTCGTGCTTCCGTCCGGCTACGAACTGATCGGTTCCACCGTCCCGTGCATCGTCTCTATCCAGGCGGATGGCCGCGCCCGCGCAAGCATGCTCAACGATCGCGACGATCAACTCCCGGTGAAGATCACCGGCCGGAAGCTCAAATGAAACGCGCCGCGCTGGCTTTGCTACCGGGTTTGCTAGTCGCACAGTTCCACCGCGCCGAGCAGGATCGGGTCATTCATTATTGGCTGCTCGCGCCGGATTCGCATCAGTTCCGGATCTCGCATGAATTCACGGTTTCGAAGCCAGGCCAGAAATCGGTGCACAGTTTCGTGCGTAAGGGCAGCGTAGTATCGAAGTCGATCGTGATCGATTTGAATACGGGCAAAGAGCTGAAGACGTACAACGTCGACGGAAAATCTGTGAACGCGCTCGGATATTACGAAACGCCGACTGATCCTGACTCCGTCGTGGTGCAAGCGGATCTCGATCACGCGCTAGCCCCGGGCGAATCGGTCCGTGTGCGAGTGATCGAGACCTACACCGATCCGGTCGGATATCGAATGCAAGGCGACGAGCTGGTGTGGGATCGGACACTCGGCCGGCCGTTCAACGATGTCGCGCTGCCGCCCGGTTGGATGCTTACGTCGGTGAGCGTCCCTGCGATCGTCTCGCTGGACGGCGAAGGTCTTGTGAAGTGCAGCTTCACCAACACGCGAAATGACGATATTCACGTCGTGCTGAAAGCCAAACGCCGCTAGCCTAGCCGCGCGTGGCTGCCAGTTCTTCCTGCCGGACCGGATGGGCGTCCACTACCAGCTTCGCAATCTGCTCGCGATGGAAAATTGCATCGCCGAAAGTTTGCTCGGAAACTTTGGCGCGGCGATAGTACAAATGCGCGTCGTTTTCCCAAGTAAAGCCCATGCCGCCGTGCACCTGGATGGCTCGATTGCCGGTCTCGCGGTAGGCTTCGCTCGCGTAGGCCTTGGCTACCGATACCGCCAGCGGCGCTTCGGGGATACCTTCTTGGATCGCGTAGGCGGCGTAGTAAGCCGCCGACCGTGTGCTCTCGGTGAACACGAGCATGTCGGCGCACTGATGCTGCACGGCCTGGAATTGTCCGATCGGCCGGCCGAACTGCTTACGCGTTTTGGCGTACTCAACCGTCAGATCCAGCAGGCGCTGCATCCCGCCGGTCATTTCCGCCACCAGGCCCGCCACCGCCATAGCCCGTGCGCGACCCAACGCTTGCCCCGCGGCCGGACCGCTCGCCAGAAGATCGCCGGCAGCGACCTTCACGCCCTCAAATCCGACTTCATAAACCTTGCGCGTGAGATCCATGCTCGACATCGGACGAATGGAAAGGCCGGCCGAGTCGCGACCTACGACAAACGCCGCCAGTTCGCCTTCCAGCCGTGCGATCACGACGATGAAATCAGCCACGCCCGCATCTGGCACGAACAGCTTCGTCCCGTCCAGCGTGTATCCACCCGCCGACGCACGAGCCCTGAGTTGCACGCCGCGCGGAGTCCAGTCCGGCAGATCTTCCAAGAACGCGACGGTGGTCTTCGACTCGCCCCGCGCGAGCGCACCCAGATATTTCCGCTTCTGCTCCTCGTTGGCCGCCTTCTCGATCAGAGTGCCGGCCATCACCACCGTGCTGAAGAATGGCCCGGGCAGCAGCGCGCGACCCATTTCTTCTAGCGTCGCCGCCATCTCCACCATTCCCATGCCGAATCCGCCGTACTGCTCAGGAATCAGCATGCCGGTCCAGCCCTGTTCGGCCATCTTCGCCCACAGGCCGGCATCGAAGGCCGTGTCAGTCTCCATCAATCGGCGGACCTCGGCGATCGGACATTCCGCCGCCAGGAACTTGCGAACTGTATTCTTCAGCGTCTGCTGAGTTTCAGTAAGTTCGAATTGCATTGTGATCCCTTGAATTACTAAGTCGTGGCACTCAGCTAATAACTCTTCGGCAGGCCGAGCACGAAATGTCCCAGAATATTTCGCTGGACCTCGGACGTCCCCGCCTCGATCGTATTCCCGCGCGCCCGTAAGAATGTGTATGCCCACTGCCCGTCGTCGATCGCGTGCGGATCGCCTTTCGACAATGTCGCGTAGGGACCCAGCAACTCGGTTGCGATCTGCTGGAAGCGCTGGTTCAGCTCGGTCCAAAACACCTTGAGAACGGAGCTCTCCGGTCCCGGCACGCCCTTCTGATTAATACGCGAGATGGCGCGCGTCTGGTTCCAACGCATAATCTCTATGTCCGTGAAACATTGGCCCAGCTTCTGGCGGATCACTGGATCTTCAGCGGCCGGCTTGCCATTGCGAATCGTGGTGTGCGACAGCTGCACCAGACGGTCGAACTGCCGTTTGATGACGATCTGTACGCCCGCGCCTAGGGTCGCGCGCTCATGGGCCAGAGTGCCCATCGCGACGTTCCATCCGTCGCCCACCTTGCCGAGGACGTTCTCCGCTGGCACGCGCACATCGTGGAAAAAGATCTCGCAGAATTCGCTTTCTCCGGTCATCTGGCGTAGCGCTCGGACTTCCACACCGGGACTCTTCATGTCAACCAGAACGTAAGTCAACCCGTGGTGCTTCGCCGAGTTCGGATCGGACCGAGTAAGTAGAGCGCACCAATCGGCCGCCCAACCGTAACTATTCCAGACTTTCTGGCCATTAAGGACATAGTGGTCGCCATCAAGCCGCGCCTCGGTACGCACGTTTGCCAAATCTGATCCCGCATTAGGCTCGGAAAATCCCTGGCACCAGATCTCATCAGCACTGAGGATTTTAGCGAGATAGCGCTTCTTTTGTACATCGGTCCCGTAGGCGATGATGGTCGGGCCGATCAGCGACAGCCCCAGCACATTCGCCAGGTGGGGAGCGCCGGCGCGGGCCATCTCCTCGGTGAAGATTACCTGCTCCATGAGAGTCGCGCCCCGACCGCCATATTCCTTCGGCCACGCAATGCCCACCCAGCCGGCGTCATACATCTTCTTCTGCCACGCACGCAGGAATTCAAACTTCTCCCGCATCTCATCTTCGGTGCGGTGCTTCTCCCAATCGGAGGGGACGTTGGCTTTCAACCAGGCTCGGAACTCATCGCGAAACATGAGTTCCGACGCGCTTAGATTTAAATCCATGATGCAAACAGGATATCAGGTGAGCGTGTACCCCGTATCGCAAGATTCAGGACGCGGGATTGGCCACGAGGAACTGCGCAGCTATTTTCCGTCAACGGAAAACGCCAGCAGCACATTACCCGCCGACCCCCCGAAGCCTTGATAGCCGGAGTTCGTGTAAACCATGCCGTTCGCGATGGTCGGACCCGCACCGTTGATCGATCCGCCCCTGGCTTGCACTTGATTCACGGTGTCGAACGAACGAGCCGTGTCGTAATCCCAGATGATTTCCCCCGTTTTGGTCGAATAAGCACGGAAATGCCCGTTGATTGCGCCAGAAAATACGGCGCCAGGAATCACCGAGACTGCGGCTGACTGCGCGCCCATGCAGGCTTGGCCCGGCGGACAAGCCACTTTCGGCGCGGGCGTACTCCACACCTTCTCGCCAGTGGCCAGTTTGAGCGCCGAAATTCCTGGCTGCCCGTCCTTGCGTACAATCACGTCTGAAACCGCTGCGTAGGTGTTCTCGTTGTCAGCCGCGTGCCCCCACTCAACTCCGCCCAGTGCGCTGCCCGCGCCGACCTTGGTCTGCCATACAACCTTGCCTTTTTGATCGGGGTCCAAGCCCCACACCACGCCCGATTTTTGCGCCGCAATAATCATCTGCTTGCCGCCGCCGATATTCTTCAGAATCGGTGCCGTGCCAAAATCATAATCCGGCCCGAGATCATCGGGGCAGTTCGGCGATGCCGGACAACCCACGATGAAATTATCCTTAGGCGTGACCTGGCTCACCCAAACGAGCGATCCGGTATCCAAGTTGAAAGCCACAATTGCGTCGCTGGTATGAATATCGACGTCGGTGTAGGAATCGCCGGTCGCGGCGTAGACCAGCTTGCGCTTCACATCCACCGTTGGCGCCGACCAAATTGCCGCGCCTGCCGGACCGTACAGTTGCGTCCCCACCTTGCTCTTCTTAGTCGGTTTGGGGGGATCGAGAACGCTGTAGCTCTTCCAATTTACTTTGCCGGTCTCGGCGTCCACCGACGCCAGACTGCCGCGGAAAGTGCAGCACTGATAGTCGGGCGCACGCCCCGACGCTTCCTCAATTGACGCCAGCGGCACCAGCAGCTTTCCCTCATAGAAAACGGGTGCACCGGTGATGCGGGCCGCCGGATGATTCTCAAGTTTGGTCTTCCACAACTCTTTGCCCGTCTCCGCGTCCACGCCGTAAGCCGACGCCCGCAAATCTCCGAAATACGCGACGTAGCGGCCATTCTTCAACTTCCCAATAGCAATCGAAGTTCGAACGCCCGAGTCCGCTTTGTACGCCCAGTAAACGCAACCCGTTGCCGCATCGAGCGAATACACCGTTCCCGCGGCGCTTCCGACAAATACGCGGCCGCCCGCTACGGTAGGCTGTGCGGTGGCGCGGGTGTCGCCGGGAAATCCGAACGCCCATTTCAACTTCAACTTCGGAACGTCGGCCACATTCAAGCCGGGCTTGGCCTGGTAGCGCGAATTATCGACCTCAGCGCCCCAACCGTTCCAATCGCTGGATGCCAGCGAGAGTTTCTTCGCGGGAGCCGTGCACATTCCTGTCACTGCTTCACTGGTAGTGGAGAAATCTTTGCCGGTGAGATAGCGTGCGATCGCGCGGCCTTCTTCGCGGCTCAACCCGGTGGCCTGTATCTCCATCGCCCCGCCGAACATGGCCGCAAAAATCGCCTCGGGCGTCTTGGCCGCAAGCTCTTCCCGCTTGGGAGTTCGCCCCTGCTGGCTGGCAGCCTCGTGGCACACCGCGCAGCGCGCTTTATATAATGCCGCGCCATCCGGATCAGCTTCAGCAGCCCACAGCGAACCCAGCGCGACGAGGGCCAGAACGAACGATCGACAGAGCATCGCTAAAAAACCTCGCAGCAAATGTATCACGAATTACTAGCCGTTCGCCACGGACCAACGGTCTTGGATTCAGCCTCACCCTACAGCCGGAACGCTAGAAATTGATGCGGCCCTGGAGCACCATCACTCGATCGGTACCGGTTGCCGTCGTTGTGATTCGCCCGAACGTCGTGCTGTTGATGTTCAGATTGGCGGCCGTTGGCGCGGCGAATTCCGGATGGTTCAGCGAATTGGTGGCCGTCGCGCGCAGCTGGAAATTGAAGCGCTCGGAAATCCGGAACTGCTTCTGCAGATTCAGGTCGAGCTGATTTCCCGGAGGCGCCGTCAGAGTCGTGAGAGGTAAATTCCCGAGCACGCCCGGCGGAGCGTTCACCAGGATTGGCGTCCCATTTGCCGACGCGATCGCCAGCAAACTGGAACGCGCGTTCAGCCCACCCACCGTGGTGAGGTTGGCGCGCGAGGGGTCGGGAATCTGCGTCAGCCCTGGCAGTATAGTGACATAGCCACCCAACTCAGTCGCACCCGCGCTCGGTAACTGGCCCACTAGCATAGGAGTATATCCGGGCGCTGACACCGTCGCGCCGGCATTTCCGAAATTGTTGATCGTGTTCTGTGCCGTAACCGTCATCGGCGATCCCGTAAAGTAGTTGTAGATCCAGCCGATCTGCCAGCCGCCAATCACGCCATCCAGGTACCCGTTCATTCCCCTGCCGAACCTTCGCCCCTTACCCACTGGCAGTTCATAAATTCCATTCAGCTTGAATACCTGCCGGTGATCGAATCCCAGCAAGCGCTTGTCCAGCCCCAAATCCCTCAGCGTCCGATAGTCACTCTGATACGTGCTGCTATCCCCTTCGTCTTCGCCCAGTGCTTTGCTCCAGACGTAACTTCCCTGCATTGAGAACCCGCCGCTGAAGCGCCGCGTACCTTGAATCTGAAGCGAGTTGTAAGTGGAGTTCCCGAAGTTCCCGGTCAAGTAAGTGCTCAGGAACTGGGGATTCGCCACGAAGAAATTCGACGGCAGGCCCGCGTGAGGAACCAGGCCGCCGACCAGATTCGTACCGAAGGTGGTGGTATTGAGCGCGTTTGCCAGCCCCCCTGGATTGTTGTTCGCAAGGAACGTGAAGAACGAACTGTTCGTGCGGATATAATTCGATCCGTTGCCGGCCGCCGTCACCGCTGCGGCAGCCGAAGCAACCGGAAGGTTCGCGAAGAACTTGTCGATCAGCGGAGAGTCCCCGCCGGCCGCCACTGTCTGGAAGGCCTGCAGGAACGCATTGTTGTAAATATCCACTTCATCGGTGTCAATGGAGCGAAGTAACTTGGTGCCCTTGCTTCCCACGAAGCTCACCGTGAACGAAGTATTTGCGCTCACTGCCCGCTGAATCGAGACATTGTAGTTCTGCACGTAAGGAACTCGCAGATTCTGATCGAACGCAAGCAGCGACTGGCTGTGCGAACCCGGCCCCACCGCTGGGATGGGCGCGAGCGGCGTCGAGATGGGCGCCACCGGCAGCACCAAGTTCGACAAGTTCGTCGCGGTGGTTTCCGTATCGCCTTCCGCAAGTCCCGGCTCAAACCCGGAATCGTAGTGCGTTAGATAAATCGGCAGCCTCTGATATCCGATACCGTAACCCGCTCGAACCGTGGTTTGGCCCTTGCCGCCGGTAAGCCACTTCAGATGGTCGTTATCCACGCCCCACGCGAAACCAATTGCGGGAGCGAAGTTGTTGTAGTCGGTGTGATAAAAACCCGCGCCTGGATTCGGGCTGCCGGGTCCGATGTTTTCAATCACCGTCGGCGAGCCGTTGAAGACGCCCGGCTGAAACTCGCCGTTAGCAAAGCTCGTGCCAGAGACGCCGAATACTGCGCTCGCGCCTCCCACCGGAGCCAGCCCCTTGCCTTGAGCTTCAAACGGAGCGTTATACAGCTCGTAGCGAATTCCGAGATTCAGCGTCAGGTTGGGCCGCAGCTTGAAATCGTCCTTGAAGTACCAGCTCAGTTCGTTCTGGTGCCATTCGCGATAGCGCGTCAATCCCGGAGTAAATACCGGATTCGCTCCGCCGGACGAAAAGTTCGTCATGTTCGCACTAATTACGGAGCCGCTCAGGTCCGTTAGGAGATTCTGCGCCAAAGCCAGGTTCGAACCAATCCCGGGAAACGCACTGATTCCTGTGACCGGCACCGAACCGTTGGCGCCCAGCACGACATTTGGTACTACGCCGTTGGCATCGTAGCCGGCATCGGAAATCAGTCGGAACTCGATACCAGTCTTGAAAGAATGCCGTCCCCGAATCCACGTCACCGCGTCGCCGTATTGGTAAACGGGAGCGATGTAGTTACTCGCGTTGCCGGAAACCGGGTTCGTCACGCCCAACGTAGCGCCGGGCGATGCGCACGATGTGCTGGTGGGTGCCGCAAGCGATCCCGAATAGCACAGCACAAACGGTACTCCGTCCACGCTGGGCAGCAGCCCCTTGTTGTTCACCGGCCCGATGCTGGGCGTTTGCGTGAACGGCGTCTGCACGGTTGTACGGGGCCGGAATATGCCGATCCGCACTTCGTTGATCAGAGACGGCGTCAGCACGCTGGTCAGTGCCGCGCTGTATTGCGTGGTTTCGGTGGGGTCGGCCTGCCACGGTACGCTCGGGTACGGCGGCGGAGTCGCCACGTTAATGCTGTGGTAGGACTGCTGGTTCAACGTAATCGAAATTCGCTCCTTCTCGTTGAACAGGTGATCGATGCGCCCCTCATACAGTTGAAAGTTCACTGGGATCGGGCGATTCCAAGAGTATCCGGCGACGTTGAGGCCGTCTCCCACTTGGAAATTATTTGGCAGCGGCATCAGCGCCAAGTTCTTCCCAACGATGCCAGTCGGGTCGATGACCATCCGGTTCGGATCCACACCCAACACGCTCAAGGACTGGAGCGGTCCGGTGGCGCCAGCGGGTGTTGTCGGCTGGCCGCTAAAGTTGACACTTGGATTCGCCGACGCGGCGCTTCCGTTCAAGACCCCTGGGTAGTAGCGGAAGACTCCGTTGCGCGCGCTCTGTGTGTACACATCCGCCGTGTACGTGATCGCCTGGCGCTGCTTATAAGGATCGTAGATACCGTTGAAGAAAGTTTTATTCTTCTTGATCGGGCCGCCGAAGCGGATGCCGTAGTTATTCTGGATCAGAATCTGACGCGGAGAAACGGGCAAGTGCGTAGTAGGATCTACGCCGCGCGCGTTATTAAAGAAATCGTTGGCATTTAGCGCCGTGTTTCGGAATTCCTCCCAGGCGCTGCCCACGAACCGATTGGATCCCCCGCGGGTGATCATTTGCACTTGCCCCGCGCCGCGGCCGTATTCGGCATCCGCCGGCGAGGTCACGATGCGAGCTTCTTCCGTGCGGTCTTGACTTACAAAATTACTGTACAGATAGAACGTGCCGGTTAGTAAGTTGTTCTGCGCATTAATTCCGTCCATCGTATAGTTGATGGAATTGCCCTGGTTGCCGTTGAGGTAGAGGTTCTGTCCGACGCCAATACCGCCAATGACTCCGGGCTGCGTAGTGATCAAGTTATAAGCGCTGCGTCCGATCAGCGGCAGGTCCTGGAGCTGTTTGCCGGTGACCACGTCGCCTAGCGTCGCTGTGCTCGTATTGACGTTCGATGCGGTCGCCTGAACTTCCACAGTCTGCGTGGACTGGCCAATCTGCATCGCCAGATTCACAGTTACTTGCGAACCGATCTCTAGAATGACACCACTTACGGTCTGCTTATTAAAACCCTGCTGTTCCGCAGTGAAGCTATATGTCCCCGGCGGTAGCGACGGAAAAACATAGACACCGGACTGATTCGTCGCGGTGGGAGAAGTGATTCCTGTGGCGGCGTTCAAGGCCGACACGGTAGCTCCAACAATGGCGGCCCCGGAGGGATCGCTCACGGTCCCCGAAGCGGACGCGTTCTGCGCGATCGCGAGACAAGGCGCGATCAGCATGAGACAAAGAGACGCTACAACCCGGTAACTTCTCATGAAACTCCCCGTTTTATCGAAAGAACTGTACCAACCCCACAGCTACGGAAATGCAATTACCCGTGGAAAGCTCCTGGAATTCTATTTGCTCGTGTCACCAAAGTCAATGGGTAAACCCAAAGCCTCGTCATTTTCTTCAGGACCACTCCGAGGCTTTCCGCAAGGTGTATAGTGGCTAGGTTCGAAAAGGAGGGCGAGAGATGCGGCGCGATGTTTGCTTCGGCGCGGGTTTGCTGGCTGTACTTGCGGGTCTGGGAGTTGGCTCGGCCGTGATGAGCCGAAAGGCGGTGGTGCACGCCGCGGGAACGCAAGCCCCGCGCTTCGAGGTGGACCCACTCTGGCCCAAGCCGCTTCCCAATCACTGGATTCTTGGGCAGACCATCGGCGTTTCCGTCGACGCTCAGGACCACATCTGGATCATTCATCGCGCGGGTTCGCTGGAACCAGGAGAAGTCCACGCCACAACCACTCCGCAGACAGCGCAATGCTGCGCGCCCGCTCCGCCGGTGCTCGAGTTTGACGAAGAGGGAAATCTCCTGAACCACTGGGGCGGACCGGGAGAAGGGTACGACTGGCCGGACTCCAACCACGGCATCACGGTCGACTATAAAGGCAACGTTTGGATTGGGGGCAACGGCCGTGGCCCTGCTCCAGGCGGCGGACGCGGTCGAGGAGGACGCGGCGCCGGCGCGGCTACGGGCGATCAAACCGCCTACAACGAAGGCCAAGTCAGCGGCACGCAAGCTTTCAACGACAACATGATCCTGAAATTCACGCAACAGGGAAAGTTCCTGATGCAGATTGGTAAGCCGCACCAAAGCAAAGGAAGCAACGATATCGCGAACCTGCGCCTGCCCGCGAAGATTTTCGTCGATCCGAAAACCAATGAAGCCTACATCGCCGACGGCTATGGCAATCATCGCGTGATCGTCTTCGACGCGGAAACCGGCGCATACAAACGCCACTGGGGCGCCTACGGCAACAAACCCGACGACACCGATCTTGGCCGGTATAAGCCAGACGACCCGCCCGCCAAGCAGTTCCGCAATCCGGTCCACTGCGCCGAACTCTCGCACGACAACTTGCTCTACGTCTGCGACCGCGTGAATGACCGTATCCAAGTTTTCCATCCCGATGGAACATTCATCAAGGAAATGTTCATTGAAAAATCGACGCTCGGCTCAGGCAGCGCCTGGGACATCGCGTTCTCGAAGGACGCTCAGCAGAAGTACATCTACTTAGCGGACGGCGAGAATGATCGCGTCCACATTCTCGATCGCGACTCGCTTCAGGTCCTCACCACATTCGGCGAAGGCGGCCGGCAGCCCGGAGAATTTTACGGCGTCCACAGTATCGCTACCGATTCCAAGGGCAACATCTTCACCACGGAAACCTATCGTGGCCAGCGCGTTCAAAAGTTCATGTACAAGGGCTTAGCGGCGGTCACCAAGGCCGACCAAGGTGTCGTTTGGCCGAAGAAATAGCCGGTGGTTACGGCCGTTCGCCCAGCAGCGTACGCAGGCGATCGTAGCCCGCGCGGCTGACCGGAAGCTGCGTGCCATCCGCCAGCACCGCGACCCGGCTGTCTTTTGCGTAGGGCTCGATCTTTGCGATCCGCTCGAGGTTCACGATGATCGAACGATGAATGCGCACGAAACGCTGCGGATCGAGCGCGGATTCCAGGCTCGAAATAGTCTGCTGCTTCAGATAGCTCTTCTTCTGACTGTGCAGCGACACGTAGTCGTCCTGCGCCTCGGCGTAGTCGAGCGCTTCGACCGCAATAATGTGGACGCGGGCGCCGTCTTTGACGACAATGCGCTGCGAATATCGTTGCGGCGGCCGCGCTTCACGCGATAGCTCGGCGGGAGCGGGCATCTTCTGCGGCGTCTGCTGGCCCAGGCGCTGGCGCGCGCGTTCCAGCGCGGTCTGGAGGCGATCCAGTCCGAACGGCTTCAGCAGATAATCCACGGCGTGGGCGTCGAAGGCTTTCATCGCGTACTGATCGTAGGCGGTGACGAAGATCACCGCGACTTCACGACCGATCAGCTCCAGGACCTCGAAACCGTCCAGCTTCGGCATCTGGACATCCAAAAACACAAGATCGGGTTTATGTTCCGAGATGGCCTTCACCGCTTCGAACCCGTTGGCGCACTCAGCGACGATCTCGACGCCCGGTATCGATTGCAAGTACTCGCGCAGGAGATGGCGCGCGAGCTCTTCGTCATCGACGATGATGGCCTTGATGCGTGCTGGCGCCGCAGGCAAATCGGCCGAGGGCGCCGCGCGGCCGGAGTCGCGATCCAGATTTTTCAAATCCACCAGTAATTCGCGCGCGGATTGATACCGGCGGCCGGCGTCCTTCTCCAAACACTTGCGGATGACCCGGTCGAGCTCCGGCGGCACCTCGTAGTTGAACCGGGCCGGCGCTTCCGGCATGCTTTGCAACAGGTGAGCCATGGTCTCCTGTGCGTTCGCGCCCGAGAATGGAATGCGGCCCGTGGCCATCTCATAGAGCACCACACCCAGGCTGAATAAATCAGAGCGCGCGTCGACATCGCGCCCCAGCGCCTGCTCGGGGCTCATGTAGGCGACGGTTCCCATCACCACGCCGACGCTGGTCATGAGCAGCGTTTCCTGACTATTGGGGACCTGCGCTTGCTTGGCCAAGCCGAAGTCGAGAATCTTTACGCGGCCGCGCGTCGTGAGCATAAGATTGGCGGGCTTGATGTCGCGATGGACGATGCCTTTCGAGTGCGCATCGTCCAGCGCGTCGGCGATTTCACTCGCGATGGCGATGATCTCCGGCGTCTTCAGCGGGCCCTCGCGGACGCGTTCGCTGAGAGGCTGCCCCTCCACGTACTCCATGGCGAGAAAGCGCAGCGGGCGTTTGGGATCGCTTTCATCCAAACCAATTTCGTAGATGGTCGCGACATTGGGATGCGTGAGAGCGGAGGCCAGACGCGCTTCCTGTTCGAAGCGCTGCATCAGTTCGGGGTCGGCGGCCAGCGCCGGCGGCAGGATCTTCAGCGCCACGTGGCGGCCCAGGCGGGCATCTTCGGCTAAGAACACCGCGCCCATGCCACCTGAGCCAATGCTGGAAACAATGCGGTAGGGTCCCACTGCGGCGCCGGGCGCAATCGCGTCAATCATGCTCTCTCGCTTCCATTCTTACGCATGCGCCTGGCACGGGAGCTCCACCTGCACGACGAAGCGGTTGTCGGCCACCTCGGTATCGAGACGCGCCTCATTTTCATACAGCGCGCGCAGGCGCCCCCGCACGTTTTGCAGCCCCAGACCGTGGCGCGTAGCGGGAGGCGCATCTGGATCGAAATCGTTCTCCACGATCACTCGCAGCCAGCCGTCTTGACACGCCGCCGCTACCTGGATCGTTCCCCCTTCCACCATACCGGCTACACCGTGTTTGACGGCGTTCTCCACCAGCGGCTGCAGGAAAAGCGGCGGCACGATGCAGGCGTTGCAGATCGGATCGGCCTGGAAGTCGGTGCGCAGGCGCGCTCCGAACCGCACTTGCTCGACATCGAGATACGCTTTCGCCAGTGCCAGCTCCTCGCGGAAAGAGATGCTGGTCTTGTCACCCAGCGAGAGCGTGCTCCGCAAAAAATCCGAAAGCTTGATGCACATCTCTCGGGCGCGCATCCCATCCACAGTAGCCAGCGCGCTGATCGAGTTCAGACTGTTGAACAAAAAGTGCGGATTGATCTGGGCTTTCAGCGCCTTTAACTCCGCCTCGCGCGCCAGCGTGCGCGCCTCCTGCTCGCGCGTTTCGGCTTCGCGCGACGTTTCCACCGACAACAGGACATACTGCAACGCCACCGCGAGCAAGTAGATCAGTACGCCGACACCAAAGAGCAGCGGGAGTTGCGAGTTGAAGCGTTGATCGAGCTGCGGAAAATACAGCCGGCCAAGCACCAGCGCCAAGCCCTTGCCAACCACGATCCACAAAAGCGCGGCGACCACCGCGGCTGCCGTGTGATCTGCGAGCAGCTTCAAGATCTGCGCCGGCGCAAGCGGCAGAACCTTGCACATATACCAGGGCGTCAGACAAACCAGGGCGTAGAACAGCGACAACGGAATGGCCAGCGATTCACTCTCGAGCAGCGGCAGTTTCCCGGTGATCGACAGTAGATAGCCGAGCAGCGAGGCGAGCGGTAGCCAGGCGACGAGATAAAGGGTGATCCGGCCTTTGCCGGCAAGCAGAGGATGCATTGGTCTCGGCCCGCTAGTTGGTGACGGACATGCCGCCGAAAACGGTTGCGCCCGTGATCACCAGCTCGGGCGTTTTGACGTTAGGATCGGGCTTGGGATGAAGCGTTTTGTCGTCGAAGCCGCCAAAGATTCCCACGCCCTTGGTGGATACGCTCCAGTTTTCCGGCACCCGGATTTCCACGCCCCCGAAAACTGCGCTAACGTCCAGCACTACCCGATCCAGGGTGATGGCGGCCCGCCGGAGATCGAGACGAACACCGCCAAAAACGGAAACGATCTCGCCCCCGCGAAAGTCCGGATTGTCGATCACGCGATTCGACCCGCCGAACACAGCGACGATGTTGAGCACGGGGTCATTGGAAACCGGACCGCTGCTGCCGCTCACATACCGTTTGCGGTCGATCGCCCGTACCAGCAGGCTGAGACCGAAAGCAATGATGATCAGCGGCCAGATGTAATCGAACCTGAAATAAATGATCTCCAGATTATCGAGCAGGAGAAGGGCTCCGATCAGCGCCACCGCTCCACCCCAGATTAAGCTGGTTACTGCTTTGCACGAGAGCGCCCGCGAAATTCCGTAGACGATCAGAAAGACGGGCCAGTATTTCCAGAGATCGCGGAAACTGACAATGCCCATGTTGTCGAGCAGCAAGGCTAGGCCCACCAGCACCACAATGGACCCAAACACGATTCCAGAAGCCGGGTGATGATGACGCTCGCGACGGCGGCGCATTTTTTCCTCGTAACGGTCCATCTTGCGCTGGATGCGGTCGCGCACGTCGCGATGGATATCGTCGCTTAGCTTCCGTCCGAAATCGTCGTCTGTTGCCACGATTCGAGATTAGCAGCGCATAGCATCCGGTTCGACGGGGGATCGGCGAACGGCGGCACGGGGCCGGTGAATGGAGGGATACGCAGCGTTTTGAGCAGTTTAGGGAGCAAGGCGCTCGATTTTCCAGCGATCGTTTGCGTGCAAAGTGTAGGTCAGCCGGTCGTGCAGACGGTCGGGCCGGCCCTGCCAAAACTCGACCGAATCGGGTCGCAGGCGATAGCCACCCCAGTTCGGCGGTGCTGGGATTTTTTCTCCCGCATATTTCGCATCCAACTTGGCAACGCGTTTCTCAAGCAGTTCGCGGTCGGCCACCGCCGAACTCTGCCAGGAACCCCACGCGCTGAGTTGCGCACCGCGCGGGCGCGATCTGAAATAAGCCTCCGATTCGGCGCGGGATGTTTTCGAAATCGTGCCGGTAACGCGCACCTGACGGCTGAATTCGCGCCAGAACAGCACCAATGCCGCGCGAGGATTTTGCGCTAATTCCCGCCCTTTTCTACTGCCGTAATTCGTAAAAAAGACGAAGCCGCCGGAGCTGACTTCTTTGAGTAAAACCATGCGCGCGGAGGGTTGGCCCGCGCTGGAGACGGTGGCGAGCGTCATGGCGTCCGGTTCCTCGATTCCGGCCATGCGGGCTTCGTCGAACCAGCGAGCAAACTGCACGATCGGATCGGGATCGAGGTCACGCTCGCACAGCCCGTCCTGCATGTGGCGATCGCGCAAATCCGAACGCGTTTGTTCGGCCGTGCGGCGCCGGGGCACCACGATGTACCCGCTCCGGGCATCGCCCAGGACATCGTTGCGATCCCGGCCCCAGTGCCACCAATACGCTGCGATGTAGGCGCACAGCAGCGCGTCGATCTGGTCCTCGCAGGCTTTGAGAGCTTTTCCCGTGGCAGGGATTTCCGGAATTATCGGCGGCGCGAGCCGCGGCACAAGCATCGGCAGCCGGGCGAGAACAAGGGCACGAAGCATGCCGAGGCCCGCCACGCGCTCGGCTAGCGAGCCTCTTTTGTATTTGATGATCCTATCGAGATCGAATAGCTGGACCGAAGCCGCGTGCGGATGCACTTCGATCTGATGGCGGCCCCGGGCCTGCGCCCTGAGTTTGTCGCCGTGACGAAAGCCGCGCCGCGAGAGATCGGCGGAAAGCTTGGTGGTTCGCTCCCAGAAACTGCGAGCGCGGCTGGCGGGGTACGCACCGGCGTGATACTTGCCGTACATCGAATGGGCCAGCCGGTCGGCCGGGCGCATCCCGGTGTCGTTGGGAATCACGATCGGCGCGTCGATGCCGATCACGGCGTCTGTGCCTGCGTTCGCGTCGGCCCAAGCGACGATTTCGCCCGGGTCGGTAAGACACTCCAGCTTCAGCAAGCGAAGAATGGGGCCGTCCTGTTCCAGGACAGCCAAGCCACTGGGATTTTTCTGCCATCCGAAATCGATTCCCAGGAAGCGCACTGGATCAGATTGTACGAAAGAGAGAAGGTGCTAGGTTAGTTCAGTGGTAGCCGGCGAACGGCGAGAGAAAATCCGCGCAGTGATTCGCGTCGCGAGTGGGAATCTGCTCGAGATGTACGATTTCACAGTGTTCGGCTACTACGCCACCGCGATCGGAAAAGCATTTTTCCCGACCAGCAGCGAATTTGCCGCTCTGATGCTGTCGCTCATGACGTTCGGCGCCGGGTTCCTGATGCGGCCGATCGGTGCTCTGGTCCTGGGCGCCTATATCGATCGGCAGGGACGGCGCAAAGGCCTGATCGTGACGTTGGCATTGATGTCGCTCGGAACGCTTTCAGTGGCGTGCGTGCCGGGTTACGCGACGATCGGATTGCTCGCACCGCTTCTGGTGCTCGCCGGACGACTACTCCAGGGATTCTCCGCGGGAGTGGAGTTGGGCGGCGTTTCTGTTTATTTGTCGGAGATCGCCACGCCCGGCCACAAGGGATTCTACGTGAGCTGGCAGTCGGCTAGCCAGCAGGTGGCAGTGGTTTTCGCTGCGCTGCTAGGGGTCGCGCTGACGGCGCGCCTGTCAGCGCAAGAAATGACCGCTTGGGGCTGGCGAGTGCCATTGCTCGTGGGATGCGCGATCATTCCAGTTCTATTCCTGCTCAGGCGATCGCTCGAAGAGACCGAAGTGTTTCAGGCGCGGAAGCGGCATCCCACGTTTCGGCAGATCATGCGGACCCTGGCGAGCAACTGGGCACGCGTGCTCTTGGGTGTGATGATGGTGACCATGACGACGGTGTCGTTCTACCTGATCACGGCCTACACGCCCACGTTCGGACAAACCGTGCTGCGTCTCACCGGCAAGGACACACTCGTCGTCACGTTGTGGGTCGGCGTTTCGAATTTCGTTTGGCTGCCGCTCTCGGGCGCGCTGTCGGATCGAATCGGACGGCGGCCGGTGCTGGCGTTTTGCACGATCCTCGCGCTCGTCACAGCCTACCCCGCGCTATCGTGGCTGGTCAGCAGTCCATCATTCGGGCGGCTGCTCACCGTGGAACTGTGGCTGTCGTTTCTCTACGGAACCTACAACGGCGCGATGGCGGTTTTCCTCACCGAGATCATGCCCGCCGAGGTGCGCGCGTCGGGATTCTCGGTTGCCTACAGTCTGGCGGCCGCTTTATTCGGTGGATTCACGCCGGCCATTTGTACGTTTCTGATCCATGCCACCGGCAATCAGGCGATTCCCGGCGCGTGGCTGTGCTTCGCCGCCGCCATGGGGCTGACGGCCGTATTCTTCACCGGCGCCCGGCTGCGGGAGCGCGCACCAGCTCCCGATCATTTCGCCTTGCGCACGTAAACGTTTCCATTGAAGGTGGTCAGCGCCATTTCCGGCCCCCCGCCATTGATGGTTCCGTACATCGTCTTGTCGAATCGCACGCGATATCGTCCCTTGCCGGAGTTATTCTCTTCCACCGTGGGCTTGCGAGCCGATGAATCTACCGCGATATCGAAATCGCTGTAGACCGAACCGTTATCGGTTTTCAACTTCAGCCTTGCTTTGGTGTCGGTGGGCAGCGTGACATCGATGTCGCCATTGAGCGAGCTGAACGACATCGGCTTGTCGCCCGCGATCTTGTCGAAAGAAACCAGCACCTTGCCATTCAGCGCATGCACGATGGCAGCGCCGGAAATGTGCGTCACGGTCGCGTTGCCGTTGGTGTTGTCGATCTCGACATCGCCGGTGATGTGATCCACAATGATGTTGCCGCCGTTAACAGCGTGCAGTTTCAGAGATGTATTGAAAGGCACTTGAATGCTGAGACTGATGTTCTCGTTGACAGAGCGCGTGCCGACGGTGACGACATTGTCGGCCTCCTCTACCGCGAGGCCAGTGCCGCCAATATCAATGCGGCGAAGCCCGTCGCTGCGCTCGCGTTCTGCCCGCCTGGGCCGTCCAGAACCGTTAACAGCCTCTACGATGGCATCCTTACCGTCGTAGCCCCTCACCGTGATGCTGCCGTTGATCAGCGAGGCTTTCAACGACTTGGGGCGCGATGCGTCGCTGAAGGGGACTGTCACGCGATCCGGTGATGCGTCCTGCGAAAAGGCGGCGGACGTGCTGACGAGGAAAACGATGGCTAGCTTTCTCATGATTACTGTCCTCGATTGATGATCCGAATGCTTCCGTTCAGAGTTTCAAACTTGTATTCCGGGCCGCCCGCGCCCATGCGCACTGACGAAGACCGGTTCGAGCGGTATACGAATTTGCCGTCGCGCCGCTCGGCCACGGGCGTGGCGTTGGGGAGTGCCGTGACATCGAAGTCCGTGTACGCACCCCCGTTGAAAGTTTTCAGGCGCACGTCGGCTGCGAGATTGGGGCGGAACGACGCCTCGATGGATCCATTCACGGTCTTGAAGGACGTAGCGCCCGGCGGATTGCGCGCGAACGTCGCGGTGATTTTTCCGTTTACCGTGTGCACATTGCCAGAACCAGCAGCCTCGGCCAATTCGATCTGTCCGTTTACGTTGCTCAGATCGAAGTCGCCCGTGGTGTTCTCTACGTTGATGCGACCGCCGTTCACGGTCGCGATCCGCAACCATGCGCCGGCCGGCACTTTCAGCTCGAAGTCGTATCTCACGCTGTACCCGAGATGTCCGTGATCCCGGATACCCGAGCCGCCATCGCCGCAACGGCAGCGAAAAGGTCCATCCACGAAAAGCTTCACTTCCCCGCCCGACTGGGATGTCTCGAGCTTCACTTCGCGCTTGGCGGCTTCCAAACGATCCTGCGACTTGGCCTCGATGGTCTTCTGCGCTTCCATCACGATTTCGGTTCCGTTGGTGCCAGTGACGTGGACCGAGCCGTTGACGTTGTCGAGATCCAGCCGGGTGGCCGCCGGAAAGGTCTGGCGCACGGTCTCCTTTTCCTGGACGTCCCAGGCGAAAGCCAGCGCGGATACAGCGAACAGAGCAGCGATCGTTCTCATTGGATTTGCCTCAGCGCCCACTGGGCGTGTTGTTTCACTTCCGGGTTGGCATCCTGGTTCGCCGCCAGCGCCTTCACCGACGACAGCGCGGATTTGTCGCGAGTTTCCACGATTTCATCCAGAATCGCGATCTGCACCAGCGGCGAATCCTGCTTGCCGAGCGCCTGCGCCAGACCGTTCCTCCCAACCGGATTATCGGTGAACTTCCGCATCGCATCCACGGCCGCCAGGCGAACATCCACGTTCGAATCGTGATTGACGGTTGAGAGGAGCGCCGAGAGCACCTGCGAATCGTCCGGCTCCACGCGATATGCGTAGCTGACGCCGCGCAGACGATCGCTGGCATTCTGCTGCTGGAGTAAAGAGAGAGCCACGAGTTGGCGCATATTATCCATCTCCCCACGCAATTGCGAGACTTCGGAAATTTCGCGGCCTCGCAGAAAATATCCTGAACCGATGCCCGCCGCGAGGATCAGCACCGCGGCCGCGGCTTGAAACGCGGGATGCCGCAGCCAGGCGAAGGCGTGCCGCTTCCCGGCCTCACGCGCCCGGAATTCCCGCAAGGAATCGTAGAAACGCGAGCGCATCCGCAGACTGGGATCTTCCTCGGGCATGGTTCCGAGCGTGGCCCACATGTCCTTCAGATCCTCGGCCTCGGCCCGGCAGCGCTCGCAGCCCGCCAGGTGCGCGTCGAACTCGGCGCGCGAATCATCCAGCGTGCCGCGCCAGTAATCCACGAATTGGGTTCTTGCTTGTTCGCAATTCATGACGCCCTCTCTCCCGACAATTCGAAATAAATCTGCCCCAACGCCTTCACCGCGCGGTACACCCGAACCTTCACCGCTCCCACGTCGCACCCCAGGATGGCCCCGATTTCGTCGTACTTCAGATTCTGAAACCGGCTCAACACCAGCAGCTCGCGTTTATCTTCGGGCAGCCGGCTCATGGCTTTCTTCAGCAACGAAATTTCCTGCCTGCGCTTGAGATTTTCTTCCATGACGTTGGCGCTCGCGAATTCACGCTCGGGCATCGCGATCTCCAGCTTGCGCTTGCCGATGGAGTCGGCCTGCGCGTTGCGCGCGATCTGGTACATCCAGGCGGCGAAGGCTCGGTCGGGCTGATAGCTTTGCCGATATTTGAGCATTCGCATAAAAACGTCCTGCACCAGGTCCTCGCTCAGGTCGCGATTCCCGTTCATGTGGACGAAGTAGTTGAACAGCGGCCGGTGATGGCGCTCGAATAGTACGGCCAGCGCACCCAGGTCGCCCTCGCGGACGGCCTGCATCAGGCTGCTATCACTCGCTTCGTACACGTAAGTAAATACTAGGCTGGTCTGAAAAGGTTACCCTGAAATTTCGAAGGCAGAAGAGGCTCAGAGCCCAAAGGCTTTCTTATCTTCGCGCCTCAAGCCGCAGCCGAGTGGGTCGCGGGTTATCTACCAGACCCGGCAGGACGGCATCCGAACCTCGGGCTGGCCTACGCGGCAGGAGAAAGCCCTCTGGAATTCCGGCATGTTCTGGACCACTCCGTTCACCCGATCCTTGGGCGGCGAGTGCGGATCGGTCTGCGCGCGTAGGCGGGCGGCTTCCGGCCGGACGTTAGTGCACCAACTTTGTCCGAACGCCACGAAAAATCGCTGCTCGGGCGTTAACCCGTCGATGGGCGACTGCGCGTGGCCGTTGAGCGAGTCCAGCATCGCCATGAACGCCAGTCGCAGACCGCCATTGTCTGCCGTGTTCTCGCCGAGCGTGAGCTGGCCATTGACGTGGACGCTATCCACCGCGAGCATGGCCGAGTACTCCTGAACAAAGCAGTTGGCGCGGCGCTCGAATTCGCGGGCATCTTCGGGCGTCCACCAATCCGAGAGATTTCCATGCGGACCGAACTTGCGGCCCTCGTCATCGAAGCCGTGCGTCAGCTCATGGCCGATGATCGCACCGGCCGCGCCGTAGTTCACGGCCGCGTCCATACGGTTGTCGAAAAATGGCGGCTGGAGAATCCCCGCCGGGAAATTGATGCTGTTCTCGGGCGGATAGTAATACGCGTTCACAGTCTGCGGAGTCATCAGCCACTCGCTACGATCCACCGGCTTCCCGATTTTATTGAGCTCGCGATGCACTTCGAACTCGGTGGCGCGCTCGTCGTTGCCCACGGCATCGCCCCGCACGATCTTCACTGTCGTGTAGTCGCGCGGTTTATCTGGATACCCGATTTTATTGATCACGGCGTGCAACTTGACCAGCGCTTGCTCCTTGGTGGCCGGCGTCATCCAGGACAAGGCATGGATGTCGTCCGCCAGCGCCTTTTCGATCTGCTGCACCATCGCGAGGGTTCGCGCTTTGCCTTCGGTGCCGAAGGTCTGGTCGACAAACTTGCGGCCAAGCGCGAATCCCAGGTCGCTATCTACCGCTGAGACGCAGCGCTTCCAGCGCGGCTCCAGTTGCTCGGCGCCAGTCAACGTGCGGCCGTAGAATCGAAAATCCTCATCCACGAACGCCTTCGAGAGCAGCGAGGCTTCGCCGTGTACCAGGTGCCAGCGGAAATAGATCTTCAAGTCGTCCAGACTGGTTTGCGCGAGCGTCAGGTTCAAAGCCTTGAAAAAGTCCGGCACATCGACGTTGAGGTTCGAAAACTGCGGCGTGCTCAGAGCTTTGAAATACGCGGCCCAATCGAAGCCCGGCGCGAGCGCGGTGAATTCGCGCACCGGGAGCTTGTGATAGGTACGGTCCGGATCTCGCCGCGAAACGCGGTCGAGCGAAGCTTTCGCGAGCGCAGTTTCGATCCGAAGCACAACCTGAGCGTCGGCGGCGGCCTTGGTTGCAGGCTCGCCGAGAAGTTCGAACATCTTCTGAACGTGCGCGACATACTGGCGGCGGATGGCCGCCGTGGGCGTGTCGTCTTTGAGATAGTAGTCGCGATCCGGCAGGCCGAGACCGCCCTGATCGGCATCGGCAATGTTCATGTTCGAATCCTTCAGATCCGGGCCAGACGAGAAAGAGAACAACACGTTCGTGCCGATCGAGTGCAGGCGCGCAATTTCAGCGGGAAGCGCCCCTTTCGCCGTAACCGCGTTAATGCGATCCAGATCTGCCCTCAACGGCTCCATCCCGAGCTCATCGATGGCCGCTTCATCCAGGCAGGAACTATAGAAATCGCCGATCTTCTGATCGTCCGGCGAGCGCTTCGGATCGTTTGCGGACGCCTTGTCGAGAATGCCGCGCAGAATCGTGCGATTGCGCTCCTCCAGTTGGTCGGCTACGCCCCAGTGCGACTGATCGGGCGGAATGGGATTCTTGGCGAGCCAACTTCCGCACGAGTACTGATAGAAATCGATGCATGGATTGGCGGTCCGATCCATGTTCGCGGGGGTGAATCCGATACTGGGCGTCGTGTTGCTGGACGTGCGGGGCACCGGCGCCTGAGCGATTGCCATGAGCGCGAACAGGGGGAGCAGTAGGGCAGCTTTCACGTCGTTATTCTACCTTCCTGGAGGTGGACGAACGACGGAACCGAATCGTAACATGCTGCCCGCGGTTGTGAGGCTACTTCAAAACTTCTTCGAAGTAGGCCAACGCCCGCGGGTCTTTGCTCTGTCCCAGCCAGAACATGGCTTGTCTCCGGACGGCCGGGTTTTGATTGGTGCGCGCCACCTGGATCAGCATCGGGACGCCGTCGCCGCTAGGGATTTGCGTGAGCGCAAACACGGCTTTCTTCTTGACCTCTGTTTCCGGATCGCTGGCAATGGCGTTCGAAATCGCATCCTGCGCGATTTTGTGCGTCGCGCGCTGAGCCAGCCAGAACAGCGCCTGTCCGCGAACCTGCGGGCTCTTGTCGTCGCGCGCCGCGCGCACCACGGCGTTCAGCGTTTCGGGCTCCCTGTTCTGAGTGAGCGCGAAAATTGCGCGCTCGCGGATCTTGTCATTCGTGTCCTCGCGCAGAATCCGGCTGACCGTCTCGAACCCATGTTTTCCGCGCGTGCTGCCGAGCCAGAAAATCGCCTGACGCCGGATCTGTTCCGGCTGTGAAGGCGCCGCCAGCCGATCGAGCGCCTGGTCGGCAGCCGGATCGGCGTGCAATGCCAAAGCGGAGACTGCGCCGTCAGTCTTGCGTGTTTCGTCGCGGCTGACGCCGGGAGCCGAAGCTTGCGCAACGCTCAACAGATAGCTGACGCTGTCCACTGCGCTCACCCCATTCAGCCAGATGAACGACAAACCGCCAGCGTCCAACTCGCACTCCGGGGTAAAGGAGCGAACCTTGCCGACCTGATGATTTTCCACGCGGTAGAGCACGACCAAATGATCCGGACCTTCCAGCTTCACTGGCTCGGTGGTTCTGACCGCGACGTTTTGGCCGAACGAGCGCGGCTCGAGAAAACAGCCGCGTTGATCGTTGTTCCAGCAGCAGCTCTGCCGGTCTCCTGGAACGATCGGCTCGGCGTAACCAACCCAGGCCGGCGTGGACTGAGCGGCAATGATCGAGCGCATGGTCGCATCCAGCGAGCCCGCGACCTGCCTGGTCTCGACTCGTGCATTCTCCACATGCGGCTGCTGCGCGAGCGCGGAGGCCGCAAACACAATCGCGAACGGAATAGCGTTCTTCATTTGGCCAGCAGCTCCATCAAATAGTCGGTGGCTTCTTTCGAGTGCATGATCGAGAGCTGATTCACGATCAGCTTCTTCAGATTCATGTCCGTCTCTTTGCGCGCCAGTTCCACCAGCGCCGAGGCGTTGCCCTGAACGAATAACGCATTGACGATCGCTTTCTTGTTGTCGGCGTCTGTCTCTTGCGGGTACAGCGCAGCCAGGCTGGCGCCCGTCTTGCTCTTTCCCATCACTCCCAACTGATTGATCGCCAAGTGCCGCAGAGTGGCATCCTTTTCCGTCTTCGCCAGCTCCAGCAGCTTGTCGGTATTGCCCGAGATGAACAGCCCGTTGATGATGGCCCGCTTCACTTCGGGAGCCGACTCGCTGGTGTATAGTTGGGCTAAATCCGCCGACCCACCTACGTTGCCTAGCAGTGAAATAGCGTGCGTCTTGAGCTCGTTGTTCGATTCCGATTTCGCGACCGCCAGCAGGTTGTCCTTGCTTCCCGCCACCATGAAGCTGTTGAGGATGGTCCGCTTGAGGTGAATATCGTTGGTGTTCTTGTACACGTCCACCAGGATTTGCAGGTTATCGCGGCCGCCGTAGATGCCAAGATACTCGACCGCCTTGCTCTGCAGATCGGGGTTCGACCCGCCCTTAGCTACCGCGGCCAGCACCTCGCGCGCCTTCTGCGAATGACTCTGCGCGAGCACGAATAGCGCGCGTTCCTTGATCTTCGGC
>Ga0335078_10002228_pt1 | contig 29383 bp, 25 predicted proteins | sample Lox_Sample_32_FD_206711 | JGI IMG/M metagenome (GOLD analysis project Ga0335078, IMG submission 206711) | Soil microbial communities from Loxahatchee National Wildlife Refuge, Florida, United States - Lox_Sample_3.2 | ecosystem: Environmental > Terrestrial > Soil > Wetlands | place: USA...
CCTGCCGCTCGGCCAGCTGATCCCCGCCGCCCGCGATCGGCATCCGGCCCACCACGAACAGCTCGTCCCAGTCGGCCGAGCCCAGGTAGATGACCCGCTCCAGGCCGGGCAGGCTGACCTGGACCTCCTCGATCATGGCCCGGTAGTTGCTGGACTTGAACGACTCCGCGCTGACCAGCAGCCGCACCCCGGACTGGCGCAACGCGTAGCTCAGCTCGTGGCTGCGGTAGGCCGGGTTGATGTTGACCAGGACGATGCCCGCCTTGGCCGTGGCGTACTGCAGCAGCACCCATTCGGCGCAGTTCGGCGCCCAGATTCCGACCCGCTCGCCTTCCAGGATCCCGGCCGCGATCAGCCCCCGGGCCAGCGTGTCGGTGTCCGCGTCGAGCTGGGCATAGGTCCACCGGCGCCCGGCCGGCACGTCCACCACAGCCTCCCGGTCGCCGAACATCCCCGCGATCCGGGTGAGGTTCGCGCCGATGGTCTCGCCGAGCAGGGTCTGCTCCGCGGTTCCGTGGCTGTAGGACAGCTGCGCTGGCTCGGTCATGACACCCCTCCGACGTCGATGACTCCATAATTCCTGCTCAGGCCCTCCGCTGTGAATGGCAGGGGGCACCGTCTGCTGACTTCGCCGGTCATTGACCGGGCCGGGCCGCCCCCGCTGAACTTGGAGCCGGCCGATCCGGAAGGAGCCCAGCGTGGCTGATGAGCTGTCTTTATACGAGCCGATCCTCGAAGGGCCGGGCAGCCGCCAGCTGGCCCGGCTGCTGGAAGGCATGATCACGGCACAGGTCACGTCGGTGCTGGCCCGGCTCGGGGTGCCGGATCAGCTGGCGGCCGGCCCGCGGACCGGCGGGGAGATCGCTCCCCAGGTCGGGGCGGCGCCCGACGCGCTGCACCGGCTGCTGACCGTCGCAGCGGCGTACGGGCTGGTCAGCCGGGACACGGCCAGCAGGTTCTCGCTCACAGAAGCCGGTGAGCTGCTCCGCTCGGACGTGCCGGGCTCGGCGCGGGCGCTCGCGGTCGGCTTCTTCGGCCCGCCGATATGGGACCTGTTCGGGCGGCTGACGGACGTCGTACGGAATCCGGAACCGGTGAATCCGGCCGCGCCGGGCGGCGTCTACGGGTACTACGCCGAGCACCCTGAGCAGGCAGTGTGGTTCGCCGGGGCCATGGGCACGTTCACGGCGGTCCTGGTATCCCAGCTCAGGAACGCCGGCTTCCGCCCGCTGACCACCGGCCGGATCGTCGACGTGGGCGGCAGCCGGGGCACGCTCCTGGCCTACCTGCTGCAGGCGCTGCCGGGCGCCAGCGGCGTGCTGCTGGACCGGGCCGAAGCGCTGGCCGGGGCCCCAGGCTACCTGTCCGGCGCCGGGGTAGCCGACCGCACCGAACTGGTCACCGGCGACTTCCTCCACGCGGTTCCCTCAGGTGACCTGCACGTGCTCAGCCATGTGCTGCACAACTGGGATGACGAGCACGTGCGCGCCATCGCCGGCCGTTGCCACCAGGCCGGTCATCCCGGCAGCGGGCTGATGATCATCGAGTACCTGCTGCCCGACGACGCGGCCCCGTCCGCGGCTCAGATCATGGACCTGATCATGATGCTGGTGCTGGGCGGCCGTGAGCGGACCCGGGCCCAGTTCGAGGCGCTGCTCGGCCCGGTCGGCTACCGGCTGGTCCGTGATACTTCGCTGACCGACGCGCTGCCCTGGCGGATCCTCGAGTTCGAGTGGACGGAACCGGAGGGAGTGGGGCGTGGCTGACGAGCTGTCGCTGTACGGGACGCTGCTCGGCCAGCGGGGCGGGCGGGTCGGCCGGCTGCTGGAAGGCATGCTGACCTGCCAGGTCACCTCGGCGCTGGCCCGGCTCGGGGTGCCGGACGGGCTGGCCGGCGGCCCGCTGACCGCGGACGAGATCGCCCCCCAGGTGGGGGCGTCGGCCGGTGCGCTGCACCGGCTGCTGGCTGCGGCGGCGGCTTACGGGCTGGTCACCCAGGATGGTCAGGGCCGGTTCACGCTGACCGAGGACGGTGAGCTGCTCCGCAGTGATGTGGACGGCTCGTTCCGGGCTCTGGCCATCGGCTTCTTCAGCCCGCCGATGTGGGCCAGCTTCGGCCGGATCGCGGACGTGGTCCGCAGCCCGGAACCGGTCAACCCGGCCGGTCCCGGCGGCGTGTTCGAGTACTACGCCGAGCACCCCCAGGACGCCGCGTGGTTCGCCCAGGGCATGGGCCAGGCCACCGCCGTCCTGGTGTCCCAGCTGGCCAAGACGGGGTTCCGGCCGCTGGCCGGTGGCCGGTTCGTGGAGGTGGGCGGCAGCCGGGGCACGCTGCTGGCGTACCTGCTGCAGGCGGTGCCGGACGCCACCGGGGTACTGCTGGACCGGCCCGAGGCGCTGGCCGCGGCGCCCGGCTACCTGGCACAGGCCGGCGTGGCCGGCCGGGTCGAGCTGGTCCCGGGCGACTTCCTGCGCGAGGTGCCCCCTGGCGACCTGCACATCCTGTGCCACACGCTGCACAACTGGGACGATGGGCACGCCCGCACGATCATCGGCAACTGCGCCCGGGCCAGCCACCCGGGCGGCGGGCTGATGATTATCGACCAGCTGCTGCCCGACGGCCCGGAACCGAGCCTGGCCCACCTGATGGACCTGATCATGATGCTGGCGCTGGGCGGCCGGGAACGCACCCGGGCGCAGCACGAGGCCCTGACCGGTCCGGCCGGTTACACGCTGGCCCGTGAGACCCCCGTGACCGACGTGCTGCCGTGGCGGGTACTCGAATTCGAATTTGCTTAACGGCTATCGGCTGGCCGGTGCCGGCTGGCCAGGACTGGGCGTTCGGGATTAGTCGCGGTTTACGTCGCGGCGGAGTTACTGTCGGATAGAGGGCCGGGTGGCAGACGCGCAGCCCGCGCGCGCCGCTCCTGCCCTGGGAGTAACCATGGGCGTGTGGATTGTCTGGCTGGTCCTGGCCGCGGTGCTGGCTGTGGCCGAGGTGATGACCACCACCCTGGCCTTTGGGCTGATCGCGGCGGCCGCGGCGGTGGCCGGCGTGGCCGGCGCGCTGGGCGCCGGGCTGCCCATCCAGCTGGCCGCGTTCGCCGTGGCCAGCGGCGCCGGGCTCGGTGTGGTCCGGCCCATCGCGGTGCGGCACATCAAGCAGCCACCACCGCTACGTACCGGGGTATCGGCCCTGGTCGGCCGGTCCGCCAAGGTCATCGAGGAAGTCTCGGACGACAGCGGGCAGGTCCGGATCGGCGGCGAGCTGTGGTCGGCCCGCGCCTATGACGAGTCCCGGGTCATCCCCGTGGGCTCGACCGTCGACGTCTTCGCGATCGAGGGCGCCACCGCACTCGTCCATCCCCGGGAGTAGCCATGGAACTGGCCGGGCTTATCGCCGCCCTAGTGGCGGTCGTCCTCGTCCTCCTTGTCGTCGGCCGGACCGTCCGGATCGTGCCGCAGGCGCGCGCACGGAACGTCGAGCGGTTCGGCCGGTACCGCAAGACGCTGGAACCGGGGATGAACTTCATCGTCCCGATCGTGGACCGGGTCAAGCCGCTCATCGACCTGCGGGAGCAGGTGGTGTCGTTCCGCGGCCAGCCGGTGATCACCGAGGACAACCTGGTGGTGAGCATCGACACGGTGCTGTTCTTCCAGGTCACGGATCCGCGGGCGGCGGACTACGAGATCGTCAACTACATCCAGGCCATCGAGCAGATCACCGCGACCATGCTGCGCAGCGTCATCGGCAGCATGGACCTGGAGCAGACGCTGACCTCGCGTGACAAGATCAACACCCGGCTGCGCGGAGTGCTGGACGACGCATCGGGCAAGTGGGGCATCCGGGTCACCCGGGTGGAGATCAAGGCCATCGACCCGCCCAAGAGCGTGATCGACGCGATGGAGAAGCAGATGCGGGCCGAGCGGGAGAAGCGGGCCGCCGTGCTGACCGCCGAGGGCGTACGGCAGGCCAAGATCCTCACCGCCGAGGGGGAGAAGCAGAGCGCCATCCTGCGCGCCGAGGGGGAGCGGCAGAGCCAGATCCTCAAGGCCGAGGGCCAGAGCCAGGCCATCGGGACGGTGTTCCGCGCCGTGCACGAAGGCGACGCGGACCCGAAGGTGCTGGCCTACCAGTACCTGCAGACGCTGCCGCAACTGGCCCAGGCCGAGGGCAACACGTTCTGGGTCATCCCGAGCGAGGTCACCACGGCGCTGAAGACGCTGAGCACGGCGTTCGGTTCGGCGGGGAATGGGGACAGCGCCGGGGAGAGCGCTCCGCCGGAGCAGCCGCCGGCCCTCGGCCAGGCCCCGGCGCCCAACGGCGCCGAGCCGTCCTAGGCGGTGCGGCCGGACTTCCCGGGCCGGTGGATCCCCCGTTGGGGGTGATGCGGCGGTCTGGCGGGCGCGGCATTGTCGGGGACAGGACGCCAAGGGAGGCGCAACATGGCGATAGGACCTGTCCAGCTGATCGTCCTGGGGTTCAGTCACCCGGACTTCCACGGCGAGATCATCGCCGAGCTGGAACGGCTGCGGGAGAGCGATACCGTGCGGGTCATCGACTCGCTGGCGGTCTATAAGGACGCGAATGGGGAGATCGAGGTCGAGCACCTCAGCAACCTGAGCCAGGACGAGGCGATCGAGCTGGGCAGCAAGGTCGGCGCGCTGGTCGGGCTGGGCATCGAGGGCGAAGAGGGCGCGGAAGCCGGCGCGCTGGCCGGTGCCGAGGCGGGCGCCGACGGGATCCAGGTGTTCGACGAGCAAGCGGAATGGGACGTCATCGAGGACATCCCGAACGACTCCGCGGCCGCGCTCGTCCTGCTCGAGCACCAGTGGGCCGTGCCGTTGCGCGACGCGATCGCCCGGGCCGGCGGGTTCCGGATCAGCGACGGCTTCATCAGCCCGCTCGACCTGGTCGAGATCGGCCTGATGACCGGCGAGGAAGCCAAGGAACTGCACGCGATGGAGACCGCGGCCAACGCGAGCTGAGGGAGGACAACATGTTCGGATCACGCCGAGTAGCCAGGCGCACGTCGCGGCGCACCGCCCGCCGGGTCAGCCGCCGCCGCTTCTGACCGGCCTGCTGGCCAGCCCCTGACCGGCCGCTGCGGGCGGCGGGTGCCATCGAGACTGCGGATCTCCAGCTGGGGGATGGTCCGTAAGCTGACCTGTCATGGGTGTGGCACCGTCGCCCGCGGCGGCGACTCCGGGGCTGATCCGCAGCGATCCACACGGCCCCGGCCTTAGCCGTGTCCGGGGCCAGGCTGGGTTCCGGTATCGCGATCCGTCCGGGGCCGAGGTCACCGATGCCGGGACGCTGGACCGGATCCGTGCGCTCCGCATCCCGCCCGCCTGGACCGACGTGTGGATCTCGGCCGACCCGCTGGGCCACATCCAGGCCACCGGCCTGGACAGCAAGGGGCGCACCCAGTACCTGTACCACCAGCTGTGGCGGGACCAGCGGGACGCGCAGAAGTTCGCGCACATGCTGCGGTTCGCGACCGCGCTGCCGGAGTTGCGCACCGCCACCGCGGGGGACCTGGGCCATCGCGGCCTGTCCCGGGATCGGGTCGCGGCGGGCGTGGTCCGGCTGATCGACCTGGGCCTGTTCCGCATCGGCGGCGAGAAGTACGCCGAGCTGGACCATCACTATGGCGCGACCACCCTGGAGAAGCGGCATGTCCGGCTATCCCGGGACGGGATGATGTTCGACTACGTGGCCAAGGCGGGCAAGGAACGGACGATCACCGTCCACGACCCGGCCGTCCAGCCCGTGGTGCGGGCCCTGCTGCGCCAGGACACCGGCCTGGACGCGCTGTTCGCCTACCAGCAGGGTGCGGGCTGGCACCTGCTGCACTCGCACCAGGTCAACGAGTACATCGCGGGCCGGGCCGGTGGCCACTTCACGGCCAAGGAGTTCCGCACCTGGAACGCCACCCTGCTGATGGCGCTGGCGCTGATCAGCGCCGGACCCACGGCCGACCCGGGCCACCGGCCGCGGGTGGTGGCGGCCAGCGTGCGGGACGTGGCCCGCTGGCTCGGCGACACCCCGGCGGTGGCCCGGGGTTCCTACATCGACCCGCGCTTGATCACCCGCTACGAGTCGGCCGGTGAGCTGACCGCGATACCGCCGGTGCCGCCCAGCCTGCCCGCCCCGCCCGAAGCCGAGCAGGCGGTGGCGGCGCTGCTACGAGCGCTGCCCGAGGAGCCGGCTCAGTAGGTGTACCACACCACCGTGGTACAGTAATGTCATGGCCAAGCAGACTGCTCTTGAGCGGATCAGCGCGTTGCTGGACGCTGACGAATCACCTACCTCCAACACCTCCATGCGGCTGCCTGCTGCTCTTCGCGATGCCGCTGCACTTGCCGTCGTGGAACTGGGCGTCGCTCCCTCGGCGACGGCACTGACCGCCACGGCATTGCGGGCGATGCTAGAGGCCATCGTGCTCCAGGCCGCCCTCGACCAGCACTATCAGGACTGTCCGGAGGCCCGCCCCGATCTGGGTGACCTCGTCATCGCTGCGGCCCAACTCGATGGCCACCCCCTCGCCACTCAGCCCGAACGACTGCGCAGCGCCGCCTCTGAGATCATTGCCAGCCACCCGACCGCCACCCCAGACGACGTCCTATTGTGGGCCGAGGCCAGAGCCATGCCCGCCGCATGACCGACCTCGTCATCCTGGATAACGAGGCCATCCAGGCGCTCGCCAGCCCCGCCCACCCCAAGCACCGCCAGGCTCTGGCCTACGTCCAGGTCATCGCCAGCCGCAAACGACGGGCTGCTGATATCCAGATCGTGGCCCCCACGACCGTGCGGGTAGAGGCCGACTGGGACCGCACCTCTACCAGATGGGCCTTCCTGAACCGCCTGCGCATCACTGACAGCCCTCTGGGCACTGCCGCAGCCAACGCTGCCGCTGCCATCAGGGCACAGTCCGGCGTCTCTGTGGCCGCCGCCCACATCGGGGCCGTCATCGGCCTGGCCGAGGCCGCCGGCATCACCGTCGTCACCAGCGATCCAGGAGATATGCGCCGCATCGCCGGAGATAAGGCCGTCAAGATAGCCCCCATATGACCGCAGCGCAGCTTCCAGTTTCCAGCCTCGATTCCCCCCGGCCGAAGTCGAGCAAGCGGTGGCCGCGCGCTGCCTACCCGGGTGAGCCGGGCCATACCGGGGGGCTCGTGGTCAGCCGCGGGCTGAGCTGCGCGGCCGTAGGAACAAGGTCCGAAGCCGGCTGCGTGCTGCCGCCCGGTTTTTTGTCGGTGGGTGCCGTTAGTCTTCGAATAGAGCTTCGAGATGTGGGCTAGGTCTGGGAGGAGGTGGCCAGCATGTGCGGACCGTCCACTGCGGGTGAGGCGCTGGCTTCGGTCCTGGACGGGCTGGCGTTCCTCAACCAGGTCCCGGCGGCTGAGCTGCCCGGGGCGGTGCAGGCGGATTGCCTGCGCGAGATGGCCAAGGTGGAGTCGGCTCAGACTGCGGCGCATGCCTGGCTGCTGGGGGCGTTCTCGGCCAGTGGCGCGCATGAAGACGACGGGCAGCAGAGCGAGCGGGCCTGGCTCAAGTGGCAGACCCAGATCACGGCGGGCGCCGCCGCCGGGGCCGTCGGCTGGATGAAACGCCTGCGGGCCCACCCGCCGGTGCGGGCCGCGTTAGCGGCGGGGGCGGTGTCGACGTCGTGGGCCAGGAAGATCTGCGAGTGGACCGACCTGCTCCCCGAGGACATCCGCGCCGACGCCGACGAGATCTTGCTGGCGGCGGCGGCGGAGGGGGCGGTGCTGCCGGACCTGGCGGCGCTGGCCGAGGAGATGCGCCGCCGCACCGCCGCCCCCGACGGCCCCGGCGATGGCTTCGATGAGCGGCGCCTACGGCTGGGCCTGACGTTCGGCGGCGCGGGGGTGCTGGAAGGCGACCTGACCCCAGCGTGCGCGGCGGCGTTGCAGGCAGTGCTGGAGGCGCTGGGTAAGAAGGATGGCCCGGCGGACGTGCGGACCGCGCCGCAGCGCCGCCACGACGCCTTGGAGGAGGCGTGCCGGCGGCTGATCGGGGCGGGGTTCGTGCCCGAGCGGGCCGGGCAGCCCACCCATATCCAGCTGCACTTGACGTTAGATCAGCTCCGCGGCATGCCCGGCGCGGAAGAGGCGTGGCTGGCGGCCCAGTCCGGCGCCGCCGCTGAGGGCACTGCGGCCGCGCCCCGCACCTCTGCCACCCAGGACCCGGCGACTGGCTTCCCCACCGCGGCCACTCAGGCCGTTCGCGGCGGGGAAGCTAGCGGCGGCGGGGAAGCTGGCGGCGGCGCGGAAGCTGCCCGTGGGGCGCAGGCCGCGCGGGCGGCGGCGGAGGGGCAGCCGGGGTGGCTGAGCGGGCGGGCGGCGCAGGCGTATGCGTGTGACGCGGCCATCATCCCGGTTGTCACCGGGACCGTGGACCAGGCCGCGCTGGCCGCGCTGGCTGAGGAACTGCGCGCCACCACCCGCCCGGGCGGCCCGCAGGAGCCCGCGTCCGCGGCGGCGCTGGCCCGGCTGCATGACACGCTGCTGCGGCACGCCGCTGGGCTGCTGTCGGGGCCGGGCGGGCTGGCGTCGTTCCTGCGCGCCCGGCTCACCGGGGACCAGTTCCCTTCGGTCAGCCTGCCGCTGGACACCGGCACCCCCACCAGCGTGATCAGCGGGGCGCTGCGCCGCGCGGTCATCACCCGCGACCGGCACTGCGCATTCCCCGGCTGCGACCACCCCCCACCCGCCTGCCAGGTCCACCACCTCAAACCCAGAGCCCAAGGCGGCGAAACCCGGCTCACCAACCTCGTCCTGCTGTGCACCTTCCACCACCTGACCGCCGTGCACCAATGGGACTGGAGCCTCACGCTCAACGCCGACGGGACCATCACCGCGATCAGCCCCGACCGCACCCAGACCCTGCACAGCCACGGGCCACCCAGCCGCGCCGCCTGAGCGCGGGCGGGTCTGCGGGCAGCGTCGCCGGCCAGGGCTACGATGCCAGGAAAGCCTGCGCTGGGTAGCGTCTCGGTAGGGATGTGTGACAAATGGCGTCTGGACGTGGCAACGGAAACGGGTCGGCGCTGGCCATGTTCGCGGCCGAGTTACGCGCCACGCGGACCCGGGCGGGCCTGTCCCGCGACGAGCTGGCGGCCCGGATCAACTACAGCGCCTGGCCAGGTGTCGGATCTGCCCCGGCTGGTCGCTCAGGTGACGCTGCGTTTCGACATGTTGCGCGCCGCGGCCCTGCCCCAGGACGACTCCCGGGACCTGCTAGCGAAGGTGGCAGACACATGGAACCAGACCTGACCCGCGCCGACTGGCGCAAGGCCAGCTACAGCGGCGACAACGGCGGGGCCTGCGTTGAGGTGGCCCGCAACCTGCCCGGCGTGGTGGCCGTCCGGGACAGCAAGGACCCGGCCGGGCCGGTGCTGACGTTCAGCCGGGGCGACTGGGCCGCGTTCACGGCGGCCATCAAGGGCTGACGCGCTGGGGGTGACGGTGGACGATCCGTATGGTGGCCGCCAGCCGACGAGCCACGAACGGATGGCGGGGCGGCCGTGGGACGCGTCGTACCACGACGGCCCCGCGCCGTGGGACCTCGGCCATCCGCAGTCAGTCGTGGTGCGGCTGGCCGCCGCGGGCGGGTTCGCCGGGGCGGTGCTCGACGCGGGCTGCGGGACCGGCGAGAACACGCTGTATGTTGCCGCGCTGGGGTTGCCGGCGCTGGGCTTCGACGTGGCCGGGACGGCGCTGGCCATGGCCCGGGCCAAGGCCGCCGACCGGGGGATCGAGGCCGAGTTCGTGCTGGCCGACGCGCTGCGGCTGAACTTGCACCGCCGGTTCGGCACCGTGCTGGACTGCGGTCTTTTCCACTCGTTCGACGGCAGCGAGCGGCCCGGCTACGTGGCCAGCCTGGCGTCGGTGACCGAACCCGGCGGAACCCTGTACGTGCTGTGCTTCAGCGACGAGGGCCCGGAGACCGGCCCGCACCCGGTCAGCCGGGACGAGCTGAGCGCGGCGTTCGGCCCCGGCAGCGGCTGGCGCGTAGCTACCATCGAGCCGGACCGGGTCGAGACGAATTTCCACGACCACGGCGCACCGGCCTGGCTCGCCACCGTCAAACGGAGTTAGCGGGATTGAAATCGCGATATCTGCTCATCGCCGTCCTCATCGAGGTCCTTGGCCTGCTGTTAGGCATATACCAGAGCTGGCTTCGCCATAGCCTGGCCGGTGCACTGACAAACGTGGCGCTCTGGCTGGCCCTGGACACTGCCGCTTTTGTGTACATCCGGAAGAAGGCTGAACGGCACTAATGCATCGAACCGCTGCAGGCGTGGGCACGTTGCAGCGTTGTGGGGAGTTCGGGCATTGAGTACGTGCTGCGGCGGCGCGACCGGTTCGGGTTCTGGACCGCCATCTTCCTGTTCGCCTTGTCGGCGGCGTTACTGACGGTGGCCGGCGTCAGCGTTGCGACCGGATATACCCCCGTGGCGGGGGTGTGGGATTTTCTGCTGTTCGGGCTCCTGGCGGTGGTGGGCGGCATTTTCGTGCTGCGGGACCGCGCCGCTGTCGTGGGCCAGGTCCTGATCGAGGTCGGTGACGCAGGCATTTACCTGGCCGAACGATCCCAGCGCATCCCATGGTCTGAGGTGGCGGGACTGGTCGTGTTCCGCACCTGGCAGGACGGCGAAGATTCGGATTCAGGGAAGTGGCTTTCGTGGCTGGCCATCGTGCCCAGCGGCGAGGACTTCCAGCCTGGTGCGGGTGTGACCGTGGATCTGCACGATGAAAGGGTCCGGCTTGGTGAGCTGTCCGGCGCGGTGCACACCTACGCGCCGGGCCTGCCGGTGCGGGACGCAGGCAAGATCACGAGCACACGATCGTGAGCAGGGTCCAGGCGCCGACGTGGACGTGGTCGCCGCTGTGCAGCGGGACCTTCACGCCGCCGGGGATGTCGCCGCCATTGACCTGGGTGCCGTTGGCCGAACCGGGGTCGAGCACGGCCCAGCTGCCATCGGGTTGCGCGATCAGCACGGCGTGCAGGTGCGAGACACCGGGATCGGCGGGCGGGCCGGACAGGTCGATCTCCGGGTCCAGGCCGCGGGACACGCTGCGGCGGCCGATCCGCATCTCGGCCCCGGTGAGCTGGAACCGGCGCGGCGGGCAGTAGGCCGGGAAGTCGAGCGTGTCCGCGTCGGGGCCGCCGGCGGCCAGCACGCGGTCGTAGTAGGCCCGGTCCGCGGTCACCACGGCCGTCCACGCCGTGGCGGGGGCGGGGGCCGGGGTGGGCGGCGGCGCGTCCGGGATAGGCGGCGCGGGCGGGGCGGTGCCGGCCGCGAAGTCGAACCCGCACGCCTCGCAGAACCGGCCCGACTGGGCGGCGCCGCACCGCGGGCAGGACTCGGCCGGGACGTCCGGGGCCGGACCGGAGCCAGTCGCCGGGGCGCCGATGCGCATGCCGCACGTGTCGCAGAAATCGCTGGCCGGGCTCTCGTGCCCGGCCGGGCAGACTGCCATCGCGGGCCTACTTCCGGGTGCGTACGGTCTTGGTGGACCGGGTGTCCAGCGCCATCTCGTCGGCGTCGTCCACCTGCTTCTTCAGCCGCACCGTCCCGGTGGCCGCGTCGACCACGTCGACCACCCGGGCCAGCAGCTTGGCGGTGTCCTCGTTGCCGGACTCCTCGGCCAGCGCCACCGCCCGGCCGAGCTTGGCCGTGGCCAGATCCTCGTCGCCCCGCTTCCGCGCCTCCAGGCCGTCCTGGATGACCTGGGCCAACTCGGCCTGCCCGGTGTAGTGCGCGATGTGCGCGTTGATCCGGGTGGACAGCGCCTCGTCGTCGGTCCAGACCGCCCGGACCAGGCCCTGCCCGAGCACCTCGACCGGGTCGCCGGCCACCAGGCTGACCCGGGCGGCCAGCATCTCCTGGCCGACGCTGGCCGCGGCGACCCGCACGCCCAGGTGGTAGTCGCGGCTCTCGCCCGGCGCCCACGCGCCGGTCGGGTAGTCACCGGCCTGCGGCCCGGACGGGGTGCGCCGGGCGGTCAGGTCTTCCATGGCCGGCGCGACCTGTTTCATGAACCGGACCGAGGCGTGCTGCGGCGTCCACACCCGCAGCGCCACGCCGGCCACCTGCTTGCCCATCGCGGCCTCCATCATGGCCGCGAAATCGGCGGCCAGGCCGGCCGGGTCGGGCACGATGTCCACCGTGCCGAGCAGCGCCGAGGAGATCCGGCGGATCTCACCCACCTCCCAGTCGGTGCCCACCCCGCGGCAGTCACAGGCGAACTCGCCCTCGCACAGCCGGATCGCCTCGTCCAGCTGAGCCGGGTTCTCGTGCTGGTTCTTGCCGTCGGTCAGCAAGATGGCGTGCCGCAGCGTGGCCGGGTGCCCGCGGAACATCTGCTGGGCCAGCCGCAGCCACTGCCCGATGGCGGTGCCACCGCCGGGCCGCAGCCCGGCCACCGCCTGCTGCGCCGCCTGCCGGGTGGCCGGGCTGGCGATGACCAGCGAGCCGTCCACCGGGAACACCGGCCGGGCGCCCGTGTTGCCCGCGACGACGGCGAACGCGACCCCATCCCGGATCACATCCACGGCGGCCGCGGTGGCCGCCCGGGCCTCAGCGATCTTGGTTCGCGGGCTGCCCATCGACCCGGAGCAGTCGATCATGATGATCTCCGCGCCGGCCACCTCCTCGGCCGCCTCCGGCACGTTTTCCCCCGAGGTGACGGTGATGACGGCGCTCACGTCCTGGCCGCCAGCGGGGAGGAACTCGTTCTGGTAGATGTCCACGGTGAAGTCGGGCTGGCTCATCGGTGGGGGTCTCCTCGGGGTTTCGCTTGGCCGGGCGGGAACGGGGCCAGCACGGCGGTCACGTTGTCGTGACCGCCCGCGCTCAGCGCGAACGCGACCAGGCTGGCCGAGGTGCCCAGCGGATCCGCCAGGGCCCGCGGCAGCGCCCGTGCGGCCAGGTCCGCCGCGTCCGGCGCGTAATTCCACAGCCCGTCAGAGCACAGCAGCAGAACGCCACGGCCCGGCGGCTCGAACCTGGCCACGTGCGCGGCCTCGCCGGCCAGGTCGGCGCCGACCCAGCGGGTCACCACGTGCGCCTGCGGCGACGCCATCGCCTCGGCCGCGTCGAGTACCCCGGCCGCGACCAGTTCCTCGGCCAGCGAGTCGTCCCGGGTCAGCCGCTGCGGATCGGCGCCGAGCCAGTAGGCCCGGCTGTCACCCAGCCAGCACACCGTCACGGCGTCGCCGGTCACCACGGCGGACACGAACGTCGCCGCGGGCTCGGACCGGCCGTCCGGCGCCGCGTGGGCCCCGTCCGGCGGCGCGGCACCGTCCACGGCCGGCAGGTCCTCGGTCGGCCGGTCGTCCACCAGGCCGGCCAGCCGGGCCAGGGCCAGTCGCGCGGCCCGCACCGCCTCAGCCGAGGCCGCGGCCAGGTCGTCGCCGCTGCGCGCCGCGGTCAGCAGCACATCCCCGGCGGCCTGGGCCGCGGCCAGCGAGGCCTCGTCTGGGCGGTCGGCGGTGGATATCCCGTCGCACACCACCGCCACCACCACCGGGCCGCCCGGCCGCTGGGCGGTGGCCAGCACCATCGCGTCCTCGTTCCGGCGGTGCCGCAGGCCACGGTCGGTGATCCCGGCCACCAGGCCCAGGTCCAGCTCGATGTGATCGCGGCCGGCCGGCTGCTTGCGGCCGCACGCCTCGCAGTACGCGTCCGCGCCGATCTGGCCCGCGCAGAACGGGCAGCGGTCGGCGGGCTGGGCCCCGTCGCTGGCCACCGTCGGGGCCAGGGAGGTCCGGCAGGCCTCGCAGAAGTTGTCGTCGGGCCCGGCCAGCCGGCCGCATGACGGGCAGTGCACGCCGCTCATGACCAGGTCCTGGGCCGGACCAGGTTGGCCAGGTCGACCAGTTCCACCTTGCGGCGGCGGTCCGGCACCAGCTGGGCCTGGTGCCGGTAGCACCGCTCCAGGCCGAACCGGAGCGCCCGCTCGTCCAGCGCGCAGCCGAGCAGGGTGCCGGACCCCAGGGACTGCCCGGCCGCCGCGCAGTCCAGCGCGGCCTTGAGTACCTCCCCGGTGAGGCGCAGCTGCCGGGCTTCGTCGTCCAGGTCGAGCCGGCCCAGCCGGTCGCCCGCGGCCTGCACGTCGTCCGCGCTGACCAGGGTCTGGCCGGGGTCCGGCAGCACGTGCAGCCGGACCGCGGCGATCTGGGCCGCCTGGTGATGGCTGGACCGGTCCGGCACCGCGGCCAGCGCGGCAATGGCCCCGGCCCGGTCACCGCCGGCCAGCCGGGTCCGGGCCAGCCCGAACGCGGCGCTCACCCAGGCCCGGTCCACCGTCCAGACCAGCTGGTAGAACCGGGTGGCGGTGGGCCGGTCCCCGGCCGCCTCGGCCGCGAACGCCAGCGCCAGCTTGGGCGCCAGCTCGCCGGGCAGGCTGGCGCAGACGGTGTCGAACGCGGTCTGGGCCGGGCCGGGCTGGCCCGCGGCCAGCTCGCGCAGCCCCTGGTACCACACCGTCCGCCAGTCCGCGTCGGCGCTCTGGTCCAGGAAGCCCAGCACCGCGGCGGCGTGTTCCAGATCGCCGCCGACGATGAGCGAGCGGGCCAGCGCGAGCTGCGTTTCCGGCGACTCGGCCACCGCGGCCGGGGTGCTCTGCTCCCCGCGCACCGCCGCGATCAGGGCCGCGGTGCGCTGCTCCGGGTCCAGCGTGCTCAGCGTGGCCAGGTAGCCCGCGGCCGGGTCGGCGCTGTCCACCTGGGGCACCGGCAGCCCGGCCACGACCGGGCCCGGAGCAGGCGGGGGATATCCCGGCGGGCCCACCGGCACCCCGGCAGTCCGCACCTCCGGGCTGAACAGCGTGGAGAAGGCCGGCCGTGGCTGCTGGTCGGCGACGGCCAGGACCTCGCGCAGCACCCCGGTGAGCTGCTCCGCCATCTCGGTGGCCGACGCGAACCGGTGGTCCGGGTCCGGGTCGGTGGCGCGCAGCAGCGCGCGGAGGAACGACTCGCTGGAGGCCAGCACCGGCACCGTGCCCGGGTCGGGCAGGCTGGCCGCGTACCGGCCCTGGTAGCCGGCGAACTCGAAGGTGAGCACGGCCAGCGCCCGGGCCACCGTGTACAGGTCAGAGGACGGTGATGGCCCGCGGTCCGCGATCTCCGGCGCCTGGTAGCCCACGGTGCCGTAGATGGCGCTGTCCACGTCATCGATCCGGCGCACTCCGCCCATGTCGATGAGCTTGAGCTGCTCCTCGGTCTGGATCACGTTGTCCGGCTTGAAGTCGCAGTAGACCAGGCCCCGGCTGTGCAGGTAGCCGAGCGCGGGCAGCACCTCGATGGCGTAGGCCAGGGCCACCGGCAGCGGGAGCGACTGACCGAGCTGGCGCTGTTCCTGCAGGATCTGCTTGAGCGACTTGCCGCCGACGTATTCCATCACGATGTAGCCGGCCACCTCGCCGGTCCGCCGGTCGGCGTGCTCGACGAAGTTGTACACGCCGACGATGTTGGGGTGCTCCACCTCGGCCAGGAACCGGCGTTCGGCCAGCGCGGCCTCCTGGGCGGCCGTGTCCCCGCTGTTCAGCAGGCCCTTGAGCACCACCCACCGGTTGCCCAGGTGCCGGTCCATGCCCAGGTAGATCCAGCCCAGGCCGCCGTGGGCCAGGCAGCCGAGCACCTCGTACTGGCCACCGACCAGCTCGCCGGCAGTTAGTTTGGGCTCGAACGAGAACGCGGTGCCGCAGTGCGCGCAGTAGCCCTCGGTCAGGCCCGGCTGGCCGTCCCGGTCCCGGCCCACCGGGTGCTCACACGCGCCGCAGAACCGCTTGTTCGGCGGCACCCGCGGGTTGGCCAGGATGGCGGCGGCCGGGTCGCGGGCGGGCACCGGCGGGATGTCGACCAGCCCGGCGCCCAGCCGTCCGCGGGAGGACCGGCTGCTGCTGCGCCGGGAGCGCCGGGTGCCGGCCGGCACCGACCCGGACCAGGTGCCGGATGCCCCGGAATCCGGCGCGGGCGGGGCCAGCCCGCACACGGTGCAGTAGCCGCCGTCGATGGTGCCGGCGCACCCGTCCCGGGTGCACGCGGCCGCGGACACGGTCATGACCGCCGCCTCCGTCCGCTCAGCGCCAGGACCGCCTGCTGATAGCCGGTCACCGCTTCGGCCGACGCGGCCAGGTCGCAGGGGCGGGCCCAGAGCACCTCGCGGGCCGAGGCGTAGCGGGCCTCCAGGCCGGCGGTCGCCGGGGCGGCCAGCCGGACCGCTCGGGCGTGGTAGGCGTCGAGCAGGCCGCGCAGCTCGTCGCGCCGGTCCACCAGTGCCACCGCGCTGCGCTCCGCCTCCCGGCTCCGCTCGGCCGCGGCCGCGGCCTGCTGCTCGATCGCGTCCAGCTCGGTCGCCAGCTCGGTCCACTGGCCGGCCTGGCGCAGGCCCTCCAGCGCGGCCACCCGGTCGCTGAGCCCGGGCAGCTCCGGGACCGGCGGCAGCGTGCTGGTGACCCGGACCACGGCCCGGTCCCGCGCGGTCATCGCGTCCCGCCAGGCGCCGCGGGCCACGGACACCGCCTCGGCCGCCGCGGCGATCCGCGCCTCCGGCTCGGCCAGTTCCACATCGTGATCGGTCGGCGTCTCATCACCCTGGGTATGCCCAGGTGGCGCAGTAGGTGTATCACCGTCGGCGACCACCGTCGGCTGATAGGGCGCGTCCACCTGAGCCGGCGTGTCCGGCATGTCCGTGGTGAGCCGGGCCTGATAGGACCGGATCAGCCCGGTCACCGGGACCGGCCAGAACGAGGCCGGCCCCGAGCCGTGCACCGGCTCCTGGCCCGCCGTGATCACCTCGACCAGGCCGGCCAGGTCCAGCCGGTCCCCGGGCGGCTTGGCCAGGCACGCGGCGGCCAGGTCGCGCAGCCCGCCGGGCAGCTCGGCCAGCGTCGGCGGCGCGTGCACCACCCGGTAGAGCATGGACGCGGGCGGCCCGTCGCCGAACGCCCCGGTCCCGGTGGCCGCGAACACCACCACGCAGCCCAGCGAGAACACGTCGGTGGCCGGCCCGGCCCGGCCCCCTTCGACCTGCTCGGGGGACATGAACGAGGGCGTGCCGACGATCTGCCCGGTCGAGGTGACCGCGGTCCGCTCCAGCGCGCGGGCGATGCCGAAGTCGATCAGCCGTGGCCCGTCGATGGCCAGCAGCACGTTGCCCGGCTTGAGATCACGGTGCACCAGCCCGCAGGAGTGCACCGCCTGCAGCGCCTCGACCAGGCCGGCCGCCAGCTTCCAGACCGCCGCGGCGGGCAGCGGCCCGGCCTCGGCCACCGCCGCGGCCAGCGTAGGGCCGGGCACGAACACGGTGGCCAGCCAGGGCGGGTCGTCGTCCGGGCCGGCCGCGGTCACCGGCGCGGTGTACGCGCCGCTGACCGCGCGGGCCGCGGCCACCTCGCGGCGGAACCGCATCCGGAACGCCGGGTCACGGGCCAGCTCACGGTGGATCACCTTGACCGCCACCGCGCGGCCCGCCGGGGAGTAACCCAGGAACACCTGGCCCATGCCGCCCGCGCCCAGCCGGGCCCGGATGAGGTACGGCCCGACCTGCCGCGGATCCCCAGGGCCGAGCGGCTGCATGGTCTGCCCCCAGCGCCGGTCAGCCAGCGCGCTCATCGTCGCCTCCCGCCCCGCCGAGGGCCAGGACCGCCCGCTGGTATCCGGTCACGGCCTCGGCCGACACGGCCAGGTCGCAGGGCGCGGTCCAGAGCAGCTCCTGGGCCCGGGCGTACCGCGCCTCCAGCTCGCTGTCCTCCACCGCGCCGAGCCGGGCCGCCCGGGCCCGGTAGGCGTCGAGCAGGCCACGCAGCTCGTCACGGCGGTCGAGCAGGCCCAGGGCGTCGCGTTCGGCCGCCTGGTACTGCGCGATCAGGCCGGCCGCCTGCTGGTCCACCGCGTCCAGCTCGGTGGCCAGCCGGGTCCACCGCCCGGCGGCGCGCAGCCCGTCCAGCGCGGTCACCTGGTCGGCCAGCCGGGGCGCGGGCAGCGGCGGCAGCTCGGCCACGATCTTGGCTTCGGCCCGGGCCCGGGCGGCCATGGCGTCCTGCCAGGCGCCCCGGGCGGCGGCCACGGCGGCCCCGGCCGCGGCGATCCGGGTGTCCGCGTCGCCGCGCAGCTCGGCCAGGCTGGCCTCGGCCGGTTCGGCCGCCTGGTCAAGACCGGCGTCGGCGATGCCCCAGGCCTGCTGCCGGGCCGCGGCCAGCCGATCGGCCAGGTCCTGGACCGGGCCGGCCAGCTCGTTCCACACCCGTTCCACCGTGGTGACCAGCTCGGCCACCTCGGCGAACCCGCGCCGCATCTCGCCCACCGCGGCGGCCAGCGTGACCGCGGCCGTCCCGGTCCGGGTCAGGTCCCGGCTGGCCAGCGCGGACGTCGCGGGCACCGGCACCGACGCGCCATTGAGCAGCGCGGCCAGGTCGGCGCCCGGCTTCCGGCCGCGCAGCAGCTCGGTGGCCTGGTCGACCACGGCCGAATAGGCGCTGAACGTCTCCCACAGCCGGGTCAGCGTGGCCGAGGCGGCCTCCCAGCGCTGCCTGGTCTCACCCTCCAGATGAGCCCCGGCGAGCAGCCGCTTGCCGAAGCTGGCATCGAGTTCGAGCAGGTTGGCCTGGATGGTGTCGCGCTGCGCGGCGGCCGCGCCGACCGCCGCCCCGGCCGGTGCGCCACTCACCGGTACTCCGCCAGGCGCCGGCTGATGCCCCAGGCGCAGCCCGCCGCCATCAGCAGCGACACCACGATGATCCCGGCCTCGAGCCTGCCGAACGCCCCGGCCCCGGCGGTCGCCGCCGACCGGAATGTGACCTGGTCCGCGGCCACCGCCCGGCTCAGGTCGCGCTCAAGCCGCTGGAATCCCGCCGCCGAGCTGCCCCGCCCGGTGCCGATCACCAGCTGGGTCTCGTGCGCGTAACTGGCCGCCACGTCCAGCCGGTAGACCTGCTCGTTGGCGGTGTACCACGGGCCGGCGTCACGCACCGCGGCCGCGGCCGGCCCGGCGCCGGGGCCGCCCCGCGACGCGGCGGCCGCGGTGCTGAGCAGCGAGCCCGGGCCGGGGCCCAGCTCGCGGCGCACTGCCTGGAAGTTCTGCACGAACGAGGTGTCGCCGCTGCGCGAGATCAGGTTCAGGATCTCGTCCCCGCGGGCCTGCTGCACGGCGATGCCCGCCTGGGCCAGGGTTTCCGTCGGCGCGGAGCCGTGGGCCACGCTGCGCTGCAGGTCCGACCGGGCCACCAGGAACGCGGCCACCAGCCAGACCGCGCCCACCGCGAGCAGCAGCGACGCGGCCACCAGACCGTAGTTGACCGTCCGGTGGGTGCGCCGGGCCAGCCAGCGCTGGCTGCGGTACAGCGCCACCGCGATGACCAGGGCGAGCGCCATCCAGGGCAGGCCCGCCGCGGCCGCGCTGTCCCCGGTCAGCCTGGCGTTCTCCTGCGCGTAGGCGGTGCGCGCGGCGGGCAGCAGGGTCAGGTGCATTTCCTCGGACGCGACCTGGATGAACGACCCGCCGGTGAGCGGGTAGCCGAGCGCGGAGTAGCTCTGCGCCTGAGCCACGTAGCCGGTGTAACTGGGCAGCCCGGCCGAGATCGCGGCCAGCCCGGCGGCGAGCTTCGGGCTTCCGCCGCCCGCCGCGGCGGCGGATTTCAGCGCGCAGGAACGCCGTCGTCGCGGTGACGTCAGCGTCGGACAGCGCCTGGTACATCCGCTGCGCGTCCAGGCTCAGCGGCTCACTGGCCGAGACCACGTCCCCGGCCGCGGCGGCGTGCTGGCTCACCGTCCAGGCGGTCAGCGCGCCCCAGGCCAGCGCGGCGCCGGCCAGGGCGGCCAGCAGCAGCCACAGCGTGCCCGGCATGCCCCGCGCGGCGCGGCGGCGGCCAGTCGCGGGTGCTGGCGTTCGGCTCAAGGTGGTGTTCATCTGATCGTGGCGATCTGCTGGCCGGAGAGGGTCACCACGGCGGCGGGCAGCGGCTCGAACCGGCCCGCGCTCAGGTACCGGGCCGAGTTCCCGGTGGTGACCGCCCAGTGCAGGAACGCGCGGATGTCCTGGGCCGCCACGGCGTCCCGCTGCCTGCTCCGCACGATGGCGTACTCGTAGTTGACGATCGGGTAGCCGCTGGGCGCGGGGCCGTTGACCATCGAGATGGTCTCGTTGGCCGGGATGGCCGAGACGAACGCCGCTACCGCGGCGCTGATGCTGGCCGGCGTGGGCAGCTCAAACTGGCCGAGCGCGTTGGCCAGCTCGGCCTCGCCCAGGCCGGCCGCCAGCGCCGCGGACAGGTAGCTGATGCCGACGTAGGCGACGCAGCCCCGGGTGGCCTGGCAGCCGGTCACCATGCCGCTGTTGCCACGGCGGCCCTGACTGCCGGGCACCGGCGGCCAGGCCACCGTGGTGCCGTAGCCGAAGGCCCGGTTCCAGGCCGGGTCGTGGGTGGACAGGTAGCTGGTGAACAGGAACGTGTCGCCGGACGAATCGGACCGGTGCAGCGGCACGACCGGGTCGGGCGGCAGCGTGACCCCGGGGTTGAGCCGCCGGATGGCCGGGTCGTTCCAGGTCCGGATGGTGCCCTGGTACATCTGGGCCAGCACCGTGCCGGTCAGCCGGAGGTGCACGCCGGCCCGTAGGCCCGGCACGTTGTAGTCCACCTGCTGGGCCGCCACGGCCAGCGGGATGTTCAGCAGGGCCGGGTTGTGGACCAGGTCGCCGCTGGACAGGTAGGCGTCGGAGGCGCCGATGTCCACCGTGCCCGCCGACGCGTCCCTGATCCCGGTGCCAGAGCCGGTGCCGCCGGTGCGGATGTGGACCTGTGGGAACTGCTGCTGGTAGGCCGCGGCCCAGGCGTGCAGCAGCGGGAAAAGTAATGTGCTGCCGGTTTCCGTCAGCGTTTCGTGCTGCCCGGCGGGCGGCCTGGGATTGGCGGCCGACGCAGCCGCGCAGGCCGTCAGGGTGATAGCCGCGATGGCCGCCAGCAGCAGGCGGCCATACCGCCTTAATACGCTGCCCCGCTGGCCTGCCACGCTGTACTGCCCCCGGTTTCCCTGTGCCACGGCGGGCCGGGCCCACCGCCACGTATCCGGCAATATATCCGGCCATCCAGTCCCGAATACGAAGCGAAAGTGACAGGTAGAGGGCGCTTAAATGGCGGGCAGCTGATGTAGAGATGACCGGCAGGCGAACTCGCCTGGGCGCCAGGCCCGGCGGGGCCCGCGGAGGGATATGGCACAGGCACGGTGCCCCGCCGGGAGTCTGGAGCCCCGCGTGACCAGACGGCCGGGGACGCTGGCCACGCGGGGGCTTGCGGTGCCCCGGCGGATCGTGGGGGCCGGAGCACCGGGTCTTATCTGTCGGCTACATCACGTAAATGAATCATGCCTCCTGGTGATTAATCCCGGTAAGAGGGCATGATGGGAGCAGATGCGGAGCACTCTGGAGCACAGGCCGGGAGGCACAGAGATGACCGCCGAACCCGACCGCGGCGCCGTGGCGGCCCGGCTGGCCGCCGAGCGCACCCGTCGCGGCTTAACCAAGCGGGAGCTGGGCCGCCGGCTCGCCTCCCAGGTCACCGAGCAATGTCCCAGCCTGGACACCCTGGTGTCGTACGTGAAGCGGTGGGAGGCCGGCAAGGTCAGCGTCAGCGACCGGTACCGGCAGGCCTACTCGAAGGCGCTGGGCATGAGCCCGGCCGACCTGTTCGGCCGGGCCGGCCTGGATGACCCAAGCCTGGATGACCCAAGTATGTGTGATGGGGGCGACATGGAGCGTCGCCGGCTGCTGCTGGCCACCCTGGGGCTGGGCGCGTTCGCGGCGTCCGCATCGTTAACCGCCCTGACCGACCTGGCGCTGACCAGCGAACCGCGCGACGTGGCCGACTGGCAGGTGGCCGTGGCTGACCACCTGCACGGCATCCGCACCCGGCCGCCCGCCCAGGCCCGCGACGACCTCATCGTCGACCTGCTGCGGCTGCGCCAGCAGCTGGACCGGGTCGGCCAGGACGGCGTCGAGCTGCGCCGGGTGCTGGCCGCGCTGGCCGCCCTGTACGGCGGGCTGCTGACCCGGCTCGGCCAGCACGGCGCGGCGCTGCGCTGGTGGCGCACTGCCGCGCACGCCGCGGACGACGCCGCCGACCTGGAACTGCGCCTGCTGGTCCGGGCCGAGTCCGCGGGCTTCGGCCTGTACGGGCAGCGCGATCCGGTCACCGTGCTCCGGCTGCTGGATGACGCCGAGCGCATCGCCGGCCGGTCCCGGTCGGTGTGGCGGGCCGACCTGAACAGCACGCGGGCCAAGGCGCTGTCCCTGCTCGGCCGGCACCGGGAGGCCCGGGCCGCGGTCAACGTGCTGCTGGACACGGTCCCTGACGCCGCCCCGGCCAGCCCCATCCCGACGCTGTGGACCGCCGACCAGGCGCATTTCGCGGAGAGCTGGGTGCTGGCCGCGGCCGGCGACGAGGCCGGCACCATCCGGGCCGTGGACCGGGTGCTGTCCTACACCGGGGACTACCAGTACATCGCCAACGTCAGCCTGCACGGCGCGCTGTGCACGGTGGTCAGCGGCGGCACCGCCGCGGGCGCCCGGCGCGCCGCCCAGGTGCTCGACGGCCTGCCGTCCGGCTACCGCAGCCAGATGATCACCGAGACCGGCCGGCGGGTGCTGGCCGCGGTCCCGCGGGCCGACCAGGACAGCGCCCCCGCCCGCGACCTGGCCGCCGTGATCGCGGCGACCGCGCCCCCGTCGGCTGAGCTCGCTTAGAAGCGGACCGCCAGCCCCACCGACAGCAGTATGCCGAACGCCATCTGCAGGCGGCCGGTTGCGCCGAGCGCGCCGATCAGCGCTGGTCCGGCTGCGCCGGAGCGGACCGCACGGACCGGGGCCACCGCCAGCGGCAGGATGATCAGCGTGATCAGGGCCAGCGGGCGCGCCGCCACCAGGGCCACCGCGACGGCGAACGGGACCAGCGCGCACCCGGTGTAGAGCGCGCGGGTGCGCGCGTCGCCAAGCATGACGGCCAGGGTGCGCTTGCCCGCCACCGTGTCCGACGGGATGTCCCGCAGATTGTTGATCACCAGCAGCGCGCACGCCAGCAGGCCGACCGGCAGCGCCGCGACCAGCCCGAGCCAGGGCAGCGAGCCCATCTCCACATAGGTGGTCCCGGCTACCGCGGCCAGCCCGAAGAACACGAACACCGCGATCTCGCCCAGGCCGTGGTACCCGTACGGATACCGCCCGCCGGTGTAGGTCCAGGCCGCGGCCACGGCCGCCGCGCCGAGCAGGATCAGCCACCAGGACGTCACCGCGGCCAGCACGGCGCCCGCGGCACAGGCCACCGCGAAGCAGGCCAGCGCGGCCGTGCGGACCTGGCGCGGCGCGGCGATCCCCGCGGCCACCAGCCGGACCGGGCCGACCCGCTGCTCATCGGTGCCGCGCACACCGTCGCTGTAGTCGTTGGCGTAGTTCACCCCGACCTGCAGGGCCAGCGCGACGACCAGGGCCAGCACCCCGCGCCAGAGCGAGAAATGCCCGTAGCCGAACGCCACGCCCGAGCCGACCACCACGGGCACCACCGCCGCGGGCAGGGTGCGCGGGCGCGCACCACCGACCCAATCGCGTACCGCGGCCACTACCGTTCGAGCTTGCTGATGTCCCGGACCGCGCCGGTGGAGGCCGAGGTGGCCAGCGCGGCGTAGACCCGCAGCGCCTCGCTGACCGGGCGGTCCCGGCCGTCGGCCCGGTAGCTGCCCCGGGTGGCCAGGATCTGCTCGCGGCGTTCGTGCAGCTTCTCGTCGGGGACCCTGAGCTCCAGCGATCGGGCCGGGATGTCGATCTCGATCGGGTCGCCGTCCTGGGCCAGCGCGATCACCCCGCCGGCCGCGGCCTCCGGGGCGACGTGGCAGATGGACAGCCCGGACGTGCCGCCGGAGAACCGGCCGTCGGTGATCAGCGCGCAGGCCCGGCCCAGGCCCTTGCCCTTGAGGAAGCTGGTCGGGTACAGCATCTCCTGCATGCCCGGCCCGCCGCTCGGCCCCTCGTACCTGATGACCACGACGTCGCCCGCCTCGACCCGGCCGTTCAGGATGCCGTCCACCGCGGCTTCCTGGCTCTCGAACACCTTGGCCGGCCCGGTGAACCGCCATAGCTCCTCGGGCACGCCGGCCGTCTTCACGATGGCGCCCTCCGGGGCCAGGTTGCCGTACAGCACGGCCAGCCCGCCGTCCTGGGTGTAGGCGTGCGCCCGGTCCCGGATGCAGCCGGCCTCCCGGTCCAGGTCCAGGCTGGTCCACCGGGACGCCTGGGAGAACGGCCGGGTGGTGCGCACCCCGCCGGGCGCGGCGTGGAACAGCTCTTCCGCCTCGTCGCTGGCCTGGCCGGAGCGCAGGTCCCAGGTGTCCATGAACTCGCGCAGTGAGCCGCTGTGCACCGAGTGCACCTGCTGGTTGAGCAGCCCGGCCCGGTTCAGCTCGCCCAGGATGGCCGGGATGCCGCCGGCCCGGTGCACGTCCTCGACGTGGTAGCGGTCGCTGCTCGGCGCGACCTTGCACAGGCAGGGCACCCGGCGGGACAGCTCGTCGATCTCCTTGAGCCCGAAGCCGACCCGCGCCTCGTGCGCCGCCGCCAGCAGGTGCAGGATCGTGTTGGTCGATCCGCCCATGGCCACGTCCAGCGCCATCGCGTTCTCGAACGCGTCCCGGGTGGCGATCGACCGGGGCAGCACCGACTCGTCGCCGTCCGCGTAGTACCGGTTGGCCAGCTCCACGGTCAGCGCGCCGGCCCGCTCGAACAGCTCGCGCCGGGCGGTGTGCGTGGCCAGCGTGGTGCCGTTGCCGGGCAGCGCCAGCCCGATCGCCTCGGTCAGGCAGTTCATCGAGTTGGCGGTGAACATCCCGGAGCAGGACCCGCAGGTCGGGCAGGCGTTCTCTTCCATCAGCGCGAGCTGCTCGTCGGACACGCCCGGGTCGGCCGCCGCGATCATCGGGTTGATCAGGTCGAGCTTCTCCGGGTCGCCAGATTCGGTCACCTCGCCCGGGCGGATCCGGCCGGCCTCCATCGGGCCGCCGGACACGAACACGGTGGGGATGTTCAGCCGGAGCGCGGCCATCAGCATGCCTGGCGTGATCTTGTCGCAGTTGGACACGCAGACCAGGGCGTCGGCGCAGTGCGCGTTGACCATGTACTCGACCGAGTCGGCGATCAGCTCGCGGCTAGGCAGCGAGTAGAGCATGCCGCCGTGGCCCATGGCGATGCCGTCATCCACCGCGATCGTGTTGAACTCGCGGGGCACCGCCCCGGCCTGCTTGACCGCGTCCGCCACCACCTGGCCGACTTCGCGCAGGTGCACGTGGCCCGGGACGAACTCGGTGAAGCTGTTGGCCACGGCCACGATCGGCTTGCCGATGTCCTCCCGGGCCACCCCGGTGGCCCGCAGCAGGGCGCGCGCCCCGGCCATGTTCCTGCCGTGGGTGACCGTCCGGGACCGAAGCGGTGGCATGACCTGCTCCCCTCAAGATCTGTATAGGTTCTACAGCGTACCGGCGTTAACGGCGGGGAAGGGCGCGCTCGGCGGCGGCCGCGATGCGGTGCACGTCCGGCCGCTCCAGCCGCTGGGCCTTGCCCGCCCGGGCCTGAGCCCGCAGATACCGGCGCAGCCGCCGGCCGCTGAACACGTCGACCCCGCTGATCCGGGCCACCGTCCACGGCACGGTCGGACCGTGGATCACCATCGCGGGCCGCACCCGTACCGTCCGGCCCAGCTCGACGCTGATCAGCCGGGCCGCCTCGCCCGCCTCCAGCTGGGCGTGCTTGAGCCGCCCGGTCTGGCTGTACGGGCCGTGGAACAGCTGGCCGCCCTGGGTAGCACGGACCGGCAGCCGCCGGTCCCAGCGTTCCGAGTCGACCGCGAATATCCCGGCTGGCCCGATCACCAGGTGGTCGATGATGCAGTTGCTGCCGGGCACGGCCCGGCCATGCAGCGCCCGGTAGCGGGACAGCCGGCGCAGCCGCCGCCGGGTGCGCCGCTGCGCCGACGTGACCCGGACCGCGGCCGGGATCACCGCGGTCGTCCGGGACCGGTGCACGGTGTCCAGGATGGCCAGCGCCACCGCCGCGGTTAGCCCGAACCGCCAGTCGAGCAGCACGCCGGCCACCGTGCCCACGGCCGCGGACAGCATCACGCGGCGGATCCAGATCGGCATCCGCGGGTCGGCCAGCAGGCTGGACAGCGCGCTCCCGGGGCTGGGCGCCTGGTCGGTGTCCAGCGGGCCGGGCGGCGACGGCTCATCCACGGTACCGAGCGTAACCGAAGCAATATGTAGCGGCCCGGAAACAAGGCGTGACACGCAGGTAGCGGGCGGCACGGACTGTTTCTGGACCGCCGCGGCCAAGGCGGCTACGGTGCGGATCGTGACCGAGATTCATGATCTCACCGTGGCCGAGCTGGCCACCGCGATCCGCCGCCGTGAGCTGTCGCCCGTACAGATCACCGCGCACTACCTGGACCGGATGACCCGGCTGAATGCCAGCGTCGGCGCGTTCTTCACCATCACCGCGGAACTGGCCACCGAACAGGCGGCCGCGGCCGAGAAGGCCGTCGCGACGGCCGAGGACCCGGCCGCGCTGCCCCCGCTGACCGGGATCCCTATCCCGATCAAGGACCTGAACATGGTGGCCGGGGTGCGGCAGACGCTCGGGTCGGCCGTGTTCGCCAGCAACGTCCCGGACATGGACGACTACGTCTCGGCGTCCCTACGGGCGGCCGGCTCGGTGCTCACCGGCAAGACCGCCACCCCGGAGTTCGGCCTGCCCTGCTACACCGAGACCGCGGTCGGGCCGCCCGCCCGGACCCCGTGGGACCTGAACCGGTCGGCGGGCGGGTCGAGCGGGGGCGCGGCCGCGGCCGTCGCCTCCGGGCTGGCCCCGGCCGCCCAGGGCAGCGACGGCGGCGGCTCGATCCGGATCCCGTCCAGCGTCTGCGGCCTGTTCGGGATCAAGCCGACCCGCGGCCGGATCTCCGGCGCCCCGCTGGTGCCGGACCTGTTCGGGCTGGGCACGGACGGGCCGATCGCGCGCACCGTGGCCGACGCGGCGCTGCTGCTCGACGTGATGACCGGGAACCAGCTCGGCGACATGTACACCCAGCCGCCGCTCCCACCGGGCGAGACGTTCCTGGGCTACGCGTCCCGGCCACCCGGGCGGCTGCGCATCGGCCGGACCATGCACCACCCAATCGGGGACGGCACCGTGCACCCGGACGTCGCCGCCGCGTTCCAGGACGCCAGCGAGTTGCTGGCCAGCCTGGGGCATGAGGTGGTGGACCTGGACTCGCCGTTCGGCCCGGACCTGGTGCCGCCGTTCGAGGCGCTGTGGTACGCGCACGCCACCCTGGCCCCGGTGGACCCGGCCCAGGAGGAGCAGTTGCTGCCGTTCACCCAGTACATGCGCGAGCGCGGCCGGGCGGTGAACGCCGAGCAGCTCATCCAGGCCCAGGGCTACCTGCAGTTCATGGTCCGGGCCGCGCTGGCCGCGCTGAACGGCTACGACGCCGTGCTGACCCCGACGGTGGCCGCGCCGCCGGTCCCGGTGGGCTACTTCGAGGAGGTACCGCCGCCGGAGAACTTCGAGCGGCAGAAGCGGTTCGCCCCGTTCGCCGCCCCGTTCAACGTGTCCGGGCAGCCCGCGGTGAACGTGCCGCTGTACTGGAACTCGGCCGGGCTGCCGATCGGCATCATGCTGGCGGGCCGGATGGGTGCCGAGGGCACGCTGATCTCGCTGTCCGCCCAGCTCGAGGCGGCCCGGCCATGGAAGGACCGGCATCCCGCCCTGTGGTAGCCAGCCCTGTGGTAGCCAGCTCTGTGGTAGCCAGCCTGGCCTGGCGGGTCGTCCGGGTGCTGATCCCGGTGCTGGTCTGCGCGGTGCTGCTGTCCGTGCTGGCGTTCGGCTATGGCCCGGTCCCGCCGCTGGGCCCGGCCCTCGATCCCGGCCGTGGCGTGTGGACGTCGGCGTCCGGCGCCGCGCTGCCGAAGTCCGGCACGCTGGCCCTGCCCGGCCTGGCCCACCCGGTCCAGGTGTCGTTCAGCCGCCAGGGCGTGCCCTCGGTCCGCGCCGCCTCCCAGCGTGACCTGTTCCTGGCCCTCGGCTACCTGCACGCCAGGTTCCGGCTGGCCGAGATGGACCTGGAACGCCGGCTCGGCGAAGGCCGGCTGGCTCAGCTCGCGGGCCCGTCCGCGGTGGCCTCGGACCGGTTCGAGCTGCGGCTCGGCCTGCTGCGCACGGCCCGGCAGGAGTGGGCCCAGATGCCCAGGTCCAGCCCGGCCGCGCAGGCCCTCATGGGGTACTCGCGGGGGGTGAACGACTACCTGGCCCAGACCCGGCGGGACCGCCAGTGGCCCGCCCTGTTCTCGCTGGCCGGTGTGTACCCGGCCAACTGGACGCCGGTGGACAGCCTGGTCATTCAGGGCGATCTCACCCAGGAGCTGGACTTCACCGAGGTGCCGCTGGATTACGCGCTGCTGGACCGGACCCTGGGCACGGCCCGGACCATGAGCTGGTTCCCGATCCTGCCGCCGAACCAGCAGCACCCCTACGACCCCGGCCCCTACCGCAAGGCCGCGCTGACCACCACCCCGGCCACGCCCGGGCGCGTCTCCCCGGCCACGGCGACCGCCGCGGCCGCGCTCCTGCGGCAGACGTCAGCGCTGCCGGCCGGGCAGCTGCACACGGCAGGCCCGGACAGCAACGCGTGGGCGGCCAACGGGCCGCTGGTGGCCGGCCACCACGCCATGCTGGCCGGTGACCCGCATCTGCCGCAGACCATCCCGTCGGTCTGGTACCAGGTCGCGCTGGCCGCCCCGGGCTACACGGTCAGCGGGGTCAGCGTGCCCGGCCTGCCCGGCGTGCTGATCGGGCACAACCAGCACATCGCCTGGTCGCTGACCGACACCCAGAACCAGGCCACGCTGTTCTACACCGAGCAGACCAGCAAGAGCCACCCGGGACAGTACTTCTGGGACGGCGCCTGGCGGCGGATGCGCCAGGTGCGCTACACCATCCCGGTGCGCGGCGGGCCGGCGGTCAAGCTGACCGTGGACATCACCGTGCACGGACCGATCATGACCAAGGCCGGGCAGACCACCGCGGTGGACTGGATGGGCGCCATCCCGTCCCCCGACCTGGCCGTGATGCTCCAGGTGAACCAGGCCAGCGACTGGGCCCAGTTCCACGCCGCGCTGGCCAGCTGGCACGCCCCCACGCAGAACTTCGTCTACGCCGACGACCGGGGCAACATCGGTGCGATCTCGGCCGGTTACTACCCGATCGTGCGGCACGGCGATCCGTGGCTGCCGATGCCCGGCACCGGGGCCGACGAC
>Ga0335078_10002229_pt1 | contig 29382 bp, 19 predicted proteins | sample Lox_Sample_32_FD_206711 | JGI IMG/M metagenome (GOLD analysis project Ga0335078, IMG submission 206711) | Soil microbial communities from Loxahatchee National Wildlife Refuge, Florida, United States - Lox_Sample_3.2 | ecosystem: Environmental > Terrestrial > Soil > Wetlands | place: USA...
CGGTTTGCCAGTTGAGTTACGGAAAGGCCGCGGACCGCAAGATCGGCGGTCCGCGCTACCCGCTCTCTTCGGATCGGATGGAGCGGGTAGCGCAGAGTCCCTGGTGTTGGGACTCTGCGGTTCTTCGGTGGCGGGCGTATAATGCGCTGTCATGTCCCGCTTACGGCGGCTGGTGGTATCCAACCGATTCTTCTTCATCAGCTGCCGGCGGTTACCGTGCCGGGGAACGCTGTGGGAGGCGATCACTTTCCGCCAGGGCTGTTTTCCAGCCAAGTGGTTAGTGTGCCACTTCCTGGTCAGGCCAGACTGATGCCTTTCGAGTCAGAATGGGTTAACGCTTGGTTTCTTCGGGAGCATCTTGACGGTCCGTCCCATTCGGTGGGCTACTCATACCGCAAGGCCACAAGGGGATCGACGCGTGCGGCGCGGCGCGCGGGAAGATAGCCCGCGATGGCTGCCACGGCTGCTAATAAGAGGGTTGACCCCCACAGCGTGAGGGGATCCGTCGGGGTGAGCCCGAAAAGGAAGCTCTTCACCAGCCGAGTGGCTGCGAACGCCACCGGAAGTCCCATCGCAATCCCAACCGCCACGAGCAGCAGGCTTTCCCTCAGCACCATTTCCAGGACGCGGCTTTTCTGGGCACCCAGGGCCATGCGAATGCCGAATTCGCTGGTTCTTCGAACCACCGCGTAGGACATGGTCCCATACAGGCCCACGCACGCCAACCCCAGCGCCAGCAGGCCGAAGAAGCTCGTCAGCTTAGCGAAGAGCCGCTCGTTCAGAATTGTTTCGTCAATTTGCTCGGTTTGGGTTTTGATACGGGAAAGTGGAACGTTCTTGTCGAGTTTCTGAACTGCCTGCCGGATCGCCGGAGCCCAGTTCATGGGATTGCCGGCCGTCCGCACCTCGTAATTCGAGTGCCAAAGGGTCTCGGGTTTCTGCAGTAAGGCTATATATACAGTTGTGCCGGTGTCATAGTCTGAGTTCAGGCTGGAGTACTTGGCATTTCGAGCGACCCCCACGATTTCGATTTCAGAAGGACTCTTGTCGCCGAACCCAAAACGCCGTCCGACGGGGCTCTGGCCGGGAAAGTAATGGCGAGCGAACGCGTCGCTGACGACCGCTAATTTGGGCGATGTCTCGTTATCTTGCGCGCCAATCGATCGTCCCAAAACGATGCGGACTCCCATCGTCTCAAAAAACCCGGGCCCTACTCCAAGAACGCCCACGTCCATGCGTTCCTGGGGCTTGGGTTTATATCTTTCAACAGAGATGTCATTGCTGCTGTAGCTTCCGCCAATCAGAGCGTATTGCGAAAAGCTGGCCGATCGCACTCCCGGCAGCGCAGAGATGCGCTCCTGCATGTCCCGGTAGAACGCTGCCAGTCTCTGGCCGTTGTATCCGCTCGTCGTCGGGTCTACGCTGAAAAGCAGGAGGTTCTTGCGATTGAACCCTACGTCCAGCGTCTCCAGGTTGACGAGCGTGCGAACAAACAAACTGGCCCCGACCATCAAGAGCAGAGAGATTGCCACTTGCGCGACAACCAGAAACTTGCCGGGCCCTAGCCGCACTCGCCCGGGACGAAAGGCCAGACTGCCCGCGCTTTCTTTCAGGGCGGGAGTCAAATCCACCCGCGTCCCGCGCAAGGCGGGGACGAGGCCGAAGAGAACACCGGTCAACAGCGCTGCGCACAACGTGAACCCAAGAACACGCGCGTCGAGACTCACATCGACGTTGACTTGTTGCCACCCGCCGGACACGAATGACACAAGCAAATGGCTTCCCAAATAGGCCACAAGCAGGCCGGCGGCTCCGCCCATAAGCGACAGGAGCAGGCTCTCAGTGAGGAGCTGACGGATCAGGCGTCGCCGGCCTGCCCCTAGCGCCAGCCGCACCGCCCATTCTTTCTGCCGGGCCGTGCCCCGAGCCAAAAGGAGGTTTGCCACGTTGGCGCAGGCAGTCAATAGGACCAGTCCCACCACCGCCATCAGAACCAGAAGCGGTTTGGAGAATTGCCAGCGCAGGGTCTCGATGCCCCGGTTGGCGGGCCGCACCTCGATGCGCGGCAGGTCTTGCGGCTTGGGCGCGGGTGAGAGGCCGACGGAAACGCTCTGGCGGAAAATGCTGTCCAGCTCCGTGCGTGCCTGCGCATCAGTGACCCCCGGCTTCAGCCGCCCCATGCTGCGCAGCCACCTGGCCTGCCGATTCGCGAAATCGGTCTGTGCCTGTGCCTGCTGCAGAACCTCTATCCCCTGTCCGCGCGGCTTGGGCGCACTTCGCTTCTCTCGCACCGCATCGAACTCGGTTTTTTCCCTTAATGGGACCCAGATCTCCGGCGAGTTTCCCGGCTGTACGCCGTAGAATTCCGGGGGCGCGACGCCAACAATGGTGAAGGGAATACCGTTCATCGGGACGCTTTTGCCAACAATGGTAGGGTCGCTGCCTAATCTTCGCTTCCAATACCCAAAGCTGATGACCGCCACCGCAGGCGCGCCGGGCTGGTCGTCGGCGGCAGCGATTGTGCGCCCCAATAGCGGTTGCACGCCCAAGCCGGCAAAATAATCGCCAGAGACCAGTTCCCCTTGAGCCAATGCTGCTTGGCCTTTCACCATGACATTCAAATCGCCGGCCCACGTAAATGTGAACACGTGGGAAAACGCCTGGGCCTGCTCGCGGACCTGTTCGAACGTTGGGTACGAAAATGAACAACCCGAATTAAAACTGCCGACGCCGGGAATTTCAGGACAAAATCCAGTGCTGTACGAGGTGCGCAGATGAAGCTCCTGGGGATCGTGCGGGCCGGCCCAAAGGACCTGCCGCAGTTGCTCGGAGTTTCTTATGGGAAGCATCGTGGGCGGTGGCCGTGAACCCAAGGACCGACCCGATTTATGTGGTCAACCTGATGAGCAACAACGTTACCGTCATTCACCACCCCCGCGACCATCATCATCCCGAAGGACGCTCAATTCTCCCATCTGGGCGACTTGGCAGGCGTTTCCTCGTCCGTCCGGAAGTGATGCGGTCGAGTCTGACCAATTGAGTTTTCTGCAACCCACGGCGCGCAGATGTTGTAAGATTCTCGCGTAACTTTTCTTCGTACCAATCCGTTATGTCTATATAGGGCAAAGTGGCGGAGACCTTGTTGAAGGCTCAGAGCAAAGCGGCGAACGACCGTCTGCTTATCGAGGCGGCGCAGCACGACCCCAGGCGCTTTGCCGAGCTCTATGAGCACAATATCGACCGCGTATATGCCTACGTCATCACGCGGGTGCGCGATCGCGCCGAAGCGGAAGACGTCACAGCTGAAGCGTTTCATCATGCGTTGGCTAACTTGAGCAAATATGAATGGCGTGGCCTGCCGTTTGCGGCATGGTTGTTCCGCATCGCGGCAAACTTGATATCGGACCGCCGTCAACGCAATACTCGGGAGCAACCGGCCAACAACCCGGACGAGCTCGATTCAATCCCAGCGGACAGTCGGGAATTTGAAGAAGTTGAGCGCAGGGCGACGTTATTTCGGCTGGTGAGAACGCTGCCGGACGAGCAGCGGCAAGTGCTTTTACTGCGATTTGTAGAACAGAAAAGTCTGAAGCAAGTGGCGAGGGAAATTGGCAAGACCGAAGGCGCGGTAAAGCAGTTGCAGTTCCGCGCCTTGGCAACGTTACGCGCCAGACTGGAGGGCGCCTATGCCTAAGCGCTCTCTGAATACCGGAAGTCCCGAGGCGAAGCAGATCGAGCAGTTGAACAAGGCGCTCGACGCGATGTTGGCGCGCACAGATGGCCGCGTGCCCAAAGGGGAGCCCCAAATCGAAACACTGGTGCGAATTGCGGCAGAATTGCGCAATCTGCCAAGAGCAAGCTTCCAGGCACGATTGAAATCCGAACTAGGAGGTACGAACCGCATGTCTACCGTTGCCGAGTCCGTTGCAGCCGCCCGAGTGAGTGTATCACCGCGATTGGCGTTCCGAGATCCCGCAAAAGCGATTGAGTTCTACCAGCACGCTTTGGGCGCAAAAGAAACCTTCCGCTTTCAGGTTGGCGAGAGTATCCCTCACGCCGAGATAAGGGTTGGCGATTCGACGATGAATATAACCGGCGAATGGCCCGAGGGCGGCCGCTTCAGCGCCGAAACGCTGGGCCAATCGCCCGTCTGGTTTTCGGTTCGGGTGGACGACGTGGATTCGTTCGTCGAGCACGCAGCCGAAGCCGGGATGAAGATCGTGAGGCCCCCGGCCGATCAGTTCTATGGCCATCGCGACGCAACGCTGGCGGACCCGTTTGGATATACCTGGGCAATTTACACGGTGAAAGAGGAAATGCCGGTGGAAGAGATGCACCGGCGGATGAAGAATCTTGCCACGGGCCCCGAGGGCGGTCGGATGAGCGCCGGAACCGGCGTGCAACCTATTCCGCCCGGATTCCACAAAGTGACGCCGTACATCGTCACGCGGGATGGCGACGCGATGCTGAATTTCGCGAAGAACGTTTTCGGCGCGGAAGTGACGCTGCGTGCCGAAGCGGGCGCGGGCGGCATTCATGGCGAAGTCCGCATCGGCGATACCATGCTGATGCTGGGGGGCGGAATTCCCGGCAAGCCATTTGCCGCCGAGGTCAAAACCGTCGCGCTGCATACCTTCGTTGAGGACACGGACGCGGTTTACAGGAAGGCTTTGGAGGCGGGAGGAACCTCGCTTCGCCCGCCCGAGGACCACGAATATGGCGAGCGCGGCGCCAGCGTGAAGGATCCCTTCGGCAACTTCTGGTATATCGCCACGCATAAGGGCGAGAGCTATATCCCGCGGGGGCTGCACACCGTGAATGTGTACATGCATCCGCTGCGGGCCGAGCCGGTGATCGGGTTTCTGAAGCGCGCCTTTGAAGCTGAGGAGATTGCGAAGTATGCCTCGCCCGACGGCGTTGTGCATCATGCGGAAGTGCGCGTTGGCGATTCGGTAGTGGAGATGGGCGAAGCGCACGGGCCATATCAGCCGATGCCGTCGATGTTCTACGTCTACGTGCCGGATTGCGATGCGGTGTATCGGCAGGCCATTGCGGCAGGAGCCAAGCCGCTGCACGCGATGACCGATCAGCCCTACGGCGACCGCAATGGCGCAGTGACCGACCCGTTTGGAAATATCTGGTACATCGCCACGCATGTCAAAGACATGAACGCGTAGTTTCGCCTGGGGAGAGAATCACAGGAGATGCTTTGGCACGGTGTCGGATGACTTCGTGGATTTGTCGGCAAACCGGAAGAGACAGGCTGCGAGTTTAGCGTCTACCCGTGAGGCGATGGGTCCCCACCGCTGCTCGGCGCGTATGTAATCTTCGAGAACTCGTATCGACAAGTGGGGACCTTTACCCTGCCGATTAAGGGAGTTGCGATATGCGGCGAAAGGCCCTTGCGCGCGTCAACACCCCAATCTCCGATAAGCAAGGCGTCTGCGAATTTGCCGGAATCGCCCCGCACTTATGCTGTATCGGCTTTCCACGACGAGAATTCCAATGGCAAACTCGACACCAACTTCACGGGCATTCCACGGGAGGGCGTTGGACCGTCGAACGACGCGAGAGGCCATTTAGGGCCGTCCACATTTGATGCCGCCGCTTTCCATTTTTCAGGCGGGCGGATAAACCTAACGATCAAAATGAACTACCTGTAGGTAACGTATGAGCGAAAATCTGATGTCCAAACGGTCATTCTGTATTTTCGGCGGTTTATGCGGTATCGTCGGCGTCGTCTTGATCTTGGTGTCGTTCAAAATTAATCCCGGTCCGCCCCCAGGCGCCACCAGTGTTGAATTGATGAGGTTTGGCCAGCAGCACCACGCTTCCGTACTATGGGGAGCCTGGTTGCAGGCAGTTGGTCCGGTTCTCATCGTGCTTTTTGCATTTTCTCTTGTCCACCTGGCCGGAGCCGCGCAACGAGTTGCGGGTTGGATGACCTTTTTTGGGGCTACAACTCTCATGATGGTCAGTCTGATTGAGATTACCTTCTACATCAGCGCTCTACACCCTGATCCGCCGATGATGCCTTTCATCAGTCTGAACCTCATTTCTGCGGTCCAGCACCTTTACTTCATAGTAGCCGCCCCGACTCTGTTCCTGCCCCTGGGTGTTGTTCTTGTCGGCTCACGAATACTCCCACGACTGTTTGGATATCTGGCGCTTCTGCTGGCAGCTGCTTTCGCAGCGCTAGGGGCCATTTTTCTGCTGAGCCTGACGCTGCCTGCGGGAGTCACGGCATTTGCCGGAGTCCAGGCGCTCTGGTGGTTGGCTGCCGCGATTACGCTTATTGTTCGAAGTGGAGCAATTGCGAAGAGCCTGGATACAAAACAAGCCGCGGCCTCACAGCCGGTCTAACCCCGACCTCCCTTCATTACCAATCCGCGGTTCGTGTGAAGTCGCGTGCCAGCTTCGAATGGCAACTCCGGTCGTTCACCTTCCAGGCGCCAGCCAGAAGCTCACCGAAGCACTGGGAAAGTCGCCCCCGCCGTCGTCAGCAGGGACAACTCAAGCGACGGAATCTTGTGTATGCTAACTTTCGCTCGCTTCAGCAGTCTTAATCCCTAGCAGAGTTCTGCGCCGGAGATTCGCCTCCAGGTGTGCGGCGCGGCTCGACTCGATGAATGCCGTCGGAGGAATAACACTTGTTCGACTACGTGCTTCAGGATGTCCGCTACGCGCTCAGAGCCCTGCGCTCCAGTCCTGGGTTTGCCGCCACCGCGATTCTGTCGCTGGCTCTCGGCATTGGCGCCAACACGGCCATCTTCAGTCTGATCAATGCTGTCATTCTAAAGACACTGCCGGTGAGCCATCCCGATGAGCTCGTCGAACTCGGCATGAAAGGCGAAGACGGCCTCTCGTTTTCCAATCCAATTTGGGAGCAGGTGCGCGACCGCCAGGATGTCTTCTCGGGAGCCTTCGCTTACAGTCCCATCCGCCTCAATCTGGCGGCGGGCGGCGAAGTTCGCAACGCCAACACCAGTTGGGTCAGTGGAGACTTTTTCCGCACGCTCGGAGTGAACCCGCTTCTGGGGCGAACGATCGCCGACGCCGACGATAAGCGAGGTTGCCCGGTGATCGGCGTGCTCAGCTACGACTTTTGGCAGAGGGAATACGGGGGCACGGCCGACGTCTTCGACCGTCGTTTGACGCTCAACAGCCATCACGCTCGGATCGTCGGTGTGGCTCCGCCGGGATTTACCGGTATCCAGGTTGGAGAAGCGGTTGACATCTACTTGCCTCTGTGCGCGGAAGGTACGCTGGTTCGCGAAAACTCCGCACTCGATAAGCGCGCTAACTCGTGGCTATGGATTTTTGCGCGGCTCAAGCCGGGTATCAGCAAGCAGCAGGCTCAGGCGCGCATGAACACACTTGCCCCGCAGATCTTCGCCGACACGCTCCCCCCCGGTTTTCCGCCCGACGCACAGAAAGATCACCTGAGCCGGAGGTTTAACCTTCTCGCTGGCGCGAATGGGTTCTCAAACGTTCGCCACGACTACGAGGCCGCCCTGTACACATTGATGGCCGCCGTCGGCGTGGTGCTGCTGATCGCCTGCGCCAATGTAGCCAATCTCCTCATTTCCCGCGCCGCGGTTCGCCGGAAGGAGATTGCGATTCGGATGGCGATCGGCGCGAGTCGCGCCCGGCTGATTCGGCAGTTGCTTACTGAAAGCGTTCTGCTTTCCTCGATGGGCGCGACCCTGGGTGTCTTATTCGCTCAGTGGGCAAGCCGCATGCTGGTTCACTTCCTCTCCACCAGCGACTCGAAAGTCGTTCTCGATCTTTCGGTTGACGTCCGCGTGCTCCCCTTCACTGCGGCGCTCGCTATCGCCACTGGAATCCTTTTCGGACTCGCGCCCGCCTGGCAGGGTGCACGTGTCGACGCGCACTCGGCCATGAAGGCCAATGCGCGCGGAGCGGTGGAATCTCAGGCCGGAGTCAGTCTTGGAAAGATGCTTGTCGCCTCGCAAGTGGCGCTCTCGCTGGTGCTGCTGATCGGCGCCGGGCTGATGCTCAAAACATTCGCGAAGCTCGCCACGCTCGATACAGGCTTCGACAAGAAGCAGGTTCTGCTGATCCGTGTCGACCCTCGTTACGCGAGCGTGCCGCTCGACCGCCGGCTTTCGCTGTACCAGGAATTGCAGCGGCGTCTCGCCGCCGTTCCTGGCGTCCGGTCCGCGAGCTTCGCCGATATTACCCCGGTCAGCGGAAGTTTCTCGTACCAGGACGTCCACGTCGATGGGTATATGGCGAAATCGCGGGAGGATTCGGTAGTCTGGATCAATTCGATCAGCCCCGGATTCTTCCTCACCATGGAGACGCCTTTCATTGCCGGACGCGATTTCGATGCGCACGACACGCTCGACGCGCCGCTGGTCGCGGTGGTTAATGAATCGATGGCCAACAAGTTCTTCGGTAGCCCACGGGACGCCGTGGGCAAGACGTTTCGGCAAGGGGACGAGACGAGCAGCAGTCCCATCCAGATCGTCGGTGTCGTCAAGGACGCGAAATACCGGAGCTTGAGAGCGGAGGGAGAGGCAATCGTGTACTACCCACTCTCGCAGTTGCCTCCGATGCGCTGGATTAATTTCCTGCTTCGCGCCAGCGGACCCGCCGCCTCCCTCATTCCAAGCGTCAAAGCGGCCGTCGACGAAGTCAATCACGATATCACCCTGCAATTCCGGACCCTTTCTGTTCAGATCGATGAGTCACTGGGCCGCGAGCGCCTGCTTGCAACGCTCACCGGATTCTTCGGCGCCCTTGCGTTGGCTCTGGCCGTCATCGGGATCTACGGCGTCATGTCGTACAACGTCGCCCGGCGGCGCAATGAAATCGGCATTCGCATGGCGCTCGGCGCGGAGCAGGCTCGCGTGCTCCGCATGGTCCTCGGCGAAGTGGCGATTCTCATTGTGGCCGGCCTGGCGCTTGGATTGGCGGTCGCGCTCTTCTCAACGCGCCTCCTTGCCAGTTTCCTTTACCGCCTGGAGCCCAACGATCCCACAACGCTGATCACGGCCTGCGTGGTTCTCGCCGTGTCGGGTGTCGTCGCCGGTCTTCTGCCGGCCCGACGCGCCGCAAATCTGGATCCAATGACGGCTCTACGCGAAGAATAAGCTGTTCCTTCGCTTATCGGTGGGATGGTCAGGCCGCGGGGTCGAGGACGGCGCGGTACAGAATAGACCGGGCGACTCCGAAGCGGGCGGCTATTTCAGCAACAGGGATGTCGGTCAGCGCCACTCAATTTGCTCTTGGAGGGCCGGCAGCCAACCCGGCGTCGCGCTTGACGGTGTGGAGGGACGCGAAGACCGCGATGAGGAGGATTCCACAGACCGCTCCGAGCGATAGTACGGTTGGAATCTCGACGAAACGCCCCACCAGCATTTTTGCCCCGACAAAGATCAGTATCACTGCTAGGCCCACATGCAGGTAGCGAAGTCTCGCAGTGACGCCTGCGAGAAGGAAGTACAACGACCGCAGACCCAGAACCGCGAACATAGTGGATGAATAGACGAGCAGCGGGTCTCGCGCCACGCTGAAGATGGCGGGGATGGAATCCATCGCCAGCATCATGTCCGTGAACTCGATCATGACCAACGCCAAGAATAGCGGCGTGGCAAACCACTTCCTGTTGCGGCGGATAAAGAAGGATCCCCCAGACTCCCTGACCGCGGGCATAACGTGCTGCGCCCACCGGAGCAGCGGGATGGTCTGCGGATCAGGGGCTGGCCTCTGGCGGCGCAGCAACTTGATTCCGGCCACCAGCAGGAACACACCAAAAACCGAAAGAACCCACTTGAAATGGGCCAGAAGAGACGCTCCGGCTGCGATGAAGGCTGCCCGCAGAACAATGGCGCCCAATACCCCATACGACAGCGTTTTGTGCTGGTACCTGGGCGGAATCGCCAGCGAGTCGAAGATCACCGCGAACATGAACAGGTTGTCTAAGGAGAGGGACTTTTCCAGAATGTAGCCGGTGAAGAACTGAACTCCGCTTTCAGACCCTTTCCAGAAATACAATCCAATTCCGAATGCGAAGGAAAGTGCAATCCAGGCCCCGCTCCAGGCTGCGGCTTCACGGGTCGCGATTTCGTGCGGGCGGCGGTGCAAGACCCCCAGATCCAGGGCCAGCATTCCGAGGAAGAAGGCTGTTAACGCTACGCTCCAGATTAGGTTGCCCATTTTTCATTTCGGAATCGGCGGGGAAAAAAACTCCAACGGAATTCGAAATTCCCCGAGCCGTGTCCTCGAACGCTCCTCACCTTGCACATTCCTTGCCTCCGCCGCACCTGACGATCGTTATACGGAAGGAAAGCAAAGAAGAAAACTACCACGCTCCGCACTCGTAACGCCACGGAGAAGGCGCCGGACTTCACCGGCGCCATCTTCTTCCGTTCCCGCGGGTATCTTGGTTCTTAGTCCAACATTTCACGAATCGAGTCCGCGCCTTAGCTGCCGATGGGCAAGCAGCAGACCTGCGAATGCCAACGTGAGCTGTCGGGATGTATGGGCCTTTCTAATATAGCGGGGCGCGGATATGCCGACGAACGGCACGTCTGCGCCACCCCGGCCCTTCGCTCAACCTTCAACAGGCTTTTTGAACTTTCTCCCTAAACTCTCCGTATAGACGGAGCAGAAGCACCGCTTCGCTACGCGGAGGTTTGCGATACGTTACTCTGATGGTTGTTTCTGCCGTGCTGTTGCTGGCGGCATTCGCGGCGAGCCTCTTTCCCGCTTATCGCGCCGCGCGCGTCGCCCCTGCTGCTATTCTGCACTATGAATGATTAATGAGAGGCCTGATATGGAGACACTGCTGAAAGATCTTCGTTTTGCCGCTCGCTCTCTTCTGAGGGCTCCTGCCTTGACCCTGGTCGTCATCGTCTCGATCAGTTTGGGCATCGCCGCCAACGCCACAGTCTTCAGCGTCGCCAACGGACTGCTTTGGAGCATTTTGCCGGTCAGGGATCCCGGGCGCATGGTGGTGTTTTCGGAGAGCGAGTCCTTTTCTTATCCCGACTATGCGGACTTCGATAACCAGAGCGCCGACATCTTTGAGGGCGGTGTGATCGCACATTTTCCGTTGATTCCCGCCAGCCTCGGTGGCGCCGGTGAGCCCGAGCGGGTTTGGGGACAGGCGGTGAGCGGGAACTATTTTTCCAATTTGGGCCTGCGGATGGCACTGGGACGGCCCATCCTTGCGGAGGAAGATAAGGTGTTGGGCCGCGACCAGGTGGTGGTGCTCGGCCACGATCTCTGGCGCCGCCGGTTCGGCAGCGATCAGGCGATTGTTGGCCGTGGAGTCGCGTTAAACGGCCAGCGTTATACGGTGGTCGGAGTCGCGCCCCCGGCGTTCCATGGCGTCGACCTCGGAATGATCTCGGAGTTCTGGGTTCCGTTGGCTGTGGCGGAGCGGCTCATGCCCGATCTGGCGACGGAGCTGAATGTCAGGACGAACCGCCATAATCAATGGTTGATATTGAACGCCCGCTTGAAACCTGGAGTCAGCCGCAGCAAAGCCGTAATGGCGCTGAACGTCATCAAGAAGCGCATCGACGATACCTACAGAAAGGACGAGAAGGAGCACCAGAAGATAACCTTGCAGGCCGCGGGCGGGCTGGTGGCCGGTTTTTCGGGTCCGGCGGTCGGCCTCATGGCCGTTCTGATGATCGTTGTGGCGCTCGTGCTGCTTGTTGCCTGCGCGAACGTGGCGAACCTGCTGTTGGCCCGAGCGACCGGGCGGCAGAAGGAAATCGCTATCCGGCTTGCCCTGGGCGCCGGACGCCGGCAATTAGTGCGCCAGTTACTCACGGAAAGCCTTTTGCTGGCTCTGGCCGGCGCCGTGCCCGGCTTCCTGCTCGCTGCGGCGGCAGCGCGCGCCATCTCGAATTTCCAGCTTCCGTTGCCTTTCCCGATAGTGTTCAATTTGAATGTCGATCTGCGCGTCGCCGCGTTTACCATCGTGTTGTCTCTGGTTACGGCTCTGCTCTTCGGGCTGGCGCCGGCGCTGCGTGCTACCCGCCCCGACTTGGTAGGCGCTCTCAAGGAAGAGTCGGCAGTGTTTGGCCGCGGCGGGCGCTTCAGAATGCGCAACGTCCTTGTGGTGTCGCAGGTGGCGCTGTCGCTGGTGTTGCTGGCGACCGCAGGCCTTTTCCTGCGCAGCCTCGGCCATGCTTCCGCCCTCGACATTGGATTCAAGCCTGACAACATTCTGATGATGACGGTGGACCCAAAAATTCACAATTACTCGCGCCAAAAAACTGTGCAGTTTCTGTCGCAGCTTCGGGAGCGCGTATCGGCGCTGCCGGGAGTGCGCACGGTAAGTTACGTGGACACGCTGCCGTTGAGCATCGGCGGCGCATCGTACGACTTCAACATCGATGCCGCGAACGGCCATCCCCAGCAGAGCGCCAATGCCGATGTCTACGGCGTCGGCAGCGGGTATTTCGAGACGATGGGAATTCCGCTGCTGCGCGGCCGGGATTTCGCGAGGCAGAACGGCGACGAACACAGTGTGATCATCAATGAAACGATGGCCGCTCGTCTGTTCCCCAAGCAGGATCCCATCGGCGGCATCGTGCGGGCGGACAAGGTGGTGTACACGGTGATCGGCGTGGCGCGAAACTCCAAATCGCGTACCCTGGGCGAAGGACCCGTCAACGCCGGCTACACTTTTCTCGAGGCCGCCCCGGAGAAGGTCCTCAGCTTCTTCGGCATTTCCCTCATCGTGAAGACGTCATCGAATCCTGGCCGGGCCGCTCGAGCGGTGCGCGACCAGATCTCCGCGCTCGATCCCACGATGGCGATCTTCAACACGGAGACTATGCAGGAGCACGTAAATAAATCGCTGCTTCTGCCGAGAATCTCCGCCCTGTTACTGGGTATCTTCGGTACGGTCGGCCTGACGCTGGCCGCCATCGGCCTTTACGGTGTGATGAACTACTCGGTGCGCCGCCGCACGCGCGAGATCGGTATCCGCATGGCGTTAGGAGCACACCCTGGCGCGGTGCTGAAAATGGTTTTGGCGCAGGGCCTCATTTTGACCGGCATTGGGCTCGCGATCGGGCTAGGCATCGCTGTCGGCTTGGGCAGATTCACCGCAAGCCTTTTGTACGGCATCAGCGGCACAGACTTGCCGACGTTCATCGCCGTCAACGCCGTTTTGCTGGCAGTGGCGTTGCTTGCCACCGTGGTCCCGGCATTTCGTGCGGCGCACGTTCAGCCGACCACCGCTTTGCGGCACGAGTAAGCCTCGCAGCGGCACTCAATCGTCCGTCCGGGCGCCACGATGCTGCGGGGGAGGGAGACCACCCCACCCTGATCTCGCAAATAGCCTTCCACCTCCACGCGGTGGCTCCCCACGCTGAAAATCGAGAGCAACCTAGCCGCCAGTGGGAAGGCGCAGGGCTGAGACAAGGCTCGTATTAGGCCGAGACTAAGAGTTTTCTGGCGAGGATTTGTTGTGTATAATCCTGACTACAGACGCCCTGGGCGGTAGTCCAAAACGAAGCTGCGCCGCGTAAAGTGCTGAGGAAGCCTTTTATGGTAGTGTCCTAATTTGACTGGTACCGCCGGCCTTTAGCGCTTGCCCTGAGCGGAGCTAAGGGTCGGCAGGTGCTGGGCTAAAGGCCAACGCTACACCGAATCGGGACGCTACCCGAAATCGCAATCCACTTGAAAGGAGAAGAGATGGCAATAATTGCTATGTTTGAGGTCCATGGGACAAATTCGGCGAAGTATGACGAGGTCATCCGGCGACTTGCGGAAATCGGTGAAAGAGTGCCGGATGGACAGATGTACCACATCTGCTACGGCGACAAGCAGAACCTCCAGGTGATCGACGTCTTTGAGAGCCAGGCGAAACTTGACACCTTCGGCGCGAAGCTGATGCCGATCCTGCGAGACATGGGTATCGAGGCAAAGCCGGCGATCTTCGACGTCTACAACATCATTGAAGGGCAATAGACCCCGCCGCCTGACAGCCGGCGCGCGGACTTGGGCCGTTGACCTGCTGAAAGGCGGCGTCTCGCATGAACGGCCCGCCAAGGAGGAGACCGGATCACTCCCGGTACGACTATTCTACGATGGAGAAGATCTCGCGGTAGCCGGATTCGACCAGCGCAGAGAACTTCAGGTAATTGGCCTGCCACTCCTTGTCGCCCATCACTTTGGGCATGTTGGCTTCCAAAGCGCCCATGTTGGGGACCGTCAACTCCAGGACCAGAGTATAAAACGTCCCGACCAAGTCGGTCATGAGGCGCTGGTTCATCTCCACGCCGGCTCGCCTTTGGATCGCGATGCCTTCCTTGAGCAGAGCAATACCTTCTTTGGCCTTTCCAAATTTCAACCGGAACACGTTGCGCACCACGAGCATGTGTAACTCCTCTCTGAAACTGAGTGGCTTGTTTTGGACTGCCCCTTGGGGAATTATATGCCCATTTACACCCAGCCGAAAACTGCTTATTTCAATAGGCGCATCGGCTCCGAACCGACCTCAGTGCGCCAAGACTCCAGGGCCGAAACAGTTGGATTCTTTGCTACGGCGGGCATCCGGACGATAAGGTCCTAACAGTACAAGCGCCTTACGCCACCCCCGGACCGGGGGGCGCCGCTTTCATAATCGGAACGAATCAGGCCATGCCGGCGCCGCCGCGCGGAACCCGTGTTCGGGACGAACATCAAATAGTGGTGTAGTTTTTCGAAAGAGCCGCGGTTAAGTGACTAACCCAATGCCGAGAGTTCCCATCGGCGCCCGGCCGAGACGTTGCGCGTGGGCGGGCCGCTTAGACCTCGTTTGACACGGTAAGACCCCCACGGTTGGCGGGTATGGCGACTACTAAAACATGCTCATTAATCCTGCAGACGATCTGCTTACTGGCGGCTCTCCAGGGGATCGCCCCGGCCAAAGATCAGTACCGGATCGACGTATGGACGGCGGATAACGGTCTCCCGCAAAATATCATCGTGGGAATTTGCCAGACTCCCGACAGTTATCTTTGGCTGGCTACCCTGGATGGTCTGGCGCGCTTCGATGGAGTGCGGTTTACCGTTTTCGACAAAAGCAACTCTCCTGGAATTGAGTCTAACCGGTTCACGGCGCTCGCTTGCCAGAATGGCGACTTGTGGCTCTCCACCGAGGGCAGCGGCGTCACCCGCTATCGGAAGGGAGTTTTCACCACATACACGACCCAGGACGGGCTGCCCTACAACTCCGTTCGAGCGCTGACGGGCGATGCGTCCGGAAATCTGTGGGTGCTTGCCAACGATACCATCGCGCAATGGAATGAAGCTGCCGGCCGTTTTATCGACATCACTCCGAGAAACCTGAAAGTCCCCCTGGATCATTTCTTCTGGGAAGGAGGGGGTTTCTGGGGCGCTGACGGTGTCCGGCTGTATTGCTTCGTGGCGGGTCGCGTCGCGACGTATCAGCTTCCCCGCTGGCTCCCGGGGCCCGCGATTCGTTTTGTGACCGCCGGTCAGGACGGAACGATCTGGCTCGAAACAAACAACGGAGTCCGGGGCAGAATCGTCCAGGGCCAAGTGCGACCCGAGTCCGCCGAAGCCTTGACTACCTACCACGACCGCAACGGAAACACCTGGACGATCGGTGTGGGCCGCGAGCTTGCCCGATACGTGACGTACTCGGCGAACGGCGAGGAAAAGAGATTCTCCTTCAAATCGCTGAGCGACGACCGGGAGGGCAATTTGTGGCTCGCCACCGTTTCACAGGGGCTCTGCCGGGTGCGCAGACAGTTCATTACGGGCTACTCAAAAGAGCAAGGTTTGGTCGCGAGAAATGTCTACCCGGTGTTCCAGGATCACCGGGGCGCAGTATGGATCGGCGCCTGGGGCGGGGGCATCAGCCGCCTCGAAGGCGGACGGATCACAAACTACACTGAAAAGGATGGCTTAGCTTCCAGTTTCGCGAACGCCATTGAAGAGGACCGCGAAGGCCGGCTCTGGGTCGCCACGCATGGAGGGGGCCTGCAAATTTTCCGAGGTGGACGATTTCGCACCCCGGCCGGCCCGATGATCCCGGAGCACGCCACCGTCTCAGCCATTCATCAGGATCGCGAAGGAACGCTCTGGTTCGGAACATCGCGCGGGTTAGTGCAATATAAAGACGGAGCCTCGAGGCTTTTTACTGCGAAGAACGGCCTGGCGGCCGACGATGTCAGAGTCATCGTCGACGGCGACGAGGGCGAACTGTGGATTGGAAGCTTTGGAGGGCTGACGCGGCTTCAGGCCGGCTGCTTCACCCATTGGACGGAGCGCGATGGCCTGCCGAGCAATACGGTTCGGGCCATTTACTACGATAGCGATGGCGTGCTGTGGATCGGGACCTACGACGGCGGCCTGGGACGTTTCCAAAAGGGCAGGTTTACCCGCTACACCACCCGCGAGGGGCTGTTTGACAACGGCGTTTTTCAGATTCTCGAGGATGACCGCGGCAATTTCTGGATGAGCTCGAACCGCGGCATCTACCGCGTCAGCAAGGGGGAGCTCAATCAGTTCGCCGCCGGCCGGCGGACGGAGATCACCTCGGTGAACTACGGCAGAAGCGACGGCATGTTCAACGTCGAATGCAACGGAGGCTCGTCGCGGGCGGGCATTCGAGGGCGCGACGGCAATCTCTGGTTTCCCACCCAGGACGGAGTGGCGGTGATTGACCCCTTGGCCATCCCTTCGAACACGCAGCCACCGCCCGTCCAGATTGAAACCTGTCTGGTGGATCGAGTGCCCGCCCCGCTCGACCGGCCGGTGAGGATCACGCCGGATAAAACGAGCTTTGAGATTCAATACACGGCTTTGAGCTTTATCGACTCGGAGCAGATCCGCTTCCAGTACCGGTTGGCGAATCTGGACTCGGCCTGGATCGACGCGGGCACGCGGCGAGCGGCCTCCTATTCACACGTACCCCCGGGCCATTACCTTTTCACCGTGATCGCTCGCAACCGCGACGGTGTTTGGAACCGGCAGGGAAGAAGCCTGGAAATAACGGTGCTGCCGCCATACTACCGAACCTGGTGGTTTGAGGCTCTGGCAATTCTCGCGGCGGGATCGCTCGCCTGGGCCGCATGGCGCTACCGCATATCACAGCTCGAACGGGAGCATGATATTCAGCGCGCCTTTTCGCGTCAGCTCATCGCATCCCAGGAAGACGAACGCAAGCGCATCGCGGCGGAACTGCACGACAGCTTGGGGCAGCGCTTGGTGGTGGTCAAGAATCTGGCCTCATTCTACTTGCGCGCCCAGGGCGGAGCGACTGACGATAAACTGAGCCAGATCGAAGAGATCTCCGCCGAGGCGTCACGGGCGATCAACGAGACCCGCGAGATCGCCTACAACCTGCGCCCGTTTAAATTGGACCAACTGGGGCTGACCAAGGCTATCGAAGGCATGTTGCGGACCACCTCTGCGGCCTCCGGAATCCGGTTTTCGTCGCAACTTGAGAATATCGATGAGGTGTTTGCGGAGGAGCTCCGCATCAATTTTTACCGGATCGTGCAGGAGTCGCTCAACAATATTGTGAAACACGCTGAGGCTACCGAAACGAGCATTGCCATCGAACGCAGGTCCGAGGGCGTCGTTCTGGTTATTCGCGATAACGGGCGCGGGTTCACGCCGGGGAGCGGCAACTCCGGCAGCACACCCAGCGGCTTCGGATTGACCGGCATGGCGGAACGAGCCCAACTGCTGGGCGGCGTACTCACCGTACAAGCGGCGCCCGGCCGCGGTACCGTTGTCCGCGCCGAATTTCCACTGAGGAGAGAGAGCAGTGGCTGACAAGATTCGAATCCTGATCGCTGACGATCACCCGATCGTCCGCAAAGGTTTGCTGATGACCATCGAGGAACACTCCGGGCTATCCGTCGTGGCCGAAGCGGGCGACGGGGAAACTGCCCTGGCTATCATTCGCAAGCTGGCTCCGCACATTGCCGTGCTGGATTTCTCGATGCCGAAAATGGATGGATTCGGGGTGGCGCGGGAAGTTGCCCGACTCAAACTGAGTACAAAGATTATCTTCCTCACCTTGCATGACGATGAAGATCTCTTTCGGGCAGCCATGGACCTGGGCGCGAAAGGCTATCTTCTGAAAGACAGCGCCATGGAAGAGATCGCCGCCGCGGTCAAGGTGGTGGCCGCGGGCGGGACTTATGTGAGTTCCGTGCTCACCGTGCGCCTGCTCGAAAAGCAGCGGCAGCCGGAATCGGCCACGACGGCGGCCGAGGCGTGGGCAGGCCCCGGGGCAGCGCAACTTACCGCCACCGAGCGCCGCATCCTGCGGCTGATTGCCGGCGGCTTGTCGAGCAAAGAGATCGGCTCCGAGCTTTCTATCCACTTTCGGACCGTCGAAAACCATCGCACCAACATCTGCCGCAAACTGGGCCTTGAGGGCGCCAATGCGCTGGTCCGGTTTGCGTTGCAAAATAAGTCGACACTTGAATAGCTCGTAGCGCGGGAGCCTCAAATCTCTGAAGAATCGGCCGCCTTTCATCCGGAGCGACAGCCAAGGATCTCCGTAGTTTCCCAAGAGTCGTGAACGCGCAACTACAGAGATCCTGCGCTGACGCTCAGGATGACACATCCTCGACTTCTAGTCTCGCTCTCCGCCTTTCTGGCGTTCAAACCCGTGCGGAACCACACGCCGGCCGTGTAGAGCCACACGGTGCTTGTGTAGCCACCTCTATTTTTCCCCTCCCCATGCACCCGCTACTCTGACCTTGTTGTTGGCCGCAGCCCATTATCACGGGACAGCGCTCAACCACCGAGCCATAACTTTTTAGGCGACCGCAAAGAGATGACCATCCTGATTGTTGAAGATAATCCGAGCGTTCGGCGGCTGTTGCGTTACGCGGTTCGCGAAATTGCGAGCGAAGTATGGGAGTGCGGCGACGGCGCTGATGCGCTGGCGGCTTACCGGGCCCACCGGCCGGACGCCGTATTGATGGATATCCGGATGCCGCGGACGGATGGACTGGAAGCCACGCGAGAGATCCGTCGATTTGATCCTTCCGCCCGCGTGGTGATCGTGACGGATTACGACGATGAGGCGCTGCGCGAAGCGGCAAGAGTAGCAGGCGCCTGCGCTTACGCTCTCAAGCAGAATCTGACCGACTTAGCGCGAGTGATCAAGCTGGTCACGGAGAAGTGCAAATAACCCACTCCGGGAAGTTTGAATTCTGGCCCATTTGGGCAACAAGGAGAGAATATGACAACTCGACTCGAAGGTTTCTCGATGCGATTGCTAGGAATGGTCCTCGCGGCGGCCGCGTCAATGCTGTTTGCCCCGCTCGCGGCGCGCGCGGCGACTTGCACCGTGAACGCCACCACGAGCACCGGTTCCGGAAGCGGATCGAGCGGCGACATACTTTATTGTGTGACGCAGGCGAATGCGGCACCCGCCAACTCCACTTTCACGATCAATTTCGACTCGTCACTATACGGGCAGACGATCACGCTCGGCGCGGCGCTGACGCTCGCGAACAACAATAGCGGGGTCACCCTCAGCATCCAAGGCCCGGGCGCCAACCTGCTGACCATCTCCGGCGGGAACGCCGTGCAGGTGTTCTCCATCCAGTCCGGAAAGGTCGGCATTTCCGGGCTGACCATCGCCAATGGATACTCCAGCGCCGGCGGCGGCGCTATTCTCGTCTCCGCCGGATTGCTCACGGTGAACAACAGTACCTTCTCCGGCAACACCTCTGCCAACTGCGGCGGCGGCATCTACAACCAGTTCACCGCAACTGTGGGCAATAGCACCTTTTCCGGCAATACCTCTCAGTTCGGCGGCGGCATTTGTAACGCCGGAGTACTGACACTGACCAACAGCACCCTCTCCGGCAACACTGCTAACGTGGGGGGGGGCATTTACAACCGGGCTGGGTCCACGCTGACGCTGACCAACAACATCGTGGCGGACAACACGACTACCGGCGAAGCCGGGGACGATTGCGACGGTTGCGGCTCGCCGAGCGACCCTAACCTCATCAGCACGCCCGGGAGAATCATCGATCCGGGCTTGGCGCCGCTCGGTTGGTACGGGGGTCCGACGCAGACGATGATCCCGCTGCCGGGCAGCGCGGCGATCGGGGCCGGCCAGGTCACTGCGTCTGATTTCCCCATCAACGACCAGCGCGGATTTTTCCGGGACGCCAAGGAATTCGCCGCCACCGATCTCGGCGCGGTCCAGACCAATTATCTTATTGTGACCACTACGGATGACACGGCCGATTCCAGCCCCGGCTGCAATAACAGCGGCGGGTCACCGTGTTCGCTGCGCGATGCCATAACCGTAGCCAACCTCGTCGCCTTTAACAGCACACGCTACTCGAGCGGAACGGACATCAGCTTTGCCTCCGGCGTGACCGGCGCCATCAACCTTAACCCCTCCAATGGTCCGCTCGGGACTATTACGGGGCTTCTCGATCTGGTAGGTCCTGGCGTGAACAACCTCACCGTGTCCGGGGGCAGTTGGCCGGCTGTGGACACCATCTTTACTGTGAACTCCCCCACCGCTAACGTGGCGATCTCCGGACTGACCATCGCCAGCGGATATGGCAGCACGAGCTGCGCAGGAGACGATAACAGCAGCGCTGGCGGCATTTGCATCAACTCCGGCACGCTGGCGCTGAGCAACAGCGCCGTTTCCGGCAATACCGGAACGCTTGGCGGCGGCCTTAGTAATTACGCTGGAGTACTGACGGTAAGCACCAGCACCTTATCCGGCAATAACGGACAAATTTTCGGCGGCGGAATTTACAGCCAGGCCACGACAATGGTGAGCAACAGCACCCTTTCCGGCAATGCTTCAGGGTCTAGCGGGGGTGCAGTCTATATCGACGCGGGCACACTGACCGCGACGAGCAGCACCTTCTCCGGCAATAGCGGCGAGACGGGCGGCGGCATTCTCAACTACTCCGGCGGCATAGTGAAGTTGAGCAACAGCATCGTCGCCGGCAACACGTCCTTTCTGCAGCCCGGCAACGACTGCTATAACTGCGGCACACAAAGCGCCTCCAACCTGATCAGCAACAATCCGCTGCTGGCGCCACTCGGCAACTACGGCGGGCCCATGCAAACCATGCTGCCGCTGCCCGGCAGCCCGGCCATCTGCTTAGCTTCACCGGCGCTGGCTTCCGGCCTCAGCACCGATCAGCGCGGCTTCCCGCGCCTCAATACCAGCTACACCGGCTACGACTCCGGCACTCCTTGCGTCGACGCAGGGGCCGTGCAAACAAATTATCAATCCGTGCAGTTCACGAATGCCGGCGCCGGTGGTTACAGTGGCAAACCCGGCGTGGCCGTCGATACACCGGCGGCTCCCATCGTCTCCGTCACCGAGAACGGCCAGAATATCGGTGGCGTACCGGTGACGCTCAGCGTCAGCGGAGCGGGCACGGCGAGCGGAGCGGGTCCGGTTACGACCGTTGCCGGCGCGGGCGCGGAGTTCGATGCGCTTACGCTCAGCGCGGGGGGTAACGATACCCTGTCGGCCACGCTGGACATCACCTCCTCGAATTCAGTTTCCATCACCACCAGCGCCGCGCTGGACATCGCACTGGTCAACCAGGCGACTCTTACCGTCACCGGCCCCACCAGCGTTACCTACGGGACCACCGGAAACGCCACGGCCACGGGCGGCAGCGGCACGGGCGCGCTCAGCTTCAGCGCCGGCGGTTCCACCGGCTGCTCGGTCAGCGGCGCCAGCGTCTCCGTCACCAACGCCAGCGGCACCTGTTCCATCACGGCCACGATGGCCGGGGATGACAATTACAACCCCACCACCAGTGCCTCATTCACTGTATCGTTAGTGAAGGCCAACCAGGCAACCCTGACCGTCACCGGGCCCACCAGTGTTGCCAACGGGACCACGGGGACCGCCACGGCCACGGGTGGCAGCGGCACGGGTGCGCTGAGCTTCAGCGCCGGCGGTTCCACCGGCTGCTCGGTCAGCGGCGCCACCGTGTCTGTTACCAACGCCAGTGGCGCCTGTTCCCTTACCGCCACCAAGGCCGCGGATAATAACTACAACGCCGCCACCAGCGCGCCATTCAACGTGACGTTGGTGAGCGCCAATACCAACACCACCATCACTTCCCACACGCCGAACCCCTCGGTCGTGGGCCAGGCGGTGACGGTCAGCTTTGCGGTTTCGCCAGTACCTCCGGCCACCGGTACACCCACTGGAAATGTGACGGTAAGCGACGGCGTGGGCGATACGTGCGTGGCCGCAGTCGCGGCCGGGAAATGCAACCTGACGATCATGTCCGCCGGCAGCGTGACTCTCACCGCCATCTATGCGGGCGGCAATTACAACGGTAGCACGTCACCCGGAGTGTCACAGTACGTCTCCAAAGCCTATACCCGCACCACGATCACGGCTCATTCGCCCAATCCCTCGGTGACCGGGCAGCCGGTGACGGTCAGCTTTACCGTGACGACGGTCGCGCCGGGCGGCGGGACGCCTTCCGGAAACGTGCTGTTGACCGACCTGCTTGGCGACTCCTGCACAGCAACCGTGGCAGCCGGAAGCTGTTCGATTGCTTTTGCCTTCCCGGGACCGAAGTTGCTCGTGGCCAGCTACCTTGGGAACAGCAACTATGATCTGAGCGTCACCGCGCAGATTCCTCAAAACGTAGCTGACTTTGCGATTTCGGTGAGCCCGGCCAAGCAAACCGTCTCGCCGGGAGGCAAGACCACCTACACCGTCAGCCTGACGCCTGTGAACGGGCTCGCTGGCCCTGTCTCTCTTGCCTGCGGTGGAGCGCCGGCGAACTCAACCTGCGCGATTTCGCCGGGATCCCTTACTCTGAGCGGTTCAGCGTCGAAGACCACTACGGCCACTATCACAACCAGCAAGAACACTCCGCCTGGGTCGTACACCTTGACTCTCACCGGAACGTATGGAAGCGGCAGTCCGTCCACCGGAGGATTAACGCATAACGCCAATGTAACCCTCACGGTGCACTAACGCAGGGCAACGCTCACCAGTAGTGGCGGGGACGCATAGCGACCGGGGACGGGCCAAAAGCCCGGCCCCCGGTCCACTTGCGTCTTAGGGGGTGGCGAAGCGAGAGAAAGAAGCTGAGCCTATAGGACACCAGGATCGACATATAGTCGCTGACCGGCTCGCAGATTCGTTTGTGAAGGCAGGCGCCCGACCGGTAAAGGACATTCGGTACTAAAGACTGCATGGGCCATTTGACGCAGCGGCTTCCTGGAAGCTCAATGGGGCTGGACCGCCATGCTAGCGGTGACTTGGAAGCAGGCAATGGTGTGAGAGCAAATAAATCAGTCAAGAAACGGCAACGGGCCGAGAGGTACGCGAGAAGTTATTGAAAAGAAGGTGGTTCAAGACTTTATTCACCTGGCAATAAACGCAAAAGGCCATCCGTGGCTCTCCCGCATCAGCGCGGAATAGAGATTTTCAACAGCCAGGCACTCGTGGAGGCGGTTGGATGCATGTTTGCTTGTTCCTTGAAGGCAAGTAATGGAATTCCGGCGTTACATCCAACCTGCACCCTTGGGAGGCAAAGCAATGAGTGGCCGAGACGGAGACCTCACACGAAGAGAATTCATGACCAAGCCCCTGACCTACCTGGCCTCCGCCAGCCTCTTAGGTCTCGGTGGGGAGGGATTGCTGATGGCAGTGGATTCCGCCTCAGCCCCCAAACTGATTATGCGCCCGCTCGGGAAAACCGGCATCTCACTGCCGATTGTCAGCATGGGGGTAATGAATGCTGAAGCCCCAGGTGTGATCGTACGTGCCTGGGAAGCCGGCATGCGCTACTTCGACACCGCTCCGATTTACCTGGGGGGGCGCAGCGAGGAAATGATAGGCCAGGTGATCCGCCAGCTTGGGGTGCGCGACAAAGCCGTTATTGCCACCAAGGCGACAGTTCGTGGGACGGGCCGACGCGATCCGGCCGAGACCAAAGCGGACACGCTCGCGAGCCTTGACGCGAGCTTGGTCCGGCTGCAGATGGACCATGTGGAAGTCTTCCTCCTCCATGAGGTCAACAGCGTTCGAAGCGTTGCCGACGCGGGTGTTCAGGACGCCATGATCCAACTGAAGAAGCAGGGGAAGATCCGCTGGGCAGGGGTCTCGACGCATCAGAACCAGGCGGATGTTCTGAATGCCGCAGCGAGCGGCGGCCCGTGGGATGTCGTGCTGGTAGGGTTCAATTACACGATGTCGGACAACCAGGCGATGATCGACGCCATGAAGGTCTGCGTCTCGAAAGGGATTGGCATTGTGGCCATGAAGACGCAGGCGGGCGGGTCGAACCCGTCGCGGAAAGAGGTGTTAGGCAGCGGCGTTACAGATTCGGTCCGCCAGTCGGCCGTGCTCAAATGGGTTCTTCAGCACCCGTTCGTTACCACGGCGATACCCGGTGTTACCAAGTTTGAACACATTGACGACGACATTGCGGTGGCCTCGAACCTGGCCTTCACGGACGACGAGCGCAGTTTTCTCTCGAACAACGCCATCAAAGCGAGCCTGGAGTTCTGCCAGCAGTGCGGCCAATGCGTCGCCACCTGCCCCAGCCGGGTCGATATTCCAACCCTGATGCGCAGTCACATGTACGCCTTCCAATATCAGAACCTGGAACATGCTCGGTTCACATTGGCGGGAGTGCCTAAGGGCTCGGGCCTCGATGTGTGCAAATCCTGCACCAGTTGCTGCGCGCGCTGTTCCCACACCGTGAATATCGCGCGCAAGATCGAAGCGCTGAGGACCATTCACCGGGTGTAACCGTCCTGAGGCGGCAACGAACCACACCGCGGTTTCAGAGACCCTGAGAGAATCAGCATGCAAACAATTCTTTTTACTTTACTCATGATGGCACTGGCGCCGGGGGTCATCCACGCGCAGAACGGCGCTGCTGAATCCTCAGACGTCCCGATTCCGGCAGACGTTCAGGCGCGACTCTCCGGCCTGCTGCCGGAACCCGCCGCAGCCGGTGCGAAACCCGCAAGCGAGCGGCAGTTCTATTCCTCCGATCTTTACCGGTATATCGACGGAGCGGCGGACGCCTTCCTCGGTTTTGATCTGGTTGCGATGATCCACCAGGAATACGAAACCAGGGACGCTGACATCACGCTGGACATCTACGACCTGGGCAAGCCACTCAACGCCTTTGGAATTTACGCTGCCGAGCGATCGCCGAGCTATCACTTTCTCCCCCTGGGCGTCGAGGGTTATGAGAGCGATTTCATCCTGAATTTCTTCCAGGGCCAGTACTACGCAAAGCTATCGGCCTTCAGCAAGGCAGGAAAATCCGCCCCGGATCTCGTGCCCTTGGCGCAAGCGATTTCCGCAAAAATCGGGACAGAGAAGTCGATGCCCGCGGCCCTTTCCATCCTTCCCAAGGAGCATCTGGTTGCCCATTCCGAGAAGTTCACCAACAAGTCCCCTTTAGGGCACGACTTCTTATCACCGGCAATCGAGGCCACCTATTCGATCGAGGGAAAGCCCGCCGTTTTGCTGATTTCCAAGGCATCGGATGCAGCCGGCGCCGCGGAGAGGGTTCGTCAGCTTCGGAACTACTTCAGCAAGTCGGGCACGGTTGGACCTGGACCGGAGGTTGTCCCCGGCGGATTTCGTGGCTCCAACAAGTACGAGGGTGAGGTTGTGTTTTTCTCGTCGGGCACCTACACGGTCCTCTGTGTCAATCCGCCTCCCCAGCCGGACCTGTTTCTGAAGGGGGTCTTGGACCATCTTGCCAATCCACAAGTTAGCTCTTCGTTTTAGGAGGCGACTTTTGGCAGGTTTCGATCGCCGCGGGTGACCGGTGTCGGCGAGACGCGGACTCGAGAGAACCTGATGCTGCTTTAGCTCTCAGCAATTCCTATGAGGATTCAAGCCATGTCGTCTAAAACCCGATGCAGTCTATTGGTTGTCAGTCTGCTCTTCAGCACCTTATGCGCGTACGCTCAACTTCGGCCGGGGGAGAAGGAGGTCCCGACAGCGGGCGCGGTGAGGGTGAACCCGAAAGACGGGCTCAAATATATTTGGATTTCACCGGGAACGTTCCAGATGGGCTGCTCGCCGGGGGACAGCGAATGCAATAAAGCGGAAAAGCCGTCGCACCAGGTGAGCATCACCAAGGGTTTCTGGCTGGGGCAAACGGATGTGACGGCGGGGGCTTACAAGCGTTTTGCCGCGGCTTCCAGCAGGGAAACGCCCGAGGCTCCGGACTTCAACAGTGGCTGGGCGAATGTAAACATGCCGATCGTCGATGTGAGCTGGGATGACGCCCACGACTACTGCGGATGGGCAGGAGGGCGGCTGCCCACAGAAGCGGAATGGGAGTACGCCGCTCGTGGGGGAAGCACGGAAGCCCGCTACGGCAACCTCGACGACATCGCCTGGTACGCCGGCAACAGCGCTGGCGCGACGCACGACGTAGCCCAGAAGCACCCCAATGGGTTCGGGCTGTATGACATGTTGGGGAATGTTTGGCAGTGGGTGAGTGACCCGTACGACCCGGACTATTACCAGAACAGCCCTTCCCAGGATCCCCCGGGGCCATCAAGCGGGCGGCTGCGAGTTCTCCGTGGCGCGTCCTGGGATTTCAGTCCCCAGTTCATTCGCCTTTCGAATCGGATGGGGGACACCCATAGCGACTGGGACTACAACTTCGGCTTCCGGTGCGCCGGGGATGCGCTTAACCCTTGATGCATTTCCCTAGATCCACGATGGCTGCGAAACCTTCGCCTCAAATCTCAAGGGGCCGGATCATGCACCGGGAACTCAACTGTTTCGACGCAGCAAGGACTCAATGGATTCGGCCATAGAATCCAGAATCAGACAGAGCGATACCGCTCCGGCATCCAGGACGCCTCTCGATCGCTCTCCCAAGCGGCTTGAGCGGCCCACTTTCGCCACCAAATCCTTCGTGGAGTCCCTGCCCGCCGCGGCGGCATTCCGCATCGCCCCCAGACTCTCGACAAAACTCTTGCCTAAGGCCACCGCCTCTGAATAAGCGGCAACGGCGGGGATGAGGGTGTCCATCATTGTCTTGTCTCCCAGCTTCGCCTCACTGATGCTTCTGATCCCCGCCTCGCCGGACTTCAGCATTTCTTCAAACACCACCAAATCAATGGAATCCTTGCCTTCACAGGCTTCCGCCATGCCTTGAAAAAACATTCCATAAAGGGGACCCATGGCCCCGCCCACGCTTCCCATTAAGGTCTGCGAAAGCACTTCCAGACTATGGGCCAGATTCCCAGGTTCCTGCGCCAGGGCCGCCGCCGTGAGCGTTGCCCCCTTGTTCATATTGACGCCGTGGTCCCCGTCCCCCACCATCCCGTCCAGGTCGCTCAGGTATTGCTTGTTGTCCTGAATAGTTTTAATAATATTAAGTGCAATAATGCTTCCCTGTTGAAGGGAGAACCCTTCCATGCCTTACCTCCCGAACTGCCTCAACCCCATGCAATCGCATTCATAATCGATGCACTCTTTCAATTCTTCATCCAGTTTCAAAAGGGTCAAGGTGACGCCGGCCATTTCCAGGCTGGTGAAATAATTCCCCACGTAAGACCGATAGGGGCGCAATTCCTTTTTCACCAGGATCTTGCGGACATCGTTGTAGAGAATGAACTGCTCCATCCAGGGAGTGGAGCCGAGGCCGGATATCAGCACCACGACTTCCTGCCCCGCGTTGAATGGGAGGTCGGGGAGGATGATATCAAGCATGCGTTGCGCCATTTCCCGGGAGGACACCAGCGCGGCAACTTCCAAGCCGGGTTCACCGTGATGTCCTATGCCCACCTCCATCTTTCCCGGCTCAATCGTGAAATTGGGATGGCCCACCTCCGGGATCGTGCAGGGACTCAAACCGATCCCCATGCTCCGCGTATTATCGATGGCCTTTTGGGCAACCCCGACGACTTCACTGAGACGGGCTCCCATCGCCGCTTTCGCCCCGCCGATTTTCCACATCAGGACTTCACCCGCCACACCGCGCCGCTTCTCTCTTTGGTTGCTGGGCGCGGAAGGCACATCATCGTTCGCCACCACCGTCTTGACTTCGATTCCCTGCTTGGCAGCCATCTTGACGGCCATTTTCACGTTCATGATGTCCCCGGCATAATTGCCGTACAAACACGCCACCCCTTGGCCGGAGTTGGCCACGCGGAAGGCGTCGAAGAACATTTGAGCGGGCGGGGAAGAAAAGATCTCCCCTACGGCAACCGCATCCACCATATTGCGTCCGAGGTAGCCGGCAAAAGCCGGCTTGTGCCCGGAGCCCCCGCCCGTCACGATCCCGACCTTGTTGGGGACGGGTGCGAGTTTGGACTTCAAGACTCGCGGGTTACTTGTGGCCTCTACCGTGTCGGCATATGCCGCAAGGTAGCCCTCCACCATTTCATCCACTACCCGTGAAGGATCATTGATAATCTTCTGCACTGCCCTTCCCCCTTTCCACTCACGGCACTTTCTCAGTTCCCATGTCCACGTTCCACACGGTTTGGTAGTGTCCGGGTTTCGACGTAGCGCCGGCCTTCAGGCCGGCATCTGCCGACCCTTCGCTCCGCTCAGAGCAAGCTCTAAAGGTCGGCCCTACAAGCCAAATCAGGGCACTACTCATGGTCTCTTAAACTTCTGCGGCGATAGCCTTTAAGTTCTTTAAGCCCTCCACAGCCAAGGCCTCACCGGAATCGGCGAACTTCCTCCAAATAGCGCACAAGCGGTTCAACTCTTCAAAGCCCGGGTCGAATGATTCGATAACCATCGGGCCGGTGTAGCCAACGCCTTTCAATGCGGTGAAAAATTCTTTCCACGGAACAAGCCCTGTCCCCGGGATGCCCCGGTTGTTCTCGCACAGATGGATGTAGCCAAGGTACTCTTTCCCACAGGTATTCACGGCTCCCGTAAAGCTCGTCTCCTCACGGATCATGTGGAAGCTGTCCAGGTGCACCTTGACGTTTCCGGTGCCCACCTGCTTGCAGTACCGCACCGCATCCTCGGCGATGTTTAGAAAGTGCGACTCGAACCGGTTGACCGTTTCCACAGTGATAACCAGGTCGGATTTGTTCTTGGCGTACTGGGCCACTTCCCGCATGCCCGTGACGGACCATTCCCATTCCTCGTCCGTTCGAGGCTTCCCGGAGAGGCAACCCCAACCCGCATAGGTAACTCCCCCAATAATCTTTGATCCCAATTCGACGTTGACGTCCACGAGCTTCTTCAGCGATTTCACTCCAGCAGCCCTGATGTTGGGGTCGGGGGAAATGAGATTGGTTTCTTTGGTGAGGGTCGTGATGGTGACGGGCTCGATCCCCACATCAGCAATCTTCGCCTTGACCTCGGCGGTCGGGAATGTTTCCGGATGGACAATAAAGATATCAAGCGTCTCAAAGCCCAAATCC
>Ga0335078_10002230_pt1 | contig 29381 bp, 29 predicted proteins | sample Lox_Sample_32_FD_206711 | JGI IMG/M metagenome (GOLD analysis project Ga0335078, IMG submission 206711) | Soil microbial communities from Loxahatchee National Wildlife Refuge, Florida, United States - Lox_Sample_3.2 | ecosystem: Environmental > Terrestrial > Soil > Wetlands | place: USA...
GGAGGAGGCGGCGGCGGGACTGGCCACTTTCAGAGCCAGGGGAGCTATGTGCTGCTGTGATGACGCGGGGGTTGCGGCACTGGCATCCGGCGCTGCCGGAGGGGGAGACGATGTGGTGCTGGCCTGCGCCGGGCTCGGCGTGGGACTCATTGGCTGCGATGGTGCAGCCGGCATCTGGGCGCGCAAGGCGGCAGAGATCAACAGCAACATCATCCAGACCAGAACCAATCTGCAATGGATAAGGGGTTTCATTGCGTCACTCAAAGCTCTTGGTCGTGTGCTTGTCGCCGAGGATGGTTTCGACGGCGTACGTTTCTTTCATCGGCAGGCGAGGACGGGGCGTTACTGGCGGAGGAGGCGGGGCCTGTGGGCCCGACAGCTGCGCCATCTGCACCGGCACCGCTTTGACCATGGTGTGATCGGCGCCATTGCGCAAAACGAACTGAATGCCACCTTGGCTGCTGGCTAATACCAGCTTCTGCGAGTCTTCGGGCGTCAACAGCAGGGTCACCACGTTGACCGTCTCCGGCTTGCCCTGGGGATCGGGCTCCAGTTTCTGGCCGACGGTTAGCACTTCGACGTCCTGCAGCACGATTTGGGTTTCCGGCGTGGGCAGGCGATCGGAGCGGAAGGTGACCAGCACGTCCACGTGCGATCCCGGAAAGAGAAAGCCGGCAACGCCAACCACTTCGTCTGATTTCACCGAGGTAGCGCGCATGCCTTCGGGAATCTTGGTCGTCAAGCCGATCCCCGAGCCTGGCGCGGCCAGATATCCCTCGAGAATTGGCTGCGAGGCCGCGACCGGATAGATCACGGCACGTCCAGCCAGGTCTGCGGCCGTCGTGAAGGCATTCGCCAGCGGGATGGACGCCGGCCAATCGGTCAGAATCAGGTCCTCCGGCTTGAGCACGTCGCCGGCTTGCAGCGGGCGCGAAGCGGCAACATAGCGATGCGTGGCCGCGGGCGCGGCGCCGTGATTGTTGAGCTTGCGGCTGATGAAAAAGGTGACGCCTGCAGAGAGCAGCAGCGCGATGAGCAGGGCAAGAAAGATGCGACGGGAGTTCATGATTTCATCTCAACAGGACACTACATAGCGACGACCCCGCGCCGGCGGCAATCGCCAGGCCATAAGGCAGGCGCAGAGTTCGGGGGTTAGAAAGGTTCAGATCGGGATGAGGCCGAAGCCCTGATCTACCGTGATAAATCATTAGGCGGCCCATGTTGGCGAAGGTTTCTTTCAGGCGATGGTGCACCAGCGCAAGAACGATGGCGCGTAAGCCGCCAATCAGCGCCGTCCCCAGCAGAACGCTGGCGACTCCGTGTAATCCGGCGAGACAGCAGACGGCAACGATCAGCTTGACGTCACCTGCGCCCATGCCGCCACCGAGATAGAAGATCAGAAAGACGGTGCCGGCGATCAAGCCTCCGAGAGCAGCCCCGCCCATCGCGCGCCAGCCGCCCAGCAGAAGGTGAAGCAACAGTCCGGTGAGAATGCCCGCGCCGGTAAGCCAATTGGGAATACGGCGAGTGCGGACATCGAAGATGGCTCCAATACCGGCACAGGCGAACGAGGCGACTGCATACGCGATATCCGGGGGGAAGCCCTGCATGGTTACCTCGGTTTCGCGGCCGGCGTCCCGCCGTGGGCTCACCGCCTATGTGGAACACCACTGCGGGACGCAGCCGGACCAGCATGGCCGGAGACATTGCAGCGGGCAACTATCCCCGTCGCTGGAACGTTAAGCCTGGGTTCGTCTGGAATCAGTTGGGCAGCCCCAACGATTCGTTGCGGAGGCTGGCGTCCAGGCGGTTGCGCGCGCCTCCGGACTGGCGGCAGCTCAGGCCACCGCGCTGCTCAGCTTGCTGCCGACCGCACTGAACGCATTGCTGATGTTGCTGGCCAGGGAACTCATGCCGGCAACGGCAGCCAAGCCGAGAATTGCCGCAACCAGGGCGTACTCGATCAGGTCCTGACCGGATTCGTCCCGGAGCAAATTACGAAGCGTTTCTTTCATTCGACCCCTCCCCTGCGAATTCGCCGGACAAGCATCTGTCCGTCGCTTCTTCCGCTACTTTTACTGTCAGTTAGTCCTATCGGCATTGCAATGAAGAAGCAGTAGTGCGGAGGCGAAGGAAAACGCATTCGGAACGGCTGCCAAAGCGGGAATGAAATCCAGGCTCCTCATGCGGGCCCAGAAGGCGGTTCACAGCTCGACGTGACAGGGCTCACGGCGAACCGTCCCTGAATTCTCTAGACTGAATCAGGTCTTATATACCCGCAAAACCGCGGGATTCTCATGGAGGAACTATGTCTCAGAAGCGGATGATCGCCGCCATTCTGGCGGTGGTCGCGATGTTTGTCTGCACGGCGATGGTGGCGACGGATAACAAGATGGGAGTCGCAGATAAACAGACGATTACTTTCACTGCGCCCACCGTTGTAGGAGGTACGCGGCTGCCTGCCGGCAACTATAACGTGACCCATCAGATGAAGGGCGCGACGCACGTCATGACCTTCAAGCAGATCGGCGGCAAGGCCGAAGCGAAAGCCAATTGCAACCTGGTTCCGCTAAAGGCCAAGGCGGAGCGGACGCAGCAAACCTACACGACCAACGCCAAGAACGAGCGGGTTCTGCAAGAGATGACGTTCGAAGGCGACAAGGCGTCGCACGTGCTGGTGCAGTAGGTATTACTTAACCAAGGCGACTTGGGCTGGCAGGTGGCTCAAGAAAACGGCGCCCGGTTGAGATGACGATTGCCAGGCGAATCAGTTGTCGGCCGGGGCGCCGAGCTCGTGCATGATTTGCACGCTGGCGCTGGTTCCGATACGACTGGCGCCCGCCTCCACCATCTCGGCGAGATGGCCAGCGGTGCGGATGCCGCCTGCCGCCTTAACCCCGATCTTGAGCCCAACCACCCCGCGCATGAGCGCAACATCGGAGGCGGTCGCACCCGACTCGGCCAGTCCGCTGGAAGTTTTCACGAAGTCCACTCCCGCTTCGGCGGCCAGCGCACAGGCCAGAATCTTCTCTTCCTGGGTCAGCAGCGCGTTCTCCAGGATCAGCTTCAGCAGCCCACCGTGCTGATGGGCTAGTCGTGTGAGACTGCGGATCTCAGTCTGCACCAGTACACGCTCACCGGACTTGAGCGCGCCGATGTTCATCACCATATCGAGTTCGTGCGCACCTTGCCGCAGCGCGGCCTCCGCTTCGGTAAGTTTGGTGATGGTCAGATTGGCGCCCAGCGGAAAGCCGACTACTGTCCCCACTCGAACGGGCGTTCCGCGCAGCTCGGCCGCCGCCACAGCTACGCTCGCCGGATTCACCATCACGGAGTGAAAGCCATAATGCGCAGCTTCCTGACAGATTGAGATCACCTGCTTGCGAGTAGCATCCGGTTTGAGAAGCGTGTGTTCGATGAACTTGGCTACGCTTCGCCAATCGCTGAGAGGCAGGACCGGTGTAGCGGCAACGGGCGAGTACAGTGACATAGGCAAAACTAGATTCTATGCCCTCTCGGAGTCCAAAACACAAACATCTGGCAGATTACGATAACGCTCGGCAAAGTCAAGTCCATATCCTACGACAAACTCATCGGGAATCACGAAACCAACGTAGTCGGCTTCAATGGCCTCGGTACGCCTGGAGACCTTGTCCAGCAGGGCAGCAATCTTGAAGCACTTTGGTTGATGTGCCAGCAACATGTTCCTGATGTAGGTCAGAGTCACACCGGTGTCGAGGATGTCTTCTACCAGAATGATGTTCTTGCCAGCCATGGATTGATCTACGTCCTTGACCAGCCTGACTTCTCCGCTGTGCTGTTTGGCGTCACCGTAGCTGGAAACGGCAATGAAGTCGAAGGTAGCGTCCAGTTTGATCTGGCGCGCGAGATCGGCGAGGAAGATAGTTGCGCCCTTCAGTACCCCGATCAAAACTATCGACTCTCCCGCGAAATCCACGGTGATGCGAGCGCCGATCTCGGCCACCTTGGCCGCGATCTGCTCGCGTGTGATGAGAACCTTCAGGTTTTCCACTGGAAGTTCGCACTCGGCGAAAGTGCATGGTAGAGAAAGGCGAGCAATGGATGCAACTCAAATTAGCAGGATAGTGCCGTCACACGCGCGCCAGATGCACGCCGAACCACTTTTTGCGATCAGTCCAGGATTGCTCCAGCGTAAAGCCGCTTTCGTGGAGGATGGCTTCGAGCATGGCGTCGGTGTACTTGTAGCTGTTTTCGGTGTGGATGCGCTCGCCGCGCTGGAAGGAGACATCGAGATCCAGGGCGGCTACGAATGCGGATTGCGTTGCCAGACTTTCCAGATAGATTTCCATTCGCGAACATCGCCGATTCCACAGCGCGACATGCTGGAAGGCGTCGAGGTCGAAGTCGGCTTCCAGCTCGCGGTTCAGGCGCGCGAGGATGTTCTTGTTGAAGGCGGCCGTGATGCCTTGAGCATCGTCATAGGCCGGCAGGAGAATGCGCGAGCTCTTGGCGTAGTCTGCGCCGAGCAATAGCGCGTCGCCAGAACGCAGGGTTTGCCGAATGCGCCGGAGAAGACGGACGGAATGGTCGGGCTCGAAGTTGCCGATACTGGAGCCGATGTATAGCACCAGCTTGCGTCCGGTGATGCGGCTGAGCGCAGGCACGCCGCCGGTGTAGTCGGCAACGATGGGATTCACCCGCAGCAAGGGAAATTGGCGGCCCAGCTGGCGCATCGCTTCCTCCAGCGCCGAGGGTGAAACGTCGATGGGATAGAACAGCGCGCGGCTCTGGCGCTCCAGGAGCTCTTCGATCAGGAGGCAAGTCTTGGCCGCCGTGCCCGCACCAAGTTCAACCAGGGTTAGCGCCGGGCCAGCTGCCTCTAGAATCTCCCCGGCATACTGCTCCAGGATGGAGCGCTCAGTACGCGTCAGGTAATACTCCGGAAGCTCGGTGATTTGTTCGAAGAGCTGCGAGCCGATCTCGTCGTAAAAAAGCTTAGACGGAAGGGTTTTTGGCAAAGCGGTCAGCCCCTGCAACACATCGGTGGCGATGGGCGAGACGGTGAGAAGCTGCAGTTGCTTGCTAGTCGCCATTGGCCAACCGAACTCCCATGAACTGCCAGCGCACATGGGGTGGGAAAAAGTTGCGATAGGTGGCGCGAATGTGCGACTGCGGGGTGGCGCAGGAGCCACCGCGCAGCACCATCTGATTGCACATGAACTTGCCGTTGTATTCGCCGACGGCTCCCGCCGCCGTCTTGAAACCGGGATAGGGCGTGTAGGCGCTGCCAGTCCATTCCCAAACATCGCCGAACATCTGCGCGACGCCGTCGGCGGCCTGTGCGGGCTGGGGGTGCAGGGCATCGGACTCCAGGAAGTTTCCCGTCATCGGACGCGATCTGGCCGCCACTTCCCATTCAAACTCGCTCGGCAACCGCGCACCAGCCCAGCGCGCGCAGGCATCGGCTTCGTAAAAGCTGATGTGGCACACCGGCTCGTTCAGGCGAATTGGCTGCAATCCCTCGACAGTGTAGTTCAGCCAGTCGCCGTCACGCTGCTCCCAATAGAGCGGCGCATTCCACTGATTGTTACGAACGCAATCCCATCCGTCCGATAGCCATAACAGAGGATTGCTGTAGCCGCCGTCGCGCATGAAGTCGAGATACTCACGGTTCGTCACCAGGCGCGAGGCCAGGCGGAAATTCTGCAAGAAAACGTTGTGGCGAGGGCCCTCGTTATCGAAGGCGAAGCTGCTGCCCTCGAAGCCGACGGAGTACACGCCTTCAGCGAAACTGTGCCAGGTCAGCGGAGAAGCCGATTTGTCGTCAGCCGAGGCGTGCCCGGCCCTGACTCGATATGCCGGACGCAGCGGATTCGTCCACAAGCCGTTCTTGACATCGGTGATGATCAGCTCCTGATGCTGCTGCTCGTGGTTGATACCGAGCTCGATGAGTTCAATCGCCGCCTGCGGAAGCTCGAGCGTGAGGAGATGAACCATGGCTTCGTCGACGTAAATTCGATAGGCGTGGACCTCGTCCAGGCTGGGGCGCGAGAGTATATGTCGCAACCCGCGCAAGGGACGATCGCCAACCGAGTTGTAATACGAGTTAAAGACATTGCGGAAGGCCGGATGGTAAGGACGGAACTCGTCCATGTACTGCGACAGGACGAAGGTCTCGAAGAACCACGTGGTATGAGCCAGGTGCCACTTCGCCGGGCTGGCATCGGGCATGGGCTGGAGATTGTGATCCTCGACGCCCAGCGGAGCGCAGATCTTGAGCGAGGTTTCGCGCAGCTTCAGATAGAGTTGCAGCAAAGACGTGTCTTCCTGACACGTTGCGGCGCCCGCAGCAGGGCTCTCGATACCTGATACAACCGGCCGTGACATAAATCCTCTTAGATGCAAGAAATCACTGAACCGCCCCGTTCCGGTGCGCGACAGCAATCGACTCAGGAGAAGATGCGCGAGTCAAAAAGAAAGGTACAAAATTTGCGCCGAGCCATTGTTCATCGTTTAGAAATCTGTTTTCGGCGGCTAGATATCACTGGTTTCAGGACTTAGGGCCTCTTTGGCGACGGGAATTGGCGTCGCGGCCGGATTGGTTGCAGCCTCATCTGGAACGTACGACGGAAGCTTATACAGACCCTTGAGATCGTTCCAACGGACGGCAAGCATTTCCAGGCCCATCTTGATGCCGTCGCGCAAAGGGCTGATCTTGGAGCGATGATCGTGCGCCCATTCGACCGCAACTTCGGCGGTGCGCAATTTGAACTTGTTGGCCAGGAACAGCAGCTCGGGATCGAAGCCCCAGCGCTCGATGCGCTGACGGGTGAAAATGATTTGCGCCGCCGGTTTGGTGAAAGCCTTGAAGCCGCACTGGGTATCGCGGAACTTCAGCCCCAGGGTAATGCGCAATGCGAGATTAAACAGGCGCCCGTAGAGCTGGCGATACCAGGGCTGGCGTTCGGTCTGCAGCTCGGCGCGCAGCCAGCGCGATCCGATGGCTACATCTGCACCCTGCTGCAGCGCAGTAAACAGCTTTTCTGCTTCATAGATAGGAGACGAGAGATCGGCGTCGGTGAACATCACCAGGTCACCCTGGGCGTGCAGCATGCCGTTGCGGACACTGTATCCTTTGCCGCGGTTGCCGGGATTCTCGACCAGCCGCAGGTCGGGATTCAGCGGCATGAAGCGGCGCACCACCGCGGCCGTGTCGTCGGTCGAGCCGTCGTTTACCACGATCACTTCACTCTGCCACTGCCGCTGGCGAATGTAGTCGAAGATCTTGGGCAGGGATACGGCGAGCCGTTCGCTCTCGTTATAGGCCGGAACCACGAAGCTATAGGTCAAAGTCATCTCAGCATGCTTAGACGCAAATCCATTGTATGCCAGTTGTTCGATAGCTAATATCGGAGGTAGAAAAGCTTGGCTGGACGAACGGCGGCATGCCGGCGGCCGGTACCAAGCCAGGATTCGTGGTCGTCGGATATGCGCACTCTGGTTTTCGCCTTGGCGATTTTGCCGATCGGCTTGCCAGCCGCCGCTGCTTCCAAGCCTCACGTCGTCAGCCTGGGAAAGGCGACGCCGGTCAAGCTCTTCATTGGCCCCTCCGAAGACAGGACGCTGGACATCACGGTGCGCCCGCTCTACGTCGACAGCAAGCTGAAGGATTTCACCACCGGCGATGCCCATGATGTTACCGATCGCGAGTACGTGATCCGGCGCGCCTACCGCATCAACGATGCTCTGCCGGAGGACCAGCGCAAGACTCCAAAGTGGCTGTGGCAGCGGGGCGGATGGCTGCTGGTGGATCGCGTCTCGGGCCGGATTTCGCTGGTCAAGCTGCCGGACTTCGACCCGTTCTACTCGGAGGTGAGCTGGTATCGCGACTACGCGGCCTATTGCGGCATCACATCCAATGGCGAGCGGGTGAATGCTGTGGTCGCCGAGATCGGCGGCAAGAAGCCGCTGTTTCGCAAGGAGCTTGGCAAAGCCAGTACCGGCGACGCCAGCGACAGCAACTGCTCGGTGCCGCATTGGGAGCGGCAGCCGGCGCGGGTCACCTTTCTGCCGAAGGCAGGCGACAAGCTTACGGTGAATGTCAGCGGACGATTTGCCGACGAGGCGCCGGACAACGATTCGGAAGACGAATGAAGAGGAAGAAGGATTGAAGACCTTCGACGAGCTGCTGCACGATGCCGAGATCGCCCACGGACATTTGTGCGCCGGGCAAGTTCTGGGCGTGCGGTTGGCGATGCGCGGGCTGGAGCTGCTGGGCATCGATGATCCGCACGGCAAGGATCGCAAGCGGCTGATCACCTTTGTCGAAATCGATCGTTGCGCGACCGACGCCGTTGCCGTCGTCACCGGCTGCCGGCTCGGCAAGCGGGCGTTGAAGTTTCGCGACTGGGGCAAGGTTGCGGCGACCTTCGTCGACCAGGAGTCCGGTCGCGCGGTGCGGGTCTGCGCCCGGGAAAGCTCGAAGGCGCTCGCCAGACAATTGCATCCCGAGGTCGAGAACAAGAACCAGCAGCAGATGCTCGCTTATCGCGAGCTGTCGAACGACGATCTGTTTACCGAGCAATGGGTGAAGGTCGCGCTGCCGCCGGAAGAATTGCCGGGCTACAAAGGTGAGCGCATCGTCTGCGCCGAGTGCGGTGAAGGAATCAATTTCCAGCGTGAAGTGCGGCGCGACGGAAGGCTTCTGTGCCGCGGCTGCGCCGGCGAGCGGTACTACGAAGAAATCTCGTAAACCGGGACTACTTCGGGCTCTGCGGCGTTGGTGAATTGCGACTTTCATTCGCGCTGGGCGAGTTGAACGTCGCATCGTGGTGGCGATTCGGATCGGACGTGTGAGCGGCAGCGCCTGTAGTTGTTGCCACTGGAGTGTGGCTCGCACTCGCCGTGCTCTGCGTTGCTGATGAGTGCTTCGCCGGCGGCGCCGGACGGTGAAACACGGTGTGATCGTGCTCCTGATAGCGCTGTGCGAAAAGTTGCGCGGCAAACACGATCAGAACTGCAAGGACGGGGAGCGTTCGGCGGAGCGTAACCATAGCCCTGATTAGGTGCGAAACGTAATTCCTATTCTACGCGACTGAGAAAACGATAGACATTTGCCCGCCAGAGCGCAATACCACTTTGCGGCAGCTATTTCCGGCTTTGGGATCTTCTGGCAGCAGAGGAGCGCCGAGCCGCCCGCCGCTGCGGAGCTCCAAACCGGTGCTCGTATTCCCGCAGGTCCACGCGCCGGCCCTTGAATCGGACGCCTTCCGCCTCCAGCAGGAAGCGCTGCTCCATGGCGTACTCACCGCGCAGCGAGATGCGGCCACCGGAGCCGAGGATGCGCTGCCACGGCAATCCGCCGACCTGATTCAACACCTTGCTTACATGGCGCGAGCAGCGCGGATAGCCGGCGGCCTTCGCGATCGCGCCATAGGTGCTCACTTTGCCGCGCTGGACCTTGCGAATCGCCGCCGCAATTGCGCTGGCCATCGGGCTCAAGGCGCTGACTAACGGCGCTGTTAATTTACGATTCGGCATTTTGGCACCTGGCACTTGCGACCTGGGCGTCTGCGTGAGCACTCTGCCACCGCTGAAGCGGTGGGCTTTCTTATTCCGTCCCGCTTGGCGGGACTCTTTCACGTATATCATCTTTCCAATGACGAAACTCACTCGCGACCCCACGGCTCGCTTCTCCGATCGGGCGGAAGATTACGTCAAGTACCGGCCACACTACTCCCACAATGTGGTACATGCGCTGAAAGCCGCCTGCGGGCTTCAGCCGGAGCATCTGCTCGCCGACGTCGGTTGCGGCACCGGCATGCTGGCCGAGATTCTTCTGGAGAACGGCAACCGTGTAATTGGCGTCGAGCCAAACCAGGCGATGCGGGAAGCGGGCGAGAAATACCTGTCGGGGTATGCCAACTTCCGCATGATCGAGGGCAGCGCCGAATCCACGACGCTGGCAGACGCAAGCGCGGATTTCGTTGTCGCCGGACAGGCGTTTCACTGGTTCCGTCCGGCCGAGACGCGCGCCGAGTTTGCCCGCGTTCTGAAGCCGGGCGGCTGGGCGGTGCTGGTGTGGCATCACCGCGATGCCCAAGCCACGCCGTTTCTGCGCGCTTACGAGGAGTTCGTTGCGCGCTACTCTGTCGATTACGAACATGTGTCGAACAAGCATGTCGCGAACTATGACCAGCTGCAGCACTTCTTCGCGCCCAACGCGATGACCATGATCCAGCAGCATAACGAGCAACGCCTGGATTTCGATGGCCTGCGCGGGCGACTGCTGTCGTCGTCCTACATCCCCAAGTCGGGTCAGAAGCACGACGCGATGATTGAGGCACTGCCGCAGCTGTTCTCGTCGCACGCCGTCGAAGGCCGCGTGACTCTGCAATACGACACCAACATCTACTACGGACATCTCGACCGATGAGCGCCTCGCCCCCTGCGGTCGTCCTCCGGACGGAACATCTGGGACGCCGCGTCGGCGATAAGTGGATCGTCAACGACGTTTCGCTCTTTGTACACCGCGGCGAGCTGCTGGGACTGGCTGGCGCCAGCGGGTCCGGTAAGAGTTCCCTGCTGCGCCTGCTGAACCGCTTGGATGAGCCGACTACGGGCACGGTCTACCTCGAAGATCAGGACTATCGCCAGATCGCGCCACGCGAACTGCGGCGCCGCATCGGCATGGTGACGCAGCGGCCCTTTCTCTTTCCCGGCGATGTCGCCTCCAACCTGCGCTTCGGCCCATCGCAACGCGGCGAGACGCTGGCCGACGATCAGATTGCCGGTTTGCTGGAGCGGGTGGGACTGCCAGGATTTGCTGCGCGAAATGTGGCGAACCTCTCCGGCGGCGAGCAGCAGCGCGTCTCGCTGGCGCGAGCGCTGGCGAATCGGCCAGAGATTCTGCTGCTCGACGAACCGACCTCGGCGCTGGATGAGCACGCCAAGAACGGCGTCGAGCTTCTGATCCGCAATCTGGTGACCGCCAACAGCTACACGTTTGTCCTGGTAACCCACGATCGCGATCAGGCGCGGCGGCTGTGCGATCGCGTGGCTCTGATTGACGCCGGTCGGCTGGTCCACCAAGGAACGCCGGCGGAGGTGCTGCGCGGTTTTGAAGCGTCGCCGCTATAGCTGGTTTGAAAGGGCACAGCCTTAGCTGAAAGACTCTAAGTCGGGAGGACACGGGTAAGGGCACGACTTCAGTCGTGCCGATAAGCCCTGTATTACCTCTCTGAGTCGGCTTCAGCCGACGACACAGAACTAGCATAAAGAGTTTTTCAGCAGCCCCTTCAGCTGTGGCGTCAGCCCTTGTTCTTGTCATCCCGAGGAGCGCTTCAGCGCGATGAGGGGCCTGCTTTTCCGCTTTGGCATCGGAGGTGTTCACTTGCTTAAAACTCTCTTCCATTCGCAAATCGCCCTGGGATTCGCGCAGGCCGCCATCGCCTCGGTCCTCGCCCTGCTGGTAATTCTGCTGGCGCGCCGCCGCAACATTCATCTCGAAAGCGACACGGCCATCGCGCTGGTACGCGGCATCGTGCAGATCGTCGTGGTCGGCTCGGTGCTGATGCTGCTGCTGAAAGGCCCGCGGTGGACTAGTGTGTTCCTGCTGGCCGGCATGATCCTCGCCGCGGGCTCGATTTCGGCCAAGCGCGCGAAGAACATTCCCGGCGCGCGCAAGGTCTCGACCTATTCCATCGCCGCCGGCGCAGGCGCGGTGACGGCGGTGATGACCTGGGCAGGTGTGATCGATACGGCCATCACGTCGCTGATTCCCGTCGGCAGCATGATCATCGCCAACGCGATGAACACCAACGGCCTTGCGCTGAATCGCTTTCGCTCCGAGGTGCTGTCGCATGCGGGCGAAGTCGAGACCGCGCTGGCGCTCGGCGCCGCCCCGGAGCGAACCATCGCGAGCTATACCGAGGCGAGCATCCATTCGTCGCTCATCCCTGCCATCGACAACTTGCGGTCGCTCGGCATCGTGTGGATTCCGGGACTGATGACCGGCATGCTGCTCTCCGGCGCCGACCCGCTCTACGCCGCGATCTATCAGTTCGTCGTGATCGCGATGATCCTCGCGTCGTCGGGCCTGACCTCGCTGCTGAGCACTATGATGATTCGCGCGTATGTGTTCTCTCCGGCCGAGCAGCTGGTGCTGAAAGAGACCGCCTAGCGGAATGAGTCGCGAGAGTAGCGCCGGCGTCCCCGCCGGCTGTAAGGTGGGCCTCCGGCCCGCCTCGACCTGGCGGCACACTGACCTCCATGACAACTTCATTCGGGTTCCCCAGAGCCCGCCCTGCCCCCGACAAAAGCTTCGCCCCCATTCCCCGCACCCTACCCGGGCCTGGTCAAACAACTGAACCCTCACCGCTAGCCAACGGGTATACCCCTCCCCCCGTTTCTCCCGTAAATTATTGAAAACACTAGGCGACCACCCGCAAAATCTTGGACCCCAAGGACTTACATGGAAAATCTTGAGCCGCAGGAACTTACAGGAAATTTCTGGAGGGCGTAAAGGCGGGAAGGAAAATCCGACACCAGACCGCAGGCAAAGAACTACTAACAAACATCAACCCCCGGACACCAAGAGCAGGAGCGCCGGGGTGAAGGCGAATCCTGCCCTAACGAATCAGTCTCAATTTCACGCAAATTAGAGTCAAGGAAAAACAGATAAATCCACACGGCGATTCCCATCCTGGGAACCTCCGCGATCCGGATTTTTCAGACGGGATTGGATTTAACCACAGCTCCGTTCTTGCGGGCTGTCCTCTCCCCTGAGTTATAGTGCTGAAGAGGTTAACGAACCCATGGGCTTCAGTGTTGTTCCCGGACGCGATAAGCAAAAGAGAGAGTTGATTCGACTGCTCCGCCGCGCTAGTGCACTGAGCGAAACGCTTCGTGTTGAGACGGCAGAAACCACCGTCGCATCTCAATTGGCCCGCTTTGCCGGACAATTGGAAGAGATGATGGCCTTTCGGAGCGACCACTAGAGAGTTTGGTGGTTCAAATCCGAGTTGCCGAAAGCGTAATAACCGGGACGAAGAAACCTGATAAGGCCCAAGTCCCGCAACCGTTGCAGTTGCTGCCGAATTTTGGGCCTGACGTTACGATTGCCCGGATGCAACGCTCCGAGTTCCGCATCGTGAACGTACATCTCCTCCAGCGAGAAGCTCTTCTTGTTGAGCGACCTCGCAACGTTCAGCACGTCCAGGGTCCATCCTCGTAGGTCTGCATTTAGGCTAGCCAGAGGTCTCAGCTGGGAGTACCGGCCCCGCACGAAAGCAGGATCGGCGGGAATGCCGTCCCGGACCAGATCGATTCTAGCGTCAACGGGTATGTTGCAGAGGAGAATGTTGCACCCGACCCATCCCGCACGACGTGCTGTCGCCGCGAGGGGCGGCCTTTTCTCTATAACGGACATAGAGAATGCAAAGTTTGGAACCAGCAACACATTCTTGATGCGCCAGCAGGTTCGGTCATAGTGAAGCGCGATGAGATTCGGCGTTCGGTCCTCGCGAATCGCCCGTCGCATTGCCGCGTAACCAGCGTCGACAATACGCCGAGAAAAAGCGGAAGACTGACTCTTTAGCTGGAACGCACTGTGGCAGTCTGGACAGCCAAAATCGACTGCCTGCGCATTCGGCGCGAATCGCAGCAATACCGGCGACTCGCAGTTGGCACAGTAGAGGTTTCTCTCGCCCCACAACTCCGTGACAACCCTCGCACGCTGCGCTGCGCTTTTGTACCGAGCGGCAATCTCGAACTCCATTTCTAGCAGCATCGAGGCGTTCATTCTACGGCATCCCACTTGGCCTATAATTATTGCCGTTAGCTGCTGGGCCGGACGGTCGCTGCCGGCGCGCGTTATTCCGACTTCGGTTGGGACGAAGCGGGCCATCAGAGGAAAGTCCGAACTCCACAGAGCGGTGTGCCGGATAACGTCCGGGCGGCGGCTCTCAAAGGGCCGTTGACGGAAAGTGCCACAGAAAACATACCGCCCCGCTGGCTTCGGTCGGTCGGGTAAGGGTGAAAAGGTGCGGCAAGAGCGCACCGCGCCGCCAGCAATGACGGTGGCAGGGCAAACCCCACACGGAGCAAGACCAAATAGGGGAGGATTCCGCTTCGGCGGAAACGTGCCGGCTCGGTGCGTCACAACTTCCGGGTAGGTCGCTAGAGCCGCGCAGTAATGCGCGGCCCAGAGGAATGACCGTCCCCCGTCCATCGTCTTCATCGGAACGGTCCCACACTATTCGAACACCGCGAATGAGTGGGGCACCCAATGAGGAGAATGGGCGGGGACAGAATTCGGCTTACAGGCCCAGCAGCTAAGAAAGAAGCAGTCAGCAGTCAGCAGTCAGCTTGTTCCCTCCCACTTCGCACATCCCCACACGTCGCGCACCGGCTCTCACGCACGTAACCATTCAAATCCTCGATTTGGTTGTGCCAGCAGAACTTGCTGTGGAAAGGAAGAGCTGATTGCTGATTGCTGATTGCTGATTGCTGATTGCTGATTGCTGATTGCTGATTGCTTCTTATCTCGCCATCCACGCGGCAGTGTCGGCCTCGACATGATGATTGTTGCGCCGCTGGCGCGCCTGCCATTGCGACCTCGCCTCCGCGCTGAGCAGCGCGGGACGCACTTCCAGTTCCCGCGACGTCAACACGTGCGGTCCGGCGAAGCGCACATCCGCGACCGCCTGCGTCGAGGTCTGCAACCACACGCCGTTCACTTGCCCGTACTTGATGGTGAGCGTGAGTCCCTTAATCCACATGGAAGGGTTCTTTGCCGTCGTGCCTTCGATCTGCCGCAGCGCGAAGTTCTGCGCGTCAATCCAGGCTTTGCCGTCGATCAGTTCCACGGCTTGCCGTTTCGGCTTGAGCTGCAGCACATAGCAATCGTGGCCGTCGACGGTCTCGCGCCCCAACAACGCGAAGCCGTAATTCGTCCGGTTGATCTCATGCTGCTCGCTATGACCGGCCATCTCGGCTTCGTGGTCGAGCACCTTGCGCACGATGCTCGCGCCGCGATCGCTGCCTTCGGTCTTAACGATGCTGTAGTCCTTGGCCGACGGAGGCATGACGTTAACCTGCGCCACGACGTCGGAGCTGGGATGTTGCGCGCCCTCGGCCGAAAGTTGGTACTCGCGGGTGACCGTATAGGCAACGCTTTGTGCGCGCGCGTCGATCTCGGCCTGCTGCATGCGCGTCACGATTTGATCGAGCGCCAGGCTGGACGACTGTCCCCACGATGGCAACGAGAGCGTCAGAAGAAAACCACAACAGATAAGCCCGATTTGTATTAGCGATCTGCCCCGCATTGGTTCGGCCCCGAGAAATTATTTGCGCATGCTTGTTTAGAAGCACGTCTGGGGCCAACCGATGTCTGCGAATCGAATGCGGCCAACACACGCGGATGAGAAAAGATTAAGAATTGCGGGCCGGTACTTTTGATCTAGGGTGAGAAAGTTTTCCCGCGTTGCTCGGCGATTTCTTGCGGGCCGACAAAATGTTCCACGTGGAACATCACAAAGTAACCGCGCATGTGATTGATGGCAAAGAGCCAGCCCCACTTGGGTGTTGGCTAACGAGTGTTCGTTCGCCCGCCGCCCGCCACCTCGCGGTACACCTCCATCATCCGCCGCACGCTGGCCTCCCACGAGAACTTCGCCGCCTGCTCCAGGCCGCGCGCCTTCAGTTTGTCGCGCAGCGGCTGATCCACCAGCACGCGATGCAGCGCCCGCATGATCTCGAAGACGTTTTCCGGATTCACCATGACAGCGGCGTTGCCAACCACCTCGGGGATCGACGACGTGTTGCTCGTCACCACCGGCGTGGCGTGCGCCATCGCCTCCAGCGGCGGCAGGCCGAAACCTTCATACAGCGACGGGAAGACAAAGATTTTCGCCTGATCGTAGAAGATGCGCAGCACATCGATGGGCACGAAGCCGAGGAAGCGCACGTCGTTCTGCACGCCGGCTTTCACGCACGCGCGCCGCAGGTCGGGGTGTTTCGACACCTCGTCGCCGATGATGATCAGCTTCAGGTCTTCGAACTTCCCTTCCTTGCTCAGCTCGCCCTTCAGCGCGGCAAACGCCTCGATGATGCGCACCACATTCTTGTGTGGGCTGATGCGCCCGGCGTAAAGCAGGAACGGCGTGTTGACTTGATAGCGCTCGGCGACGGCCTCACGCTCGGCGTCGCTGGCGTGCCCCAGGCGGAAGCTGTCGTCGATGGCGTTGTAGATGACTTCAACCTTCTGCGGCGGCACGTTGAACAGGCGCACGGTGTCGGCCTTGGAGAAATTCGACACCGCCAGAATTCGCGCTGCATGGTGCAGCACCCGCTTGGTGAACTGGAAATGCAGCTGCCGCGTCAGCGTCGACTGGCTGTTCACGCGATACATGTGGTCCAGAAGATCGTGCACGGTAACGACGTAGGGACACGGAATGCCCTGCGGCTTCCAGAACAGATGCGGCACGTGCAGCAGATCGCAGCGGTACTGCTTCAGGATGTGATGCAGTTCGAAGTAGCCGGCCAGCGAGAGCTCAGCAGGGTGGCCGGGGACGGTGGTGAAGTTCGGCGGCAGCGGCCCGATGTCGCCGATGCGGCCGCGCGGGCCGATGTTGTCGGGAATGCCGATGAGCAGGTATTCGTTCTCGTGATCCAGCCGCGCCAGCGTGCGGATGGCGTTGCGGGTATAGGTCCCGACGCCGAACTCCGTGATGCGGCGAATATCGATGGCAACGCGCACACAGTAGTGTAGCAATTAGCAATTAGCAATTAGCAATTAGCGATTAGCTGACGGCTCTTAGCTTTGGGATCCTCGGATCGTTGAGGCGCTTTGTATCAGGGCACGACTTCAGTGTCTGCATGAGAACTGAGTTTACAAAGTCATGGTGGAACGTGGCGATCGTTAAGTGGCCAACAAACCCGCGCCTCGGGCGCAAAATAAGAAAGCCCAGCGCTTCAGCGCTGGGTGCGTGGTAAAAGGACTCCGAGTCCCCCGGGGACGACAGAGTTCTCACGCAGGCACTTCAGTCGTGCCGACACGGCTCTCGTTTTTTCCTGAGCCGGACTTCAGCCGGCGACACCCTTCGCCTTCGCCCGCCTACCCTTCCACCGCAGGGCCCGGATCGAGGAACCGTGATGGTATAGTTACCGACGCCGCGCTACGTTGCTGCTTGCGATCGAACCCAGATGAGGACCGCTGAATGAAATTGAAAATAGCTAGGGCGTTTCTATCGGTTGTTATTTGTCTTTGGACGGCTAGTCTTCAGGCTGCGGATGACCTCACCGTCTGCAAAGGCACATTCGCCCTGTGCACGACGGCCACATGTACCCCGGTGCCCGGACACGAAGGGACGGTCTCATGTGGATGCGATGTCAAGACTGGCTATTCCGCAGGCCACGAGTCATGTCAGAAAGCGGAGGCAGTTGGCCCCGGTCACCTCATGTCGCGCTACTATCCGGTGAAGTATCGCGCAATCTGCTCCAACAGCCGGCCGTGGGCGAATTGCCTCGACAAGCCTTGCACCATCGACAAGAACAATCCATCGAAGGCAACTTGCGCCTGCTCGCTCGTGCAGAATGCGGGTGACTACGTGGTAGTTACTCCAACCTATGACGCCTCAACCTGCACGACCGGCATCGTCTCCTCCGCAACAGGAAAGAACGCGACGCTGATGGACGATTTCCTGAAGACACAACCGGAGTTAAAGCCGTTCCCGATTAAGGTGGTAAATCCCCAAAAGTGAGCTACGACCGGACCACAGCTCTCACGTTCCGAGCCGGAGTCAGCCAGACCTCTTTATTCCGGTTAGAGCCTCGACATTCAAACCGCCGGGTGCCCCAGGTCTCGCGCCGGATTCTCGTCTGTGAATCTCATAAATGCGGGTGCCCCACGTCTCGTTCTTTCGAGACGTGGGTAGGTACGATGCATCATCGAGCAAACGTCGTCACGGCTCTCGACTTCAGCTCCGGCGCCCCCCACTCGTTCACTCCCACCGGTCCTGTCTCCTGGTAGGCATAGGCGCGGAAGCTGCTCCAGCGCCATTGCTCGGGCGCTTCTACCAAGCCGCGCTTCACCGGATTGCGATGCAGGTAGCGCAGCTTCTCCACCCGCTTCTTCGTCGTGCGGACATTGAAGTCGAAGTATCGGGCCTGCCAGACCCGTTGCAGACGGTGCTCAAACAGATCCGGTCGGGGGCAGCGTTCGCGTCGGCGCTGCTCGGCCAGCACGCGCCGGGCAAAACCCAGCTTCAGGGCCTGCATGGCGATCGCCAGTTTGCCCTGCTGCGGCTCACTCACCAGCAGATGAACATGCTCGGGCATGACGACATATCCCATCACCACCCAGCGATAGCGTTGCCGCACCCGCTCCAGCACCTTGAGGAACAGATCACGCCGCCGCGCGCTGGCCAGCAGCGGCTGGCGCTGGTAGCAGCTGAAGGTGATGAAGTGCAGATCATGTCCGCCATGCCAGCGTTCCAAACCCGAAGGCATACTCCAGCCTAGAACGAGTGCTTGCCTGACGCCGTGAGTTGGCGCACACTGGCCCGGTTGATCGAACATCGACTTCGAGGTCTCGGGGGACTGGCTGGAATGGTAGGCGAGGATTGTTGTGAGGACACCCAGATTCGCTGGGCATGCGCCGAAGCTACCCACGTCTCGAAAGAACGAGACGTGGGGCACCCACAGTCCTGCGATTTGGGGAACAAGAGAATCAAAGGCAAAGTCTGCTGCAGCAGACCTGGGCCACCCGCCCGGGCCAATGTTGTCGGGAATGCCGATGAGCAGGTATTCGTTTTCATGATCCAGCCGCGCCAGCGTGCGAATGGCGTTGCGGGTGTAGGTCCCGACGCCGAACTCCGTGATGCGGCGAATGTCGACAGCAACGCGCACAGAGTAGTGTAATTCAGCCGCCTCCTGCCCTGCGGCTGCTCCCGAGTTTGCGCTGGAGCAATGAGCGGGGCAGACAGCGGACGACACAACTCGTTAAGGAAACAGACGTTCCGCGGTAACACACTTCTGAGCCATTGACACCAGAACCATACGCGCACAGACTCCAACCAATCCCGGCTAAGGTGATTATCTGAGAGGTGGCGTCATGAAGCGAGTTCGATTTCTGGCAACAATGGAATTGATGGCGGTCCTAGCGTTGGGATTCTCGGTCCTCGCGCAAACGACATCCCAAGATGCGCAGAAGCCCGGGGCTAACGCTTGGATGCTGACGCCAACACCCTACCTGGAGTGGAACAAAGATATCTCGCCCTCGCTGCGCGCCGAGCGCGATGCATTTTGGGACAGCTTGTCTCACCGCGAACTTCCGCTTACCGCCAAAGCACAACGCGGCGGGGCCTTCGGCGGCCCCGACTGGTTTGACGACGGGACGGAGCCCGAAATTCCAGACGTTCCGGACAGGGCCATATTGATCGCGACTTTCGCCACGCATCGTAGTGTGTTAAGCGCATCGGAAAAATCCATCTATACCGAAATAACCATGCGTGTCCAGCAGGTGTTCGAGGACAGAACTGCATCGGGCAGCTTGGCTCCGCACAAGAACGTAACGCTGATGCTGATCGGTGGCACAGTGGCTCTACGCTCGGGGCGGGTCCTTTCCGACCACGTGCAACCGTCTGAGCCGTTATTCGACCCTCAACGTTCATACTCTTGATACTTCAGTATCACAAGGAAGGCGACTGGTACGAGCTTAAGGAGGATTGGGATGTTACGGACGGCGTGGTTCGGGCGAACACAGGAAGGTCGCAGTACCTCGCAAAACATGGCCGCTCGCAGATCAACGGGCTGACCCTAGATCAGCTGGGCTCAGCGTTGTCCAAAGAGCTATACGCCCACAATTGAGCAGCGCCGAAGGGGGAGCCGGGTGCCCCAGGTCTCGCGGGTTTCGAGACCTGGGTGGTAGACGCGCGTTGCCAATGGCCAGCTAGCGATTACTCTTTCCCTTTCGTCCAGTCGATGATGTTGGTCAACTTCCACGGATTCTGGAACAGATCAAATTGCAGCTCGCCCTGCTTGTTCATGGTCACCTTCACCGCCGGGTAGAGCACGCCGCTGTTCGCGTTCTTGTCCTTGTCATTGATCTCGATCTCACCGAAGGTCACATCGTATCCCTTGGAGCGCTCGTTCTGGGCGTTCTCGTAGATCGTAAGCACGCGGTCGGTCGCGAAGCGGACCTTGTGACCGGTTGGCGTAGGAATCGACACCGCGTACGCAATGGGAAAGCCGGTGTTGCTGGGCAGGCGAATCCGGCCCACCGCCTTCATCTTCGACAGCGTTCGCGCCAGCTCGTCATGCCCGCCCTTCTGAAAAGCGTCGATCAGCATTTGCCGGTCTGCGGGGGTCGAGAATTGGTCAATACTCACCCTCACGTTGAACTGCTTCCCCATCTGGGTGCTGGTGCCGCGTGCAATCGCGTCGATGTTTTCCACCTGTGCGACCGCCGCCGCAGCCGCCATCAAGATCACCACTAGAAGAACCCACACATATCTGCTCTTCAGCTTTCGGCCCATGTTCTCTCCTCTTATTGGTTTTTTTTGTCTTTCTTTGGAGCCCGCATACCAAGTAAACGATCAGGAAAAACGAACGCCGTCGCGCGCGAGTGCCCCAGAGCCTGCCCTGAGCTTGCCGAAGGGTCTCGCGCCTTTCCAGACCTGGGAGCTAATTGCTAATCGCCGGGTGCCCCAGGTCTCGCGCTTGTCGAGACCTGGGAGCTAATCGCTAATCGCTTCTTCCTACGCCCGCGGCAGCAGGAAGATCCTGATCACCGGAATGGCCAGCAGCAACGCCGCGACCACCGCCAATGCCACCCGCACGCCGTGCGTCTTGAAGCGCTGGCTGACGGCCGTCAACAACAACACGGTGGCCAGCATCACCGTCATGCGAACATACTGATCCGACCGCTGCCGCGCCTTGGTTCCCTGCTCGAAGAGTTCCGCCGCTTCCGCATTCAGCTTCGCCGCCTCTTCTGCTTTTTCGCTGTGATACTGCGGCATCAGTTGCGGCCCTACAGGGGCGTTGGGATTGTTCAGGGGATCAGTAGCTTTCCAGGCTTGGAAGACCGGAACGAACTCCGGCAGAAACCGGCGCTCAAACATATCGGCCAGCTTTTTATTGCCCGCCGCCGATGCCTTCAGCCACTCCACCACGGTCGAGGCATTGTAGAGGCGCTCCTGAGTGGCATAGTTAGCCAAACCTTCGGCCTTGATCTTCAGCTGGCTCGACTGCCCGTAGAGCTCGTCCTGATGTCCATCCCACAGCGCAGCCTGGTATCCGCTCCAGGCGGTGGTGATGGCCACAACCGCGAGCACAATGGCTTCCATGATCTCCAGGATCTCGTGGGCGAGCGAGTGTGCTTCATGCTTCGATTCGCTGAGGTGATGAGCCACCTCCACCTGGTGGCCTCCAATCTCTGCCATCGGCGTGTCTCCTGATTGAGTGGAACGACGGCTCTAGGCTAACAGCGCCTCCATCTTGTTGCTACTGCGAAAATACCCACCGATTCATCGAAAGCTCCGTGCGCTCCGTGCCTCCGTGGTGAAAACAGCACTTTCTCGACCGCCGGAAAACCCGAGTCGCGAATGTCGAATCGAAATTTCCGGCTGTATTCGCCACTTTGTTCTCCGGGCTGGAGGCCTCATGCGGTGCTGGAATTTTCCCAGGGCCCTCGTTTGCTTCGTCGTTTTCCTGTCTTCAAGCTTCCTGGTCACCACGAATTTGCTCGCCGCTGCGGCCGCGGCCAATCAGAGATCGGCGGGGAGCTCTGACTACTTCACGGTCGCTCCGCCCATCTCGGCGCCCGGGCAGTTTGTAGAGTTCAGCTGGAGCGCCGGCGACGCCACCGGTTTTGCCATCACGCCCAACCTTCTGGAGGAAGAGCAAACCCAGCTCCCGCCCAGCGCGTCGCAGTACACCCGCGTCGCGCCGAACTCCAGCACGACCTACGTGGGCGCGGCAATCGGCGGCTCGCAGGCGGGCAAACCTCTAACGGCGCCGCTGACTATCGTGCCGGTCACGCTGACCGCATCAGCGGGCAACGTCAATGCAAGCCGGCAGGTGCAGCTCAGCTTCGCTGGACCCAACAACGGCAGCTCGTTCTTCCTTACCACGCTGCCGGAGAACTCGACCACGACGCTGACTCCCGATGCGTGCAGCGGAACAACCTGCCACGGCAGCTACATCACGTCGCCACTAGGCAGCAACAAGATCTTCATGGTCGGCGCGAATGGGCCCTACAACGGACAGGCCTATTCCCAGGCGGTGCCGGTAACCGTATCGGGCGGCATGAGCCTGACCTGCACGGCCACACCAATTACGCCCACCTCCGGCGGAGCTGTCACCATCTCGTGGACCTCGACGAATGCCACTTCGGTCCGCATTGATCAAGGCGTCGGCAATGTCTCGCCGGCAACCAGCGGCAGCGTCGTGGTTCATCCCACACGAACCACCAACTACACCTGCACCGCGACTGATCGCTTCGGCGACACGCTCTCGGCCTCGACTAAAGCCATTCTGAGCACCGGCGACGTTCACAATCTCAATCACATCATTTACCTGATGCAGGAGAATCGCGCCTTCGATAACTACTTCGGTAATCTGGCCTATTACCGCGTCAACATCGACAACATTCCCGGCGCGCAGTTGAGCGATGTGGACGATCTGCACAACTTGCCTTCGGGATATACCCTGCAGAATCCGCAAGGTCAGCCCATCCCTCCATTCCATCAGCGAACCGAATGCATCGAGGGCTTGAATCCCAACTGGAACGAGAGCCACTACGATATGGACCTGGTGGGCAACAACTGGCTGAACCTCACCAGCAATTCGCAGTTCCTCATGGACGAATTTCTGTTTACCTCCGGCACCGGCCAGTACGACCCGTCGGAGTCGCGGCCGCTGGGGTATTACGATTGGACCGATCTGCCCTTCTACTACGAACTGGCAACGCAGTTCGATACCAGCGACACCTTCTACTCGCCGGTTCCCGACGCCACCGTGATCAATCGCGCCTACCTGTTCGCGGCGACCTCGTATGGCAACATCTTCACCCCGGGGAGCAACAACTGGTTGTGGCCGCGGCCGACCATCTTCCGCGTGCTGCAGCAGGCCGGCATCTCGTGGCGTTATTACTATCAGGACGACAGTGTCTTCTTGTCGCGGTGGGCGGACTGGAACAACCCGCAGATTCAGGCCAATGTGCGCAATATCCAGGAGTGGTACAACATCCTGTCCAGTTCGGGAGCGGATTCCGAGCTGCCGCAGGTGATCTTCATCGAGCGCGCCAGTGCCACCGGTTACGACGAGCATCCCGGCAACAACGTGCAAAAGGGAGCGGCGCGCGTGCAGCAGATTCTGAATGCCCTGCTCGTCAGCCAGGCCTGGCCCGACTCGGCGTTCATCCTCACCTATGATGAAGGCGGCGGCACCTACGATCAGCAACCGCCGGTCCTGGTGACGCCGCCGGACGACAAGGTGCCGTTGCCCTATCAGAACGAGCCCTTCGTCCACGGCCTGTTCAACGCCACCGGCTTCCGGGTGCCGTTCACCGTTGTTTCACCGTGGTCCAAGGCGCACTTCGTCTTCCATCAGCAAAGCGATTACACCAGCATCCTGAAACTTATCGAGACGCGTTACAGCCTGACGCCATTGACCCATCGCGATCTGACGACCGCAGACTTGACCGATCCGGCCAACGGCCCGTTCGATTTCAACACGCCGGAGATGCTGACCGTTCCGCCGCTGCCGACGCAGCCGACGAACGGTACCTGCAACTATCAGCTGGAGAGCTATCCGCAGTGACAAGGCAGTCGCGTGGTGCCTGGCTCGGGTGCCCCACTCAAGCGACCTTGCTTGGGTGGGGTTTTCTTCCTGCCGGCCTGGGCCCACTTTCTCACCGGATGTTATCCTGATCAGAACCTGCCTTGATGAGGCTGTCATCCTTTCATGCCTGACCAAAATCCTCCTGACACTCAACCCGACAACGAGCTGAACGAATCCTTTGGCGATCTTCTCACGCAGTATGAGCGGGAGCATGCGCGTAAGTCTGATGAAGGTCCGCGGCAACTGGAGGGCACAGTTGTCGCCATCACCGCCGAGTCCGTCCTGCTCGACATCGGCTACAAGACCGAAGGCATCTTGCCCCTGTCTGCATTTCAGAACGAAGAGGTCAAGCCCGGCGACAAATTCCCGGTCACGGTGAAAGGCCGCGATCCCGAAGGCTATTACGAGCTGACGCGCTCGCGGGTCGCGCGCCCAAAAGACTGGAACGCACTGGAGCGCGCGTTTGCCGAAAAGTCCGCGATCCTCGGCACCGTAACGGCGATGGTCAAGGGCGGCTTCAGCGTCGATGTCGGTGTCCGCGCCTTTATGCCTGCATCGCGCAGCGGAGTCCGCGAGACCTCCGAGATGGAGAAGTTGGTCGGACAAGAGATCCGCTGCCGCATCACCAAGCTCGATGTTACGGAAGAAGATCTCGTGGTCGATCGCCGCGCCATTCTGGAAGAGGAAGAGCGCTCGGTGAAGGAGCGGCGTTATTCCGATGTGAAAGAAGGCGATGTCGTTAACGGCACGGTGCGCAACATCATGGACTACGGCGCCTTCGTCGACATCGGCGGCGTCGACGGCCTGCTGCATGTGACCGACATTTCCTGGGCGCGCGTCGAGAAACCTTCCGATGTTCTCTCAGCCGGCCAGGAGATCGAGGCCAAGGTGCTGAAGGTAGACTCCGGCAAGCAGCGCATTTCGCTCGGCTTGAAGCAGCTTCAGCCGCATCCCTGGGATTCGGTTGCCGACAAGTACAAGACGGGCGAGCGCGTTCGCGGAACGGTCAGCCGTCTGGCTGATTTCGGAGCGTTCGTCGAGTTGGAGCCGGGAGTCGAAGGGCTTATCCACATCTCCGAGATGTCCTGGGCGAAGAGGGTCCGCAAACCGAGCGACATGGTCAAGACCGGCGACACGGTGGAAGTCGTAATCCTCGGCGTGAACGTTGGTGAGCAGCGCCTTTCGCTCGGCCTGAAGCAGGCTCTGGGCGATCCCTGGATCGATGTACCGCAGAAGTTCCCCGTCGGTTCCGCGATTGAAGGACCGATCACCAGCATCACCAAGTTCGGCGCATTCGTTCACGTCGCCGAAGGCGTGGAAGGCATGATCCACGTCAGTGAGATCAGCGCCGAGAAGCGCATCAATCATCCGCAGGACGTCTTGAAGCTCGGACAGGTCGTACAAGCGCAAGTCATCGGCATCGATCCCGAGCGCCGCAACATGCGACTGAGCATGAAGCAACTCGTTCCCACCGGCCTCGATGAATACATCGCCGAGCACAAGCGCGGCGACGTGATCACCGGCCGCGTGATGGAAGAGTCTGGCGGAAGCGCCCGCGTGCAGCTCGGCGAAGGCATTCAAGCAACCTGCCGGCTGACTGCCACAACGCCGGCGAAGGAAGAGAGCACCAATGCGGCGAAAGCAGATCTTTCCTCGCTGAGTTCCATGCTGCAAGCGCGCTGGAAGGGCGGATCGGCGGGCACCGCGGCCCCCAAGCCCGAAACCATTCACGCCGGCCAGATTCGCAGCTTCCGCATCGCGAAACTCGATCCCGAAACTAAGACCATCGAGTTGGAGCTGGCTTAGTGCCAGTTAGAAGTTGACCGGCTTTCCGGTAGAGCTGGTCTTCGGTGTCTGCGTGAAAACTAGATTTGCAAGTGGCCAAGGCTGCCGTTCGTCAGCGCCTCAGACGAGCGCCGGAGGCGCGAAAGAGCTTAGCCCAGCGCTTCAGCGCTGGGTAGAGTGGCAAGAAGATCTCAAGTCCCGTTGGGACGGCAGAGTTCTCACCCACACACCTCAGGCCAGCGTCGGAACCGTTATCTCCTTTGACTTGGCTTCCCCCGACGACAGCCGGTCGACTACGAACCTCTTAGCAGCCTGCCTAAATGCGCAACGGCGTAGTCCGCCTGCTCTGCCGGCGTTCCGCCAAAACCAAGAATGAATCCCCGCCTGCCAGGCCGTTCCGAATAAGCCAACGACAGCGGCGCGATCCATAGCTTCTCGCGCGCGGCACGCGAGGAGACCTCGGTGTCGCGCATCCCCATCGGCAAAGTGACCACCAGATGCATGCCCGCCGCCGTACCAAGAATCTCCGCGCTGCGGCCAAAATGTTTTCTTAAGCTCTCCACCAGCGCCATCCGCCGTGCGTTGTAGAGTTGCCGCATCCGCCGGATGTGTCGCGCAAAGTGTCCCTGCACGATGAAGTCGGCGAGCACTGCCTGATAAAGATACGGCGAGCCGAGATCCATCGCATTGCGAATCGCCGCAAACCTCTCCATGAGATCCTCGGGAACGACAATGTAGCCGAGCCGCAGCCCGGGAAACAGGGTCTTGCTGAAGGTGCCGATGTAGATCACGCGATCGTTGCGATCCAGGCCCTGGAGCGAAGCGATCGGCATGCTGTCGTAACGGTACTCGCTGTCGTAGTCGTCTTCCACGATCCACGATCCGGCACGCTCCGCCCAATCCAGCAACTGCAGCCGCCGCGCCGCGCTCATGGTCACACCCAACGGAAATTGGTGCGACGGCGTGATGTAAGCCGCCCGCGCCTTGCTGCACCGGCGAATGCCCTGCGCGACGTCAAGACCATCGCTATCGACCGGGACCGGCGCAACCTTGCAACCCAGCGCGGTGAGCACTTCTTTCGTCAACCAGTAACCTGGCTCTTCGATCCACGCCGAGTCGCCCGCGTCGAGAAGAACGCGCGTCGTAATCTCCAGCGCTTGCTGCGATCCGGAGACGATCATGATCTGGTGCGGTTCGCAGCGCACCGCGCGCGAGGTCCTGAGATAGGTGCAGATCGCGCGGCGTAACGCCTCCGAACCGAAAGGCCCGCCGTAGTGAAGCGTGTTGATGTGCGGATGCCGGCAGTGCCGCGCCACCAGCTTCGTCCAGAGATGAAACGGAAATTCGTCGTAAGCCGGCTGGCCCAGACAGAAGGCCCCCAAACCTCCCAGCCACGGGACTGGCTGGTAAGGCGCAAGCCATTCAGCGCGGCCGGCGACCGCTCGCAGTTTTGAAGCGGCCGGCTTGTTGCGATTGGACTGTCGTCCGTGAACCGGCTCCTGTTGCGGCAGCGAGCGGCTTACAAAGGTTCCAGCTCCGGCGCGAGCCTCGCAATATCCTTCCGCCAGCAATTGCGAATACGCCGTCAGGACGGGAATGCGCGACAACTTCAACTCCGTAGCCAACGCCCGCGTCGAGGGCATCTGCTGGCCGGGACGCAGATTGCCCTGAGTGATGTGCTCGCGAAAGGTATCGTAGATCTGCTTGTGCAACGGTAGCGAGGCTCTACGATCGATGGCCATCACCGGCAATAGCGCACTGGAAGCCTTCTCCATATGCCCAGAATAGTGGTTATATCGGAATCGCGGCAAGTGGGTATTGCGCATGACCACTTCCCTGCGGCAAAATCTTACATAGAATTGTGGGTTCACCAGCCTGCGAGCGGACCCAGGCGACGAATTCCCTGCTGGCCTTGTCAGCCGGAGTTGCGAGGTCTGCTTCTCCGCCTGACTCGCTAAACCTTGCGCGAAGGTAGAAAGAAAGGAATCTGTAATGTTGCACCGTGCTCTTACGAATCGTCTGCAGGGAAAACGAATCGCGATCCCGTCAATTGCAGTAGCGCTGGTTGTGTTCGCGCTCGCCGTCGTGCCCCAACCCAAGGCCGTCGCGCAAACCAATTCCGCCACGCCTATTCTTCTGGAGTTGTTTACGTCGGAAGGCTGTTCCAGCTGTCCTCCCGCCGACGCCTTCGTGCAACAGCTGGACAAATCGCAGCCCATCTCCGGCGCACAACTCATCGTGCTCAGTGAGCACATCGATTATTGGAACCATGACGGCTGGAAGGACCCCTACTCGTCGTCGTCCATCACCGATCGCCAGATCGACTATGTGCGCGCCATGAAGCTGAAAGAGCCGTACACGCCGCAGATCATCGTCGACGGAACCACCGAGTTGCGCGGCGACCAGCAGCAGATGTTCCAGGCGCTGCAGAAGGACGTCAGCGCTCCCCGGATCTCCCTCCGTCTGGATTCCGTGAGTGAGGATGGCAAGGCTCCTCCCGATCTCAAAGGCCACATCGACATTGAACCAAGCGCCGAGAAGCACAACGCCGATGTCTACGTGGCGGTCGCACTCGCACATGCCGAATCGCAGGTCTCGAGCGGTGAGAACTCCGGCAAACACCTCACCCATATCGATGTCGTGCAGGAGATCAAGAAGGTCGGCAAGCTGGACAAGAACAATCACTTCAGCCAGGACTTTCAGCTAAAGCTGCAACCGGGCACCGACCCCAACAACATTCGCGTCGTCGCCTTCGTGCAGGAGCCCGGCCCAGGCCGCGTTCTGGGCGCAGTCTTGTGGAAGCCGGCAAACTAAGGATGGTGAATCAGTAGACGGATTGCGCCAGCGCGCCGCGTCTGTTCAGAGCTTGCGCGCGCACACGCACGCATACCAGTAGTCGTCGGGGTAATACGGGTATTTCCAGCGCTGTCCTTCCGCATCCCATTTGGGTTCGTCGGGATCGCCCTCCCACTTCGGCCGGTCCGTTCTTCGCCGCCTGAGCGATTTCTTAGCTCGAATTAGCACACATTGACACGGGTCGTCGGGATGATTCGGGCGCGGGCAATCCTTGTCGTTGACGCACCAAATTGTAGTGTCGTCATGACCCTTGGAGCACTTCCCCGCTCCGCAGGCGATGTACCTCTCGCCCTTGCGTTCAAACTCGTCGCCGGGCTTGGGCGGCTCCGGCTCCTGTCCAGAAAAAGCGCGGTCCGTGCTGTGCATAGGGTGACTCCTTGGGGCAACGACGACGCGAGAGCGTCTCTGACCGGGGCAAAGGAGGAAACCTGGTTCTCAGCCTGCTGCGATGTTAGATCACCCATGCGTAGCAACTCCATATGAAATGCGCGTTGGGACCACACCAATCCCACTGTGGGAATATCTCTAACCTCTCCCCGAGCACGCCTGCCACCTCGGCGACGTTCGGTACGGGTGCGAAAAATCTTCAGCAGGGCTTCTCGATGCTCCCTTCCACTTCCAGCCGTTGTGTGTGACAATCGCGCCAACGCGCGATCTCAAGCTGTGCGATCGTTCTAGTCAAGGAGGCCTGATGACCGACAAGGCAGCCGTCACTCGCCTGGAACTCGCCGTTGAACGTTGCGACGACAGCGTTGTGGTGCGGTGCAGTGGCAGGCTGGTAGCGGGAGTGAACGATCGTTTCTACCGCGAAGTCGGCGAGCTGATTCCCGGCAGCAAGCGCATCGTGCTGGACATGGCGGAGCTGACGCACATGGACAGCACGGGAATTGGGACGCTGGTTCGTCTTTACGTCT